>QQTW01000832.1_pt1 | contig 20373 bp, 18 predicted proteins | sample 1904831 | NCBI WGS metagenome assembly QQTW01 (sample SAMN09435610, study PRJNA476489) | Subsurface metagenome, whole genome shotgun sequencing project. | reverse complement strand
ATCCATGTGCGCAGATAGTATCTGGCGGCTGGCCTGTGGGCCACAGGCCTCGTCCTTCCCACCGCACCAGAGGAGCGTGGGGCCACGACGATGGCCGAATCGACCCGCGGTTTTCAGGCTATCGCAGTCGAAATCGCTGGGGTCCAGCCCGGACACATGAGGGTGAGTTTCATCATGATCTGTCCTCTGCAGCAGCATCATCCCTATTGATGTCATCAATATACCTACGATGGAAGTTAACGGGGTTCGTACTGTAGTTTGTAGGGTATGTTGTTGACCTTACGATTTCTGCCGCCCTCTCGACGGTCACAGCGCTGACAATGCCATAAGAAGCGACGGCCCGGCGCCCAAGGTTGCGCGCCATCGCAATAACCTGGTATGTTGATCACCGACAGCTCGGACTACTTTATTTCCGCTGACAATGGTGACGCAGACGGCTCTCTCTCAATATCGAAACCTGTACATTGTTGCGTGCAGGGACCGAATTCATCTCTTTGAGCCCCGGTTTCCCGCCCAAACTCTGCCTAATCGACCCGTTTTCTCCTTCCGCCTTCCGGTCTCTCGTTCAGGTCTGCAAGGCGATCTCAGCTATCGACACCCCCATTCGGTTAATCGTCTGCTCCTGGATGATCTCGGAGACGAAGAGACGCTGGCCTGCGTGTGCGACGACGGCGATGTGCTCCTGTATCACATGACCTCCATCGTGGGGGCGATGCAGCGCAGCGCGCACGTCCTGCCGGCCGAGATCGATCGCTCCTCGTCCTCTCCGCGGCCCTTATTCCATGAGAACGTCGGACGCAGTGCCTGGGGTATCGCGATGCATAAAACAAGACGCATGCTTGCCGTGTCCAACAACAAGAAAGTGATTGATGTCATCGCCTTTGCGTTGCGCGACCCGGGCCATGAATCGGGCGCCGAGGAAGAACCGGGGCAGGAGCGGGCCATTAGCCGCAACATACATGTCCGCCTCCAAGCGCACGTCCACAACATTCCCTCCGTGGCTTTCTGCAGCAACGAGTGGGACCCCGACGGTCGTTGGCTTGTGAGTATCGACATCACCGGGCTCATGATCGTCTGGAGCATCTGGGATGGCACGCCGCTGATGCGCAGGCGCTGGAATGAGCCAGCCCTGGGCGGGCATGCGTGGGGCTATGGGTTGGATCGGTCAGTCATCCGGCCTTCATCGATGATCAGTGGGCATAGTAACGCTCCGGGAAACTCGAACTGACCGTCGTGGCAACAGGTATGGCTGGGGGGTGCTCTGTCTCGATGCCACGGCCGCCAAGCAGGTCGTTGGGTTTCGCCAGAAGTATGGCCTGCATCCGGCCCCGCCGCGCCGAACTCCTGGAGTTGGAATGATTGATATTTCAGCAACACGGCAAGACGTGGATGATTTCTCGGCCCGCTTCACCGGGGGGTCCGGCGGCCCTGGCGGTGGTGCCGCAGGGATGGACGACGTGTCCTCATCCCCGGATGCGGCTGACGAGCCTCCGGCGCCGCTCAATCCCAATCCGGAGGATCCCAATGGCGACGAAGACATCGATCCAGCCATCCAGGATCTTGGTTCGGCGGGTTCGGGCGAACTGATGGAGATCCAAGAATATCTTGGGGACGAAGTGGACTGGACCAACGTGGATACCTTGGCCGACTTCGGCGAAGTCGATGACTTCAACGGCATGGAAGGCGATCAAGGAGATGACGAGGGCGATGGCGACTATCAAGACGACGAGGAAGCGGACGAGGAGGAGGTCGCAGACGAGACGTCGTCGGCGGGATCTGATACCCCTGTACAAGGTAACCTCGCCGGCCCACAAGAAGGGTCGGCGCACAACACCGTCGTCGCAACGAGCGAGGAAATCGAAAGTGCGGCAACTCCAGGCGATACACAAGCCCCAGGACCGCCTCTGCCGCGCTTCGCCGTGCTATGTACCTCGGACGATAGCATACGTTTGCTGACGGCCCCGGATCGCGAGCCGGCAGTGGTATGCCATCGGCCACTGTCGCAGCAGCTGAGCGGAGCGGCGCTGCGTCTGAGTCGTAACGAGCGACTCAATATGGTGCAGGAGGTGCCCGAACTGAGTATGATTGTGGTAGCCTGCCAAACGGGTCGCGTGGCCCTGTTCCGCCTCACGCGCGACTTGGATGAGCCGGGAGTGGGTTTGCGCCTGGAACACATCCTTCCGACCGCCAGCCAGGAACGTGAGGGCCATCGCCCCGCTCGCCCGTTGCTCGGTATCGCCATCGGACCCATTCAGGGCCGCGAGAAGCTCCTCGGACCGGACCACATCGATATGCCCATGACGACACGCAGCCGCCAGGAGCTCTGGCGACGCGTCGAACCGACCCGACGTTACCGATTGATGCTGACCTATCTCGATCATACGGTGCTGGCCTACGAGATTGGCCGCACCCGTCCTTCGGCCGCCGCCAGCGCCATAACCGTCGATACTCCGATGGCCGGCTCCTCCAATGCTGGCACCAGTGGTGGTCAGGGCCCGGTTGGGCTTGCGGACGAGAACGATCTCTTGGTGATGTGATGTCCCTTTGGTTATGCCATCGACATCTGGCATGGTGGCCTGGACGGTTTGAAGGCTGGAGTTTACAAGGAGTGGGGTTCAGTTTGCTGTTCGGAGTTCTCGACGAGGCTCGTGATCCTCTTCTCTAAACCCGTTTCTTTCTCTGTATATTACTTTATTGCTTGAACGAATTGGTCATGATCATTGTACTCTTTCCTTCCCTTTACTCCGTTGTTGTGAAGAGTCGTTCCTCTCCTGCGATCGCTTACTTGTTCGACGCATCGCCAACCATCGCTCATATCCCGCATGCACCAAATCTTCCTCGACCACCAAATCTCGGATGCGCAGAATCTGACTGATGGGATGATCCAGTATGAAGTCGAGCAAGCCCGCACGACGAGCCCAACTCGTCATAGCAAACCATACCACCGCGCAGACAATACCAACTCCCACACCCACCAAGACTTGTTTAACCGTGTGATAGCGGAGATAGACTCGACTGACCGCCACCATCGCTGCTCCTATGATGCCCAATATCGATAGCAGAGCTCGCTCCACCCAGGTTAAAGACCGATATAAGTCTGTTGACGAGCGCGGTTGATGTCGTAGTAGCAAGAACAGAGCCAGATATACCGCGAAGAAGGCGACGAACTGGCCGTGGCTTGACGGCAATCCGTATCCGCGGCCCAGCATTTCTACATAGAAACCATCTCAGCTCATAATCTCAGTTCCGACTTCTCTACACATGGCCATCGCATGCAATGCGCATTACAAGCAAGTATCGAATCTAATCGATGAAAGTTCACGCACGTTTCGGTCTTTCCTCTTTCACAAGGCGCTTCAATCCCCAGTTGAGAGCCTCGCAGGCGAGTTGGCCAGCGAACATGAGCATTATTTCTATTTCCCTAGAGGCCCATATCAAGCTGACGTAGACGACGCAGAGCCCTTGTGGAACTAATGCCAACCAGGCACAGGCATACGATATTGGATCATCCGGATTCTAGATACCGATCAGCCCGAACCAGATGATGTGCCTGTTGGCTAATGTAGATACATGACTCGGATCCGAACTGATGGAGTGAGCAGCTGATAGAGTGAGCACTCACGTAGTGGATGTGTGTGAGGGAGAAACTCGCCAATCGCATTGGCTCAGACTCCGACATTTTCATTAACGGATGACCTGTGCCTCTACTGCATGGACGCTGTTAGGGGGCGCATTAGCGATTGGGTCAATCGAAATTTAGATGGGTCACGTGGATGACGAGAGTCAAGGGGAATGATGTTTTCGTCGTGTTCAGTCTGTCGAAGGCGCTTCCATCGCCATCAATGGATTGAAGAAAGATGCTGTTGTCGTCGTCTGTTTGATGCAGCGGCTTCCGTCGTCGTTGTCGGTTCAGACGTTGAAATCTACAATGCTGCTTTACTGGCTGACTAAGATGTAGCCTAAAGTGGCAAATATACGTGACTCACGTGACACGACTAGAATTATCGACCGTAGCTCATCCGCCACCTTCAGAGTCAACTCGATAAGATTCTAGCTCTATTCAATACTTCATTTGCTCTTCCTCCTTTCCTTCCCCTCTCTTCCTTCATTCCTGTCCTCTCACTTTTCTTTCCATTTGACGCTATCTTCACCTTGCAGGGCATGTACGATCGAGGATCCACCATTACAGCTTCCAACCATGACCGATGACGAGTCCGCAGTGGAGGATGAGCGCGAAATCGAGCTGTCCAGCCTCGCTGCCATCTTCCCGGAGTTAATCAGAGATTCGAATGACCCTCATTCGATTACCATAGAGATTCCGGTCACTTCAACAAAGCCATTCATTATCAAATCTAGGAAGACGCCAGCCCAGACGACTGGAGTAGTCAGCTTGCCAACGCCACCTGCTTCGGAGAATGAAGCCTCGGGTCATAAAGTGGAGCAGAATATGCTATCTGCGCGACCGGACCAGCAACATCATCTTTCTCATCTCTCGCCTCTATCCTTACGCTGTCGTCTCGAAGATGGTTATCCCGATGAGCGGCCACCGACCTTTGAGATGACGACGGAACCATCCTGGCTGCCCTCGAAAACGATCCATCATTTGGTCGAAGATGGAAAAAAGATGTGGGAAGATTTGGGAAAAGGACCCATGCTGTACGACTTCATCGACCATCTTCAGCGAGCGGCCGAGGACGTGTTTGATCTTGTGGATCCGAAGGGGATGTTGCAGCTCGAGCTGGGCCCGGAGACAGAGGTGGCCTTGATCGACTTTGATCGGGATGCACAGCAAAAGGAGTTCGAAAAGGGGACGTTTGAATGTGGAATTTGTTTGAGTAAGTTTTGTTCTAGTCATCTTGAACTACTCCAAATCGGAAGGCTGTCCGGACGCGTCCAATACGCTGGCATCACAAGCCTCGAGTGTCTGATGGTGTGCAATCACATTTTAATCGAATACGCTAACGTACGTACCATAGGTCCAAAGAAGGGCTCGTCCTGCTATCGTCTCCCTCGCTGTCGCCATGTCTTTTGTCAGGAGTGCCTTCAAGATTTCTACAACTCTTGCATCACGGAAGGTGAAATTACCTCGGTGAAATGCTTGGATCCTGATTGCGGCAAGACCACTGGACAGGGTGGTGTTGCTGATCACGCAGACACGCACCAGGCAGAAGACCGCACGCTGACTCCCAGCGAGCTGCTCGGCATTCCTATTGACCAGGAGCGTGTCCAGCGCTATGTCGACCTCAAGCGTAAGGCGCGCTTAGAGCAAGATAAAGATGTTCTCTATTGCCCCCGAAAATGGTGCCAAGGGCCGTCAAGATACACCAAATCGCGTGGCTCCGGTGTTGCAGGCGAGGAAAAAAGACAATGGAAGGATGGCGATCCGGAGGACGAGATGCCGCCACCTAGGTCTGTTGTCTGGAAAGTCAAAGACTAAAGGGATCAGCTGCTGACCTCAAATAGTGAGCGTGTGGCCGTATGCGAGGACTGCTCCTACGCCTTTTGTCGCGTCTGCAAAGCAGGCTGGCACGGGGAATTAGCACGATGCTGGCCCCGACGACCGGCGGAGCTAAACGCCGAGGAACAGGCTTCGGCCGATTATCTTCGGGCTCACAGCTCTCCGTGCCCGACCTGCAACTCACCCTGTCAGAAGACCCACGGCTGCAATCACATGGTGTGCTCTCGCTGCCAGTCTCATTTCTGCTATCTCTGCAGTTCCTGGCTTGATTCGAGTAATCCCTACAAGCATTACAATACCCCCGAGTCATCGTGCTATTTACGACTGTGGGAGTTGGAGGAAGGCGATGGGGTAGACTTGCCTCCTCGACAGGCCTGGCATGAAGAGCCCCTGATATTGGGCCACGGTGCGGTCGATTCGGATGACGACGAGGATGATGATGAAGATATGGTCAATATGGGACCAGTCCAGGCAGGTGGTGGCCGTCAGAATCAGCCAGCTGGTCCGCGCGCACCTCGCGGCGCTCATGCCGGTCTACAGCGCTTCGTTCGTTTGGTGAACGAGGATGCTGAAGATGAGTGGGATAGTGACGAGTTGGATGACGAGGAAGGGGCCAATGGAAACTGGGAAATTCCTGTCAGATGAGAGAGAGTTGTGTTCAGGATGTCATCTAATGTCACGAAAGTAAAAAGAATCAGTCATACATACAAAATCGTTTGTGACTACGTCGCATATTCATCTCTACATCAACTCCACGGCGCAGGTTCGCACCCCGGACAGTCCCGGTCGCCGGCGGCAACGGCGCGAGAAGCAATTGTTGCGCACAGACTTATACAATAGTCTTCACTATGATCTCGCGATGGATTACTCTTATCGGGATGCCATATACAAGCAACTCAATGCCTGCGAGAGCACAGCGTGATGTTGAGACGGCCGACCAACGACGACGACGCCTCGACCGCAACAAGGCACAAATGAGAGCACGGCGTGCTGCTAAAAAGGCTCGGCGAGAGGCTGAAGTGGAAAGGTAGACAGTGGAGAGATCTCTGGCTTCGAATGTGCTTGACATACACGGGAATGGGCTTGATTTTGCTCTGTGTTATTCTATCTACTTGTGCTTCCCTGGCTCTCATTTACTTTCAGTCGCTTTGGAAGTCGCGTCGTCAAGTCCGTATGGAACATGCACTACACGCTGTTCTATTTCACCTTTTATTCGCATACTGCATAGCTACAATGGCAAGGACCAAGCTAAGTTAGAACCGCGAATATATATTCGCTTTCCGTCGCTCTAGGAATCGCCATCATCGTCAGTTTGGTGATGGCTGGGTAATCTTCGTTATGAGTACGATGTAGGATAGGGCTATATTGCCGTTGTCAGTGCGATGATGATTTGACTATAACACCGTCATCAGTCTGGTGAAAAGTGAGCGTTATCTTCGTCGTCAGATCCATGAAGGTTTCCGTCATCGAACACGTGGTGAAGCCGCCTTCCGTCGTCGGAATGACGAAGATGACTTCGTCATAAGCGTGATGAAGACGCTGGGTAGATCTTACGAAGCAAGTCAAGGCTGAGCTGTCCCAACTCGACCTTTTAGGTAATATCTTGAACGTCCTGACGAGCTGCGCAGCGGAATTGGAGAAAGATTTTACGGTCAATTAATCATTCGAATGCCTAAGATCGCCAGCATTGTTCGCCTAGAATCCTCAGGACGTGCTCTAGAGGCACCACTTCTAGAAGGCAGGTACCAGGTTGAGCTCTTTTACCCAAACACCCTCCACTCCGTGCACATCTCATAATCTGCCGGTCTACCCTTGTTGAAGAAGAGGAACGTTGAAAGTAGTTAAGACGTTATCCTCTGCAGAGGTGGGTCATCGCTGGCGTTGATTGGCAAAATCCTCCAGATACTGCGCTAGCTTCTGCGCACCCTCCATGGGAATCGGATTGTCTGTAAGAAGGTCAGCATCAAAAGAAGTGGTGCATTACGCTGCCTGTAGTGAGATGCGGTGGAAGAAAAAACAAAAGTACCTACAATTGCTGATCCGAATCCCACCCACGCTACGATGACCCTTGAGGCCCAGTAATCCTCGCTCTTCAGCTCCCTTCAGCCACTGCTTCTCCACCTCGGCCTCCCCCCCAGCAACCCGAAAACAGAGGTTCATCCGACTACGAACGCTCTTACCAGGAACGACGGAATAAATCTCGGGGTACTTATCCAAGACACTGTACAGCAGCTTGGCTTTGGTACGGGCTACCTCTTCCTGCCCGGCCAACTTCCGGTCACCATAAGCGGCGAGCAGGGAATGCATCACCTCGCCAGCCACCCAGAGGTCAAAGATGGGTAGAGTATTGTACAGAGAATTATTCTTGGCCATGGTGGCATAATCGAGGATAATCGGGGCCACGGGAAGACCTAGCTCCCGTAGGAGTTGTGGTGATGATGTGGCCGTTGCTGGGGGCAGTAACGATTTGCGTAATATGAGCAAGGTAAGGCCGGTGCATCCGACATTCTTTTGTGCCGCTGCCTACGCGTAACTAGTCAGAACTTGAGTCGCTTCGATTTTACCTTTCGCCGCAACTCACAAAAATGACGGCAAACTGTTTGACGTCCACTCGTCGACTCAAGATGTTCGAGCTCATGTCTGCAACGATTAATCTCCCTTCCTCCTCGTTCTGGCCTTGCGATTTCAGACATTGAGGTAGTCCAGGGAACTCTACCCCGTCGACCGTCTCGTTGTCGCAATAATAGACCATGGTCGGGCCACTTCCTCCTTCCCTTCGCGTCGGTGTGAGATTCCAGGTCTCTTCACTGGGGATATCAATAAACGCCCCGCCAGTAGCTTCGCGTGCATCCAGCGCGACATGCACATGTTCTGGGCCCAACAAACGAGCCGCCTCTTGCGAAGCCTTCAAAGACCACGATCCAGTAACTAGATAATCGAGCTTTAATTCTTCTCGGACTAATGTCTTCAGTTTTTGCACCAGTTCTTGATGAACCTGCTCTTTTGACATCCCTGCATCTTTTGAAGTGATTTCTTGTTCCAATTGACGGCGCCGTCGTTCCACCCATACGCTAACCATATGGTACACCACAGCGCTGAACTCCCCGCTACCTCCACCTTGCATGAATAGAATTTCATAGTCGTCAGGGACTTCCAGTAACGTCTTAAGAGAGTTTTTGGTATCGGAAAGGATCTGATTGGCCAGTGGTGATCGATGGGAATGCTCCGCTAGACCAACGCCGGTCGAGTTGTAGTTCAATAATGCTTGCGACGCCGCTTCGAGGACAGGCGTCGGCAACGCAGCTGGCCCAGGTCCGAAATATGTAACTTCTGCGCGTGAGGGCATTTTAAACGATCTTCAAATGGGAGGTTAGCAGAACGACAGTAAGTGGGAGTCGATGGCCAGACGTACCTAGATGCACTGTTAAGCCGGGTCTGAGTCAATTTGGAGTTGCAATGGCGGGGCTATGAGTGGGGTCGGATTTAATTAATTCCGGACCGTAAAATATATAATTCCAGAATTGAAACTTCAGGTCGTTGGTGCGGTGGATAGAAGTCCTGATGCTTGATTCTCGCGCAAGCAACCAGTCGCGATGAACTTAGACTCACGCACCGCAATTGGTACAGGGAGGCTTGCTGTTCGTCCATTCCTCACCTCAGATGAGCCTCGCTGACTCTGACAGCAGGTGTGCGTGCTAGGCTTTGCGCGGCGCCCGAGTTCAAGAAGCCTGAATTGGCGACCACCAGCATCATGTGGTGCTCAGCATTTCCATGCCAAGCCGGCCCAATCCTCCCAAGAGGTGTTCCACTCCCAGATCAAGGACTTTAACGCAGCAGCGTTACTAGAATCGCTAGACCGACCCTCCCCCAATCCCCAGACCCTTACCGAGAAGATCGTACAACGCTACGCGTATGGCCTACCTCGGGGCAAGGTCGTACGTGCTGGCGACTATGTGAGCATTAAGCCATATCGGTGCATGACGCATGACAATTCATGGCCCGTCGCCCTCAAGTTCATGGCCATTGGGGCATCCAAAATCCATGACCCAAAACAGGTGGTCATGACGCTAGACCACGACGTCCAGAACCGCAGCGAGTCCAATCTCAAGAAGTACCGACAGATCGAGGAATTCGCTAGAAGTCAAGGCGTCGACTTCTACCCTGCGGGACGAGGCATTGGCCACCAGATCATGGTCGAGGAAGGCTATGCCTGGCCGGGAACACTGGCAGTGGCCTCTGATAGTCATTCGAACATGTATGGCGGTCTGTCCTGCCTAGGTACGCCTATAGTCCGAACGGATGCAGCTTCCATCTGGGCAACTGGCCGAACATGGTGGCAAGTGCCCCCAATCGCTCGAGTCACCTTCACCGGTCAGCTACCTCCTGGAGTCACCGGAAAGGATGTGATTGTCGCTCTCTGTGGATTATTCAATCACGACGAGGTTCTGAACCACGCCATTGAGTTTACGGGATCGGAGGCGACTCTGAGCAGCCTGGGTGTCGATGACCGACTGGCCATCGCCAACATGACCACCGAATGGGGCGCCCTATCAGGGTTATGGCCGTTGGATGACGTATTAAGATCATGGCTTCGATATCGAGCAACGTCCGCCGCTCTCCTGGCCACATCGGCTTCCGGGCAACACCCGCGATTCACGCACGCTCGTCTGGAAGAACTATTCTCTGATCCCATCAAGGCCGATCGCGGTGCCATCTACGCCAAAAACCTGTTCGTTAATCTGTCGACCCTCTCACCCTATGTGGCAGGCCCCAATTCGGTCAAGGTCGCTGCCCCTGTCGACGAGCTGGAACCACAAAATATCAAGATCAACAGGGCATATTTAGTCTCATGCACAAATTCAAGAGCTTCAGATATTGCAGCAGCAGCGAAAGTTTTTAAGGATGCGCCGAAGGCTGATGGACAGACACCAAGAATCGCCCCAAATGTTGACTTGTACATCGCCGCGGCCTCCCAGATGGAGCAGCACACGGCGGAAGAGTCGGGGGACTGGCAGACCTTATTGGCCGCTGGCGCCAAACCTCTCCCAGCGGGATGCGGACCCTGTATCGGACTCGGCACAGGTCTCCTGGAAGCGGGAGAGGTGGGCATCAGCGCCAGCAACCGCAACTTCAAAGGTCGCATGGGCTCGACCGAGGCCAAGGCATACCTGGCCAGTCCGGAAGTGGTCGCAGCCAGTGCGTTGAATGGTTACATCAGCGGGCCGGGCTGGTACAAGAAACCAGAGCATGTGCAAGGAGTCTCGTGTGGATATGGCGAGGGCCATCCTCAGAAAGATCAGATGACAACAGTGCAAGATGCGCTGGAACGGATCATCGCTCAAGCCGACGGCATCATCTCGAGCGCCGAAGGGGCAACCTCGGGGGAGAACAAGACAGCTGAAAGTGGGAATGAAAATACGACGGAGATCCTACCCGGATTTCCTGAGAAGATTGAGGGAAACATCCTATTTTGTGACGCCGACAATATCAACACAGACGGCATCTATCCTGGAAAGTACACCTATCAAGACAACGTCACCACCGCGCAGATGGCCGAGGTGTGCATGTCCAACTACGATCCCGCCTTCTCATCAATCGCTCAACCGGGCGATGTCCTCGTCACCGGATTCAACTTTGGATGTGGTAGCTCGCGGGAGCAAGCTGCAACAGCCATTCTCGCCAGGAAGATCCCCTTGGTGGCCGCTGGCAGCTTCGGCAACATCTTTTCGCGGAACAGCATCAACAACGCCTTGATCGGGCTGGAAGTGCCACGGCTCGTGCACCGACTGCGAGAGAGGTATTCCTCTGGCACGGCAGACACAGCTTCGAACGAGCCTCGGGCTCAACAAGCCATCACTGAACCCAGTCAGAATCGACAATCGTTGGACTCGCCTCCTCCTGGCCCAGTCTCATCCTCAGAAGGCACAGGAAAACAGCAGGAAAAAATCTTGACGCGACGAACGGACTGGCGCTTCCTGTGGGACGTTCGACGCAGTCGGGTTGAAATCCGTGAGGGCGAGAATGGGCCAACATGGACTCAACCTGTCGGTGAGCTGCCAGCTAACGTGCAGGAGATTATCGCTCGGGGAGGTCTGGAGAAGTGGGTGCGGAAGGAACTCGAGTCCGCCCCGAGCAAATGAGGCGCGAAGGGATCTATAACGGCGCTGTACGATCTCTTCCAGAACCTCGCATCCATGATATGCCAATCGAAAACAAGCTGAGAGGCAAGATTCGCCTATTGCGAGTGTACCAAAGGGAAGAGGTAATCATACACCGTCGTGCGGTTGAAACTAGTAAAGGTCATTGGTGCTGGGTTTATATTGGTCATGTACCAGAGCTTTTCTGTCAGGCACATGGGTGACAGAATAAACGAAACAGATCAGCAGTAACCGCTTCATCACCCTTACAACGAAGGTCGCATCATTATCATCATCAGTGTGACGAAGATGGCTTCGCCATAAGGATGATGAAGCGGTCACTGCTTAGCTATGCCGTTTCTTTTGTCATCCACGTGTCAGGGTTGGTCAGTTAGAATATAAAAAGACTCTGAAACCGTTACGATTAAAGCAACAATCTTATCCAATTGATTAGAAAGCGACAGCGAATAACAATTTCGCTGTCGCATGACTAGGCAGCGTAAACAAGCTAATGCTTATAGCCGTAAGAGTACCCTATAAAAAGGGAATAATGAACGGCATTTTATTTGACGACCGACCATGCATCATGTTCTAATATAATTCTGACCCTTCACACTTCGGAATGACCGACTTCTGTGGAGAATGATGTTGCACGTCCAGCATCATGGCTAACGAGTCCGCCGCATTCGGCAATCACCCGCTCCTGCCGCATCGTTCTGCAGCATCGCGTGCCACGGCGAGTACCTGCAGGATGCACCCTTCAGACGGATGCACGGCCCATGTATGACATTTATAGCAAATGCTTTCAACCGTCGACAAAAATCCTAATATCGTTCCTACGTTAGCTCTCGTACTATCGATATAGCATCATATCACTACTGCAATCAACCCTGGAAGAACTATCTAAAGCAACCAAAGGATCTCCACCTCGAAAACTATCCAGCCGCTTCTTCTTGGACCTCTGCCACTGAGGGGCATCGAATATGGCACCGCTAGACGTCCCACCAGCCCCTGCCGAGGCCGATGTCACCAGCTACTCGGGCCTGGACATCGCAGATACCGGGGTAGAAGAGGGAAGCAATACTGAGGAAAATCAGACCGCTGCCGTGTCTGATTCACGGGAACCCTTGATGGACTTGCTTCGACGAACGAGACCTCTTTTTCTGGTTCGACCGCAAATGCAACGGAATGAATCGGGACCTCCACCGCCGGAACAACAGCCTCCTCTGCCGCCACCACCCAGCCAAGATCAAGGTGCTGGAAGTGCATCCGATTCCCTCTCACTGGCCCAGCTCAAACGCCTGGTGAATGAAGTCCCGCGGGTAGAAGCCCGAGCATACGAGTTTACCTACGACGATGCGGCTTCGTTTGAGAGTGAGATTGAAGAATGGTTTTCTTACGCGGACGAGGAAAGAACGGTGCTGCTGTCACAGAAGGCGGCGTTTGAAAGACGGTGGTTGGAATTCAATAACAACAAACAAGTTCGCTGGGCCGACATCGACCAAGACGCCAGAAAAGAGTTTATAAAAAGAGAAAGCAATGGCCTGGAGCGTCCCAGTATCGAAGCACGCAGGACCAGTCTGCAGGCGCTGCTCTATATCGCTCTTGGTGCCTGGGCTGAGATCACCGAGCAAGAACAGTCCAAGTGGGAGAATGAAAACGCGGAATCCAAAGGCGAAAGAACCAAGCTACAACTGGATCGCATGCTGGACTACACGCTATTGATTGTTGAATGTGATGGCTTGCCATCCGTGTATCATCTCCTCCAACAAGCATGCCTCCGTGGCCGGTATATCTCGATCGTTCCTACACTCCATCGCGCGCTAACTCCCGGAATTAGGAACGACGATAATTCCGAGAACCAGTCCTCCGGAAACGCCGATCCGCATACACTGGAGGAGCCGCAGGATGTGAATAATCTATTTACGTTCTTCTACCTGGTAATTGAGGCGGGGCGGCGTCAGCAAGTGTTGAACGGTGAAACTTCGATACGGGATCGGCTTGGTGGGGAAGAATGTGCCCCACCAACATGAAAACGCCGCTGACAGGGCTTAGCTACCCTGCAACCAAATCTGCTACAATCGCTGATCAAGATCATTGCGCGGCTCCGCTGGGAGGATGCTGACAACCTGCCAACCACTCGAGTAAGTGTCTGCGCACGATTTCTAGCCGTTCCTGAAACGACCATATCTAGCCTGAAACCACATGCTGAGCACCGCGTCAGACGCTGCTGCTATTTTGGAAGTCGATCCTGCTGCTGTTCGGAGGCGGTCGGGAACTGAACGACACCAAGAATGCCTTGCGAGAGCAGACTGGTCAAGCTGCGGATGATGACGATGGAACGCTCATCACTGCCTCACCGCTGGATTATCACCTGTTTCGTCAAGAGATTACATCCAAGTATCCGGCCTATAATCCACGCCCTCCGTTACTACCCTTGGAACCCGACCATTCGTCTATCCTGCCACCACTGCCCCATCAGACGGGCGGCAAAGATGGTCGGTCTCGTCTGGGAACAGGTCCGGCCAATATCCAAGGGACCAGCAGCAGCATCCTTCATCAGCCCGCTTACATTGCTACACCGGCTCCATCGCCCCCCCCATCACCCGGTGGGCCCGGTGGCAAGGCGGGTAAGAAGCAGAACTATCAGACGAACCAGAACTTTCCATTTTTATATCCTCCGGTAGAAGCTCCGCCACCTTTGGCGCGTGAGGACCCGCGTTGGGAAGGTAGTGATGTGCCGGCGTCAATTCGTGAAGCCGGCGAGCTCTTTGCGGGCCGCGTGCGTATGACGAGAGCGTTGCGGCAGCTATGGGAAGAGCGCGAGCGGTACATGCAATTCGAACGGGGCTGGGCGGGAGGATCAGACGAAGGCAAGAATGAGGTGGCGGCGGAAGATCGTGACCCGGCTGTTGGGCCAGACGTCAAGCGACGTCTGAACGAGATTGAGCAGTTTTATGTGGGTGAGCGAGATATGAATTGGGGGTCGTGAACTAACGGATGGTAGATGCACGCCCTGCCGCACCTGCAATCGTGTGTGATTGTGTTGTTGAAAGTCATCCTGCTCAACCTGACGGCACTGCTGGCCAATCCTACACAGGCCAACGGTGTGAACGGAAATGCGTTTCCTGAGAACGGAGATGGTCCGCACAAGGATGATGGCCGGGCTCACGAGGGTGGGACGGACGATGAGAATGCGCACGACAAACCCGTCCTCACCCTGGAGCAGCTGGAGGCGGAGCGGGCGCGCGAGATCGAGTTCAAGGCTGTCTCTGGCGTGTTGTTGCTGCTGCTGAAGTGGTTCAAGCTGTCTCGTGAGTTACGCTGGAAGAGAATTTCCATAACGGCGACTGACGGAGGCAGACATGTTGAAATTCGAATACCTGGCGCAGCTCGTGCTTGACTCCAATTATGTCCCTCTGATGCTCAAGTTCTTTACGCATCAAGATGTGGACAAGAGTGTGGCTTCATATATCGATCGACGAGAGCTTGGGTGAGTCCATTCACTTTATCGTAACTTGTGCTAATCTTGCAGGTTCTTTGCACAATGTGAGATGCTCGCCAAGGGTGCTCCAGACGAGGATGACGAGGCTTGTCCGCCTCCGGTGGTCAAGCGGCACCGCGAGCAGCGTGTCGGCCCTCCGTCGGCCTCGCAACCGCCGCCACCACCAACAGATTCGACTGATGCAAAGCAACAACAGTCGATGGTGGACGAGCTGGGCTGCCCCATCCCACCCGAACCCATCACCGTCCTCAGCTGGAGAAATTTCTTCTCGACCATCAATTTCCTGCGCATCATGCAGAAGATCTGCAAGCGCAAGGCGCACCGCAATCTGCTGCTGGTGCAGTACAAGTCGTCGAATATCCTACGCAAAGCGCTCAAGGTGCCCCAGCGAGAATTACGCCTGTACACGCTCAAGCTGTTCAAGAACCAGGTGCCGTATTGCGGACGGAAATGGCGGCAGACCAACATGCGCGTCATTACAGCCGTATATCTCTACTGCCGGCCCGAATTGCGCGATGATTGGTTAGCGGGCAGTGATGTGGATGCAGACGTCGAGGAGGCGCTCCCGTTGGAACAGGCCCTGCGCGCTTTGACCCACTGGTACAACCTGCAGCGATACCCCGATCAGATGGGTGGCGAGGCTCGATTGCTGGATGAGGAACAGGATTTCTTCCTGCGCGAGTTGGAACGAATGGAGATTGCAGCAGATGAGGGAGGAGATGACGGGCGTCCTGAGAGCATGTGGGATGGATCATTGCCGATGGAAGGGGGATGAGGTGGAGGCTAGTGATTACGTAGTGACTTGACAAATAAGTCGAATAACCCAGCAGTAACTGCTTCGCCCTTATGACGAAGGTACCTTCATCACGCTTACGACAAAGTGAGCTTTGTCATCCTTGTGACGAAGAGATTTTTTATCATCCTCTGGATGAAAAGGGCCTTCATACACCTACGACGAGAGATAACCCCTTTACTCTTTGCCACGACTGATATTGAGGCTCAGATTGCTCATTACAAGGCAAAGCTCGAAGTACCAGGCGAAAAATTGCGAAAGAAGCAAGCAGGGACCAGCGTTTCTGTGTACTTGTAATAGTGATTGATATATAGCTAATATGGTAAAGGAAAGCTACTTTCGTACGTTGATCCTTCGGCGGTTCCATGAATTCTAGTGTATAGGGGTCTCGAGAACCAACGATGCAAACCACGAATAATCTATCTGTCCAAGCTGGGTTAGTCAATTAGTCTCTTGTAAAAACCCTAGAATAATCACTAATGATTTATGGGAAACCAAGCATCCACTACGACGTCTGGAAAAGTGGAGACGCCGTATCAAAATGGATCGTCCTCCTCTGGCAAAAGGGCTGATGACCATCACCCCGAGAATATAGGCTGGTTTGTTGTCAATGGAGGGAAGAGTTAGAGAAGGATGATCCACGGGTGATAATCATGTGAGTAATTTAGCAGGACTCGTTATATATTTGCTCGACGTGTTCATCGTCCTTATGACGAAGGTAACTTCGTCACGTTTCTGACGACACCTGCATCGTCAGCCCTACGTCGAAGATGATCCAACCTTCATCACACTGATGGTGGTGAGATAACCCCCGTCCATCGGACTTACAACCTGATATTGGCGGTTGTCACTGAGATATCCCATATAGTTTGTTGCTCGTGTGTAGGGATGACCCCGTAGGGCTCATTTTCCCAGCGGCCCTTGCCCGGCAGCGTCAATCGTTGGCACGGCCTGGCCATCGATCGAATCGAATCCCAATAGTTGACGACCTAGATGCGGAAAGGCGAAGCAAAGCAAGCCTAGGCAGCAGCAGGCAATTACAACAGCAATCACAGTGCGTGGGTCGTTGGTTGCTAATGGTGATGGAGGTCGTTAACATCGATCGCCCGCGGCTAGGCCCGAGTTCCAACCAGCTCTTCATTCCACACCAACCGGACCATGTTGGTAGGACTTTCCGTCCTCCTTGACTCATCCGCGTAGGATTGGTGCACCTGATGGGTCATGATCATGGTCCTGGCTAGGGTGTGTGCACTGGCCTCGACTTCGACTACGGGTCGGCTTCGGTCGATACCGGACCATGCGGTCAAAAGAGGATGAGGTTCGAGCGAAAGTTCACGGTGCACATGGCCGTTTCGGACCGCGTCCGACGCGACCACTTTTGCGGCCCAGGAGACTTCTTTTATCGACGAGAGAAGAATCGAAGTCGGTGTGGCCGGGCGTAGCCTTGTCCGGGGGACGCCTTGGTGCCTTGGTGCCCTGCGGCGCTGAAGTCCCTAATTCCATCCCGGTCGAGGTCTCCGATTCGTCCGAAGTTTGTGCATGGCATCTCTGACATGAGGGTGTGTGGCTTGGCCCGGCACGAACTGGGCTGCGCAAGGACCCGCCGTTGGAATGTACCCTTGCACCAAAGAACCGGTGATGCTATACCTTTGGAATAACGGCAGAACCGAACTCAACTGGACGAACACCGACGCCTTTGATTGGGCGGATCATCCGTTCGACAGACCACCCTCTCAGCCCCGTGAACGTCCCTACCACTAGGGTTACACACTTTACCAACATGGGCCAGGTTGTCCGACGTTCCGGTCCGTCCGCATGGTCGCTAGGTCACTGGGTTTTCGTTGCCGCTATCGCACCGAGCGCGATCCTTCCCACCGGAGGGATCCACGTTCCTTGTGCCAGATCCCTCCGTTAGCTTTTCCGCAGGCTGTGTGACATGACACGACTGACGCCGCCATGGTGGTGATAATGCTGCTGATGATGACGATGACGGGGACGCCGTAGGGGGGTCGTTCAAGATGAAGCCGGGGATGGGACCACGACCCCAGACGCCCAAAGAAGGTCTTCGGAGCGGTGGGCGGAGCGAAGAACTAACTTCCTCCGGCCCCTGATGCCAACTACAGCAAGCCAACAACAGACTACTGTCCCAAGTGAATGGAGTCGATAAGCAATGCAATGGTGTGTAATCTCATTCCTACCCGATGACAGGGCTTGGCAGATCGAGTTTCTAGTCGGACCGGATCGGATTGGGGATAGCAGTATGCGGATGGGGCACCAGTGAGAACCGAGAATGGCGACTGAGTTACGGATTAGGCACGGAATAGTCGGAGAAGACGCCGCTGACGAGAAAGAAAGAGATGTTGTTGCGAATCAGCCTCGATCGGGGAGGACGGTTATGCACAGGAGCTGCTGAAAAGTATTCAGCACTTGTCGATGGGATGGCGTGCCGCTGGGATTGAGGATGGAACCGACGACCAATGGTTGAAGAGAAGAGAGATGGTTCATCACGATGGACGGCCTATGCAGGTCCCGGCCTATATGCAAGGTACCCATCTCGGACCATGTCGATCCCGCGGGTGACGTACGAGACCAGCAACACGCCCAACACCAGACTGGATGGATGCGGATCGACGCCGTCAGGGCCGACCTGACAGACCGGGATGGGAAGGTTTCAATCTCCTCGTGGCAAGGATGTGCCCTTCCAGATGGGGGGAGGTCAGGTTGTTGACAGGCCACCTCCCTTCCGGGCCGTAACTCATGGGATGTCAGGTGGGAAGTGAAGGCGGCACAAGGCAGAGCATGGCAGGGCAGGGCAGGCAAGTTCCAACATGGTCCTCTATGTCGAACTAGACAAGATGGAGTGCGGCCACGAGAGTCAAGACCGGCGTGTGCGAGAGGAGAAGTTTATATCAAGCACGGAAGCGCCCGGTAGGATGATGGATTCAGTCTATATCAGGAACTATCTATCTGTCTATCTTCCCGACGGGTATCTATCGTGTCAACAGAGTCTATCCATCAACCACGCTACGGGAGATCATCACACCAGTGAACTATCTTGGGAGCATCTGGTAAGTTTTGAGGTTTACTATTTACAGCACCGCGCCCCAGCAGCTTGAAGAGGTTGAAAAAGGGTTGAAAGAATTCCAATCGTTCTCAGACTCCCCCAGAACTTCTTAGATTTTCTCAGACCTTCCTAGATCTCCCCAGGATATTCTCACACCTCCTTAGAACACTTCAAGGGCTCTCAAAGATCTTTAGAGGAGTGCGGGCTCTTAAGGAAAGACACGTCGACTAACACAGGATGGACAGATTTCGCTCCTCATCAACCGCATCATTCACCGTGCTACCATCGAGCACATCCCACAAACGGCTATCAACACGGTACGCTATCCCTATACCTCCCAGGAACAGAACATATCCACTGACATGTATCAGCAAAACGATCCTTCACTATCAGCATTGTCTGCAGGCTACACTATCTTGCCCGGCCAATACCGTCAATCAGGCCACAGACAGTGGCATCATGTGCCAAACGCTCATGCGGGAATGGGAAGGCTGCGGTGACCAAAAGAAGGAGAGGACAGTGTCAGTCTTTGTTTCCTTTAGCTTCATTTCTTCTCTTCCCTCTAACAAATATGTCTATGCGTCTATCTCTCCCTACAGTCATTCTCTATCTGTCCCATCCCATCAATCATCTTCCGCATTGGATGACCATCTCTCCCCGTCATTTTAACAAATTGGGAGATGGCCCACCCTTCTCACTTTCTTCAACTCACAAATTGGAATGGAAAGAAGCGACAGCGGGAGATGGGGATTAGCAAGAATCAACCGGCTGACATCTATCAGTTTGTGTGATCAGAGTCGTGATCGCCAACCCTGCCGAGATAACAAACCAGTTGTCGTCCAATGGATATCGGGAACTTGTCCCAATCGGGATGGACAGTGCAAGCTACACTCCAGTACACGGCGTTGGGCGTACGTGAAGCAATCCGGGAGATGTTAAAATTGTCACCAAAGAAAAGAAGAGGAGGAGGGGACGAGTGGAGGAGAGAGAGAGACCAAGAAACCATTGTTGTGGTTATGGTTTGAGCAATCAATCGGCATCCACCTATCCTTCCCTTTTTCACCTTCTACTTTTGGTTCTTTGTTCTACTCCACTCGATTCTATTTCGTCACGGCTGGCTCTGTTCTATTCTGTTCAATTCAGGAGAGCTGAGTGATGTCGTTCTCTCGTCCCTGCTTTATAACTTCTTGCATTTCAATTTTTATGATTCCCAGTGTTCTGTTTTGTTTTTCTTTCAACGGTGGAATCACTGTAGGGTTTGCATAGCGTTGGTCAGGCAAGGCTGTGGTGGATCTTTGTTCTTGGGTTTGCATTTCCGCTTCCATGGTGGGTTGGGATGATTACTTTCATCTTGGGGATATGAAGAGATGGGATGGGATGGTATCATACACGCATGGCTCAGTTACTCCCCCATCC
>QQTW01000831.1_pt1 | contig 20379 bp, 19 predicted proteins | sample 1904831 | NCBI WGS metagenome assembly QQTW01 (sample SAMN09435610, study PRJNA476489) | Subsurface metagenome, whole genome shotgun sequencing project. | reverse complement strand
ATTAATCGAGGTTATATTACATTAGCTTTATACAGGAGTTTAAACCACCTTAATAGTACAGACAGCCAATGAAGCGGCACAAATTACTTTCAAGCAAATGATAAGAGGATGAAATAATTTCTCTCTAGGCTGTAGAAAAATCGCACAGCAGCTAAAATAAGGGTTTGTCCTTTTTGTCCCCTGCTCCTATGTCCGCCATCTCTTCTGCTCCTTTTTCGCCTGAAGAAATTGCCGCTGAGGGTTTAAAGCCTGAAGAATATGAAGAAATAGTCCGAAGACTGGGAAGACACCCGAACAAACCTGAACTGGGAATGTTTGGGGTAATGTGGTCGGAGCATTGCTGTTACAAAAATTCACGCCCGCTACTGAAGCAATTTCCCACAGAAGGCGATCGCATTCTCGTTGGACCCGGAGAAAATGCTGGCGTAGTAGATTTAGGCGATGGGTTGCAACTTGCCTTCAAAATTGAATCCCACAATCACCCATCAGCAGTCGAACCATTTCAAGGAGCCGCCACAGGAGTGGGAGGTATTTTAAGAGATATCTTTACAATGGGGGCGCGTCCCATTGCCTTATTAAACTCCCTGCGCTTCGGTTCCTTAGAAGATGCACGAACCAAACGGCTGTTTAATGGTGTAGTAGCAGGAATAGCCCATTATGGCAACTGCGTCGGCGTACCCACAGTCGGCGGTGAAGTTTATTTCGATCCTGCTTATTCCGGTAATCCCTTGGTAAACGTAATGGCACTGGGATTAATGGAAACGGCGGAAATTGTGAAATCGGGAGCATCTGGACTCGGCAACCCAGTGCTTTATGTAGGTTCCACAACGGGGCGCGATGGCATGGGTGGTGCAAGTTTTGCCAGTGCAGAGCTGAGTGATGAGTCGGAACAAAATCGCCCAGCAGTGCAGGTGGGCGATCCATTTTTAGAAAAATCTTTAATTGAAGCTTGTCTAGAAGCCTTTAAAACAGGTGCAGTTGTAGCTGCTCAAGATATGGGTGCGGCTGGAATCACTTGTTCCACATCCGAGATGGCTGCTAAAGGTGGCGTGGGAATTGAACTGGATTTAGATAAAATCCCAGTGCGAGAAAGTGGCATGGTTCCCTATGAATACTTGCTTTCAGAGTCCCAAGAACGGATGCTATTTGTTGCCCACCAGGGGAGAGAGCAAGAGTTAATTGATATTTTCCACCGCTGGGGACTTCATGCAGTAGTCGCTGGAACAGTAATTTCTGAACCAATTGTGCGGATTCTATTTCGAGGTAAGGTAGCAGCTGAAATTCCAGCCACAGCTTTGGCAGAAAACACACCAATTTATCACCGCGAATTACTGAGCCAACCGCCAGAATATGCGCGTAAAGCTTGGGAATGGACACCTGAATCGCTTCCTGCTTGCACAATTTCTGGAATTGAAATTCAAGGTAGTTTTCGCAGTTGGAATGACATTCTCCTAACTCTGCTAGATACTCCCACTATCGCCTCTAAACGCTGGGTTTACCGCCAATACGATCATCAAGTACAGAACAACACGGTGATGCTTCCTGGTGGTGCAGACGCAGCTGTAGTTAGATTACGTCCGGTTGAAGACGTACAGACGTTGTATACAACGTCTGTACAAGAGTCCGGAGTTCCCAATCCAAAATCACGCCACTTGCTTTATGCCGGGGAACCCGTCCACCGCAGTGGCTCCAAAATCCAAAATCTAAAATCGGCAGTTGCTGCAACGGTAGATTGTAACCCTCGCTACGTCTATCTCGATCCTTATGAAGGGGCTAAGGCTGTTGTAGCAGAAGCTGCCCGTAATCTAAGCTGTGTGGGGGCAGAAGCGATCGCAGTCACAGATAACTTAAATTTCGGTAGCCCAGAAAAACCGATTGGTTATTGGCAGCTAGCTGAAGCTTGTCGCGGCTTAGCCGAAGCTTGCCTGGAATTCAAAACTCCGGTTACGGGCGGTAATGTCTCGCTTTACAACGAAACTCTCGACTCCCAAGGCAATCCCCAGCCGATCTATCCCACGCCAGTTGTTGGCATGGTGGGGTTAATTCCCGATCTAAGCAAAGTTTGCGGTCAAGGTTGGCAAGCCGAAGGAGATTTAATTTATTTATTAGGATTACCTCCAAAATCCAAAATTGAATTGGGTGCATCAGAATATTTAGCCACAATTCACAACACAGTCGCAGGTAAACCACCACGAGTGGATTTTGACTTAGAGCGTTGCGTTCAAGCAGCTTGCCGTGAGGGAATTCGTCAAGGTTGGGTGCGTTCGGCTCACGATTGTGCTGAAGGAGGACTCGCTCTGGCTCTGGCTGAAGCTTGTATTAGTGGTAAATTAGGCGCAGAAATTAACCTGGGGATAACCTCAAATCAACTACAAGAAAGTTCGCAACGCCTTGATGAAGTCTTGTTCGGTGAAGGTGGGGCAAGAATATTAGTCTCTGTCTGCCCAGAATACCAACAAGTTTGGGAATCTTATTTAACTCAACACCTAGAAGAAAACTGGCAAAAAATCGGTCAAGTTGGTAAATTCGACAGATTTTTACGGGTTTCCACAAATGAAAATCAACTGCTTATAGACGTTACGATCAAATCGGTGAGCGATCGCTTTTTCAATGCTATTGAACGCCGTCTTACCACGTCAGCCAGTATACCAATTTGACAACAGCAAAACTGCTCACCTAAAACCCTTGCTCTAGGTGAGCATTACGATGTTACTGTTGTATGTGTAATAGTTAACAATTTATTAAATATTAGTTAATCTTTCTGAATTGATTAATTAAGACTATATATCTCACCGCGTCAACTCGCCGCTTAGGAGCAAAGCTGTAGCATGATTCCTCATCAGCCCCCGGACGAAAGTATGAAGAATGAAAGCAAAAGGATAAATGAAGAATTAAGTGATTCTTCATCCTACACGCCAAATTCTTCAGATAAACCAGAAGAAGCTTGTGGTGTTTTTGGTATTTATGCACCTGAAGAAGACGTTGCCAAACTCACCTATTTTGGCTTGTACGCCCTGCAACACCGGGGTCAGGAGTCAGCAGGAATCGCCTCTTTTGACGGCGAACAGGTATATTTGCATAAAGAAATGGGGCTAGTTTCCCAAGTCTTTAATGAATCAATTTTGCAGAAAATGCCGGGTAGCCTAGCTGTAGGCCACACTCGTTATTCAACCACTGGCTCTAGCCGCGTTGTCAATGCTCAGCCAGCAGTATTAGAAACCCGCTTAGGAACTCTTGCACTAACACATAATGGTAATTTAGTCAATACCGGACACTTGCGCGAAGAGTTGCTCCAGCGGCAGTGTAACTTAGTTACTACCACAGATTCAGAATTAATTGCCTTTGCGATCGCAGAAGAAATTAATGCTGGCAAAGATTGGTTGCCAGCCAGCATCAGTGCTTTAGAGCGCTGCCAAGGAGCCTTTAGCTTAGTAATTGGGATGTCATCTGGAGTTATGGGCGTGCGAGATCCCAACGGCATCCGTCCTCTCGTCATTGGTACTTTAGGCAGCAACCCCTATCGCTATGTCCTTGCTTCTGAAACCTGTGGTTTAGACATCATTGGTGCTGACTACCTGCGGGATGTGGAACCAGGCGAGTTAGTTTTGATTACCGAAGCAGGATTAGCCTCTTATCATTGGGCGCAAAAACCCCAGCGCAAGCTGTGTATCTTTGAAATGATATACTTTGCCCGCCCAGATAGCACCATGAACAATGAGAGTTTGTATAGCTATCGCTTACGGCTAGGGCGACAATTGGCAGAAGAATCTCTAATCGAAGCAGATATTGTCATAGGCGTTCCAGATTCTGGCATTCCAGCCGCTATAGGCTTTTCCCAATCGTCTGGTATTCCCTATGCCGAAGGTTTAATTAAAAATCGCTATGTAGGTCGCACCTTCATCCAACCGACTCAGATGATGCGCGAGTCGGGTATCCGCATGAAACTCAACCCGCTTAGAGATGTGTTAGCTGGGAAACGAGTTGTAATTGTGGATGACTCAATTGTAAGAGGTACGACTAGCCGCAAACTAGTCAAGATGCTGCGAGACGCGGGTGCAATTGAAGTGCATATGCGAATTTCTTCACCGCCAGTGACTCACCCCTGCTTTTATGGCATTGACACTGATAGTCAAGATCAATTAATTGCTGCGACAAAATCAGTAGCAGAAATTGCCCAGCAAATAGAGGTTGATTCTCTTGCCTATCTCAGCCGGGATGGGATGCTAAAAGCAACTAAAGAAGACCCAAATAGTTTCTGTTCTGCTTGTTTCACTGGGGATTATCCAATTTCCGTGCCGGAACAAGTCAAGCGTTCTAAGTTGATATTAGAGCGATCGCCTGTTTAATATCATCCCACTGTCGAAGCGCAGCTTTGGCAGTGGATTAATTTGCTGGAGGTGTTGAATCTATTCACTCTGGCAAAAACTCATCATTCAATACTTTTGCTAACTCATATGGACACTGTTTAGGAAATGTGTCTAATGGCAATTCAGTTTCAGCTTTCGCTTGCTTAACTGCTTGCGGGTAGCACTCGACAAAAATACTTTCAAGGTAGGGTTGTAGGCTAGGTGAGTCGTCAATAGCTTCTCTGATACGTCTACGATGCTCAATAATACTACCTTCCCAACTTCCACTTCTGCGATCGCCTTGAAACTGCCATTTGAGTAAATGAACCAAAACAACAATGAGGTTACTCTTCAAGCCTCTGCGTTCACTCCTCCCCATGTCTTCGATTTCTGCAATTAAATTTTCCCAGTCTACATTTACGTAGTCCCGACTCTGTAATTTTCCTACAGTGGTTTCTATCCATTGCAGGTAATCTGTTTCGTATAGAGTTTGGCTTTTAGTTTTGAGAGAAGACATGGCGGTTTCCACAGATAATTCCCTAAATCGTTAAATCACATAGGAGAAGCTTGGATAGTTTTATCATCTTAAGCTAGGCGATCGCTCTTTTGCTGTAATGAAGTATTATGGTGCAACTGCTTACAAGTTTAATCTACCCAACTCCTGTAATCGCTACCAATAGCAAGTAATTCTTCATAGTCTTGCTGGACTACCGACCAATCACCCTCACCTGATTCCAACCAATCGAGATCGCAATCAATTTCATAGATATGCGCTTTCAAATTATCTGAAAGATATGTGTCAACAAGACGATATAAATTTGCCAAAAGTCCAGTGTGTTCGGGTGAAACGGTTGGATGTAGCCTTCCGAGTTTTGCCACCAGCAATCTGAAAGAAACATTTAAGTTCACTGCTCCTGGAACAGCACGCAACAGATGAAGAACATCCATGAGATGTTTACCCTGACTGGTGGATAGGTTGATCTTCCAATCTTCAGGATGTTCACTTTGCTCAATGAGACGATCTGCCCAGCACACAATCTCAGTGCGAGAACACACTCCCACATACAATCCCATCCAGAAATAATCCGCGTAGTTTTTCAAACTCGGTTGCATCTTTTCATAGCACTGCGCTCTAAGACTAATTCAAGATTGATCGCCTCTCATCAATAACGTACAAGTAGATTAATTCAAAGTCCGACAGTTTAACTCAACTGCATTGCACCTAAGTATTTAGTCAAGTAAGGCGAAAACACCTCATAAATCAAAGTTAGCGGCTGCCCATTATGCCAAAACAAGTAATGGCGACCCCAAAAAGGCCCCTTTTGTTGAAATCCTACTTCTAAAGCTTCATTGTTACCGTAGTGAATTCCTTGGACATCCCGATACAACTCTGTACGTAATTGAGTTAAGCTAGCCCAAATCGGGAGTGACCGATTTTTCAAATACTCATCTACATGACTAGCTTCCCACCAGGAAGTAGCATAATACAATCGCTGTCCAGAGGCGGTACGCACCCACACCTGCCGTCTTAATCTTGGCCCTGGTATAGCTTGGATAACATCGGGCGCTCCATCCAAGTCTAGAGCGATCGCGGACATATCGATCACATCAACTTCTGTCGGCTCACCAGTTAGCATTTGAACTTGTCGTGTAGGAGAGCCATCTCCTAAAAGTAACATCTGCCATAAGGGTGATAGTTGAGTGTGAGGCAAACCTTTTTTGACAATTTCCTCACCTCCTTGCCAAATCGGTGTGAGGCGATGCCAAGAGTTTGGCTGTGTTAATTTGTTTGTCGATTCAAAAGTAGCAGTCAATTTATTTACAAAAGTTTATGGTTTCATTTCAAATCATAAACAATTAGCCACATAAACACACTGCCCTAGCAATTTCAAATACCAAGGGTGGGCATTGCCCACCCTTGGTATTTGCTAGATTGTCTACCAGGTACTAGAATGCGGATGGCGAGACTCGAACTCGCAAGGCAAAGCCACACGCACCTCAAGCGTGCGCGTATACCAATTCCGCCACATCCGCAAGAATCGCAGAAGTCTAGCTTAGCATATCTAAGGACTTTTACTCAATTAAATTTAGAAATTAAAGGTACGCCCAACCTCAGCCCTTATTAATACCGTAGACTGGGGCGACAAGCTTCATACTAAAATTGCATATTGTCCTGATATTTCCGCTCGGCTCTCTTGCTGTTGGTTGCCTCACCCCAGATCTACTAATTTGGGTATCTTCCAGCAGTTCGCTAAAGCTCTATGCTACAGATGATACTGACCTTGATGCTGGAAGATGCGCTTTGACAAAATATTGATTGCTAACCGAGGGGAAATTGCCCTGAGAATTCTCCGCACCTGTGAAGAAATGGGAATTGCTACCGTTGCGGTTCACTCGACAGTAGACCGCGATGCCCTACACGTCCAACTAGCCGATGAAGCCGTTTGCATTGGTGAGGCTCCGAGTAGCAAGAGTTATCTCAACATTCCTAGCATCATTGCCGCCGCTTTAACACGCAACGCTACAGCCATTCATCCTGGCTATGGCTTTTTAGCTGAAAATGCGCGGTTTGCTGAAATTTGTGCCGATCACGAGATTGTGTTTATTGGCCCATCCCCTGAAGCAATTCGGGCAATGGGGGATAAATCCACAGCCAAAGAAACGATGATTAAGGCAGGGGTTCCCACGATCCCAGGTAGTGATGGGTTGTTGAAAAACGAGAAAGAAGCCGCTGCTGTAGCGCGTTCTATTGGCTATCCAGTCATGATTAAAGCTACTGCTGGCGGCGGTGGTAGGGGAATGCGGCTAGTCCGAGAGGAAAACGATCTAGTGAAGCTATTTCTAGCTGCCCAAGGAGAAGCAGAAGCGGCTTTTGGCAATCCTGGGCTTTATTTAGAAAAGTTTATAGAACGCCCGCGCCATATTGAATTTCAAATTCTAGCCGATAGCTACGGTAATGTTATTCACCTAGGCGAACGCGACTGCTCGATCCAGCGCCGCCACCAAAAGCTACTAGAAGAAGCTCCAAGCCCTGCTTTAACACCAGAACTGCGCGAAACAATGGGGACTGCGGCTGTGATGGCTGCCAAGTCAATTAATTATGTCGGAGCTGGTACGGTGGAGTTTCTACTTTCTCAAACTGGTGAGTTCTATTTCATGGAAATGAACACTAGAATTCAAGTTGAACACCCAGTTACAGAAATGATTGCCGGACTGGATTTAATTGCCGAACAAATCCAGGTAGCCCAAGGGGAAAAACTCCAGCTAACTCAAGAGCAAGTAAAATTGCAGGGTCATGCGATCGAATGTCGCATTAACGCTGAAGATCCAGATCGTGACTTTCGTCCAGCACCAGGGCGAATAAGCGGTTATCTACCGCCAGGAGGCCCTGGTGTGCGGATGGATTCTCACGTTTACACCGATTACCAAATTCCTCCCTACTACGACTCCCTGATTGGCAAATTGATCGTTTGGGGGCCAGACCGCCCTACGGCGATTAAACGGATGAAAAGAGCATTAAGGGAATGCGCGCTTACAGGCTTACCGACTACGATTGGCTTTCACCAAAAGATTCTGGAAACACCAGAATTTTTGCAAGGTGAAGTTTACACCAATTTTGTCGAGCAAGTGATGATGAGAAAAAAGGATGAAGGATGAAGGATGAATGCTGAATAGTTCAATTCATAATTCATCATTCATAATTAATAATTCACCATTTACCCTTGCATCAGAATTGTTAGCAGTCCTTGCTGACCGAGCAAAATCTCGCGCAGAAAGCTAAAAATACCGATCCAAAGGATGGGGGTGATGTCCACACCACCTATGGGTGGTACTAGTTTACGCAGAGGCACTAAAAAAGGTTCAGTGGGCAGAGCAACTAAACTCAAGGGAAAGCGTTTGAGATCGATTTGGGGATACCAGCTAAGTACGATCCGGAAAATAAACAAAAGTATCATCAGGCTGAGGAAAATACCCAAAACCCAATTAGTAATGGTAACAGTAGTCATGAATTGCCACTAAAAAACTAAATAAGCTAAAAAAGGCTCTTGCTCAAAGTTTAACAATCATTAGTAGGGGCGTGTTGATGAATAGTTTTGAGTGTTGAATTTTAAGTTTTAAGTTACACAAGTGGCTATAACTCAAAACCTAAGACCTAAAACTTAAAACTACTTTCTTTGCGCCTTTACAGCTATCTTTAGGTAGGGCTTAATTTCGGCTCGGATTGCTAAAATCCAGGGTTAGTTACGGAGCAAATAGAATTATAGGTGGTTTGAGACAATGCGCCGTTCAGCCTCCTGGCAACGTCTGATTATATATGGTCTGAGCGGTCCAATCATTGCCTTGAATCTTTGGCTGCTTTCCCAGGTTTATCACTCTTTTGAGCATCTGATCACTGTGCTGACGGTAGCAGCAATTCTGGCTTTTTTGCTGAACTATCCAGTCAGGTTCTTTGAACGGGCTGGCATCACTCGCGCTCAGGCGGTCATTATCGTTCTGCTAGTGAGTGTAATGCTTTTAGTTTTTGTCGGTCTGACACTAGTGCCATTAGTAATCGATCAAACAAATCAACTTTTGCTGGGAATTCCTGTTTGGTTAGCAAATATTCAAGAAAGACTAGGACAGCTAGATAACTGGGCAAGAGCTAGACGTTTAGCATTGGATTTGAGCGGTTTTAGTAGTCGGATTAATGCCAATATTGAAAGCCAATTGCAAGGGCTGGCAGGGCAACTGGCAGGGCAAGCTGTAGGATTGGCGCTCGGAACGCTCTCTGGTCTATTTGAGACGGTGTTGGTGATTGTGCTGGCGTTTTATATGCTGCTATATGGCGATCGCCTCTGGCAAGGTCTAGTTAACCTCCTACCGCCTCAAATTGGGCTTCCGCTGGCTGCCTCGTTGCGACTAAATTTCCATAATTTCTTCCTGACTCAGTTGTTGCTGGGGTTATTCATGTTCGTGACTTTAACCCCTATTTTTTTAGTCCTGAAGGTGCCATTTGCTCTGTTGTTTGCTCTACTAATCGGAGCAGCAGAACTCATTCCTTTCATTGGAGCCACTCTAGGTATTGGCACAGTTACTCTTTTGGTAATGTTCCAAAATTGGTGGTTAGCAGTTCAGGTAGCAATAGCTGCCGTCTTCATGCAGCAGATTAAAGATAATGTGCTAGCTCCCAGACTTATGGGCAGTTTTACTGGACTCAATCCGATCTGGATCTTCATTGCCTTATTGATGGGAGCGGAAATTGCTGGTTTTTTGGGGGCAATTGTGGCTGTGCCGATCGCCGGAACGATCAAAAGCACCATCGATGCGCTGCGCCACCTGAAGCAGCCAACTATGGTGTCAAATGTAACTATTGGGCAAAAACCACCGCCGAGAGATGAGGGGTGACAAAAGTCGGGCATTCAAAAATCACTCGATCTCCTCATCTCCTATCATCCCTTTTTTGTTAAGCTATTACACATTTGACTTGCATAAAATGCGTTGCCTCATGCAAGCGCGCCTATCATCATTAAAAATTGTATGTAAACCAGCTTATTTAATGTCTTCTCAATCGACAACTCCAGTTTCGAGGCTAACTATTTCTAATTGTGGTTTTGGGAATATTGAGCGTTGATAGAGTTGCATCAGCAACTCAGCTAAAGCATTCTCTAAAATAGAAATCTATCTAATTTCAGGTCGATTGTTAAATTGTTCAGTTAAGCTATCTAATCGACCTTTTAGCTCTACTATGTATTTAGCTAAAGTCTTTTGTTCGTCTTGCAAATGGTAAATTTTATCAACCAATAAATCAAGATCGCTTTGTTGATTAGACATACCTCCTACCTCTAGAAGAATAAACTAAGCGATCGCGCTGTTTGGCTGAGTGTTAACCTGTGATGGGACTAATAATGTCTCCTCAATTTCTGCTCGCATTGCACGGGATACGTAACGAGCTTCCTGAAGGCAATCTATTAGTAACTTATTTGCATCATAATATTGCTTCAATATTGCCTTTTGTTGCAGGCTGAAAGGAAAGTTTACTATTTCATAATTAATATCAATATCAACAGGATTAATGCGATCGCACTCAGTAGTATTATCCTCAAATGACTCCTCTGAGTCTATCCCTAGAATAAATTCAAGGTAAAAAGCCCGAAAAGTTGATGGTTTATAACCAGCACAGGGGGAATTTGACTTTTGATTCAGCCAGAGGAGAAAATGCTGTAACTCTCGATCTGCGGCTAAGATAGCATCAGTTTTTTGCTGCATTAAGCTCAGCAAATAGTCAGCATTCCGCAGCATCCCAACTACTAGTAGAAAGACTTCACGCCAGCGAGTTTCATTCAGGTGGCTAACCAAATTTTTTAAAGCTAGATCTGATTCGTGTGGATTACAACCTTCGGCAATTTCCCTAGCTACAAAATACTGATGAAATCTGAGATCGGAGAAAGAGTAAATTCCATTCGCTTGTTCTACTAATAACTTGTGCTGGATCTCAATAGATTTCAGCGCTGCTTCACTAGCAATTTGCAAAACCTCTGGCTCGGTAGGAGCATTAGACAAGTTAAATAAGTAATCAATGATATGTTGCTGAATTTCATCTTTAAAGAAAAATTCTCCTTCTTCAAAAGTGAGCAGAGCAATTTTACTCAATAAGTCTTGCTTCCGTTGTAAAGATAGATTTTTGTAAACTCGATCTCCCTTGACACGGCGGGCTTCATCCCATTTATTCAATAAGATTTCCAAACCTTCTTTATAGAGTTGACAAAGCTCTGAAGGAATTTCAGTTTTTTCTTCAAATAACAAGCATAACAACATTAATAAAGGATCTTTGTCGACTTCATTATTAATAAGTTCGAGATTTAGATCGTCTGCTTGAATTTCTTCGGGAAATTTCTCCATATCGCTCGACTCTTTGAGTTGTAACCACTTATGGCTGAACTTAACAACACTCTGGCAATCCAACTTTACACTTTCAGTATTTCTCAGGTTCAAAGAAACACAAGCTAATCCTGAATTGTTGTTTTTCATAATTTTTGATGATGTATATTGTGATTTTAATTGTTGCTGAGTTGTCAGTAACTTAGTCGTCGAACCTTGAATATAAGAGCCAAAACCCAAACGAGAGCGAAAAGAATCAAGAGCCTGTTTGTAAAACCTGTGTTTGCAGACTAGATAGCAACTGCTCCTTACCCTTTTGCAGATACCTTGTAACTGTCATAGGGCTAATACCAATTCGCTTAGCAGCTTCTTTGCGAGAAAACTCTTTTAAAAACACAAACTCAACTGCTTTTCTAGTTTTTTCTTCCAACTGATTCATTGCCCCTTCCAACTGTTGTCGATCTTCTTCTTGTTGTTGGAGAGAAGTTGAGCGCTGATCGGGTAGAGCATCAGCTAGTTTAATTTGACAATCAAAATGCTGAACAACAGTACTATCCAAACTTAAAACCATGCGGTTTTGGAATGCTAATTTGCTTTCTAGCCATTCTTGAAGTGATACTTTGAGTTCTAGGGCAATTTCACCATCTGTAGGAGTACGACCGAGGCTTAAGGTTAATTCTTTGCGTACCTTTTGCCCCTGATTGTGAAGTTCCTGCCAGCGCCGGGGGATTTTTACTACTCCAGTGCGATCGCGCAAGAAATGTAAGATTTCTCCCCGAATATATGGGATAGCAAAGGAACTAAAAGCATATCCTTGGTGAGGGTTAAATCTTTCAATCGCACGAATTAAACCGAAATAACCAATTTGTTCTAAATCTTCATAAGGTTCAGTACATTGGCGACTGAATTGATGTGCCATCTTCCGCACCAATCCAGTGTGTAATTTTACCAGTTTATTGCGTAATTGAATCGAGGGATTTTGATAATATGAAATTAATAGATCTATGCCCTCAGAGTAGCCGTAAGAGTGAGTTAGCGTCATAAAAATCCTCAACAGTGATAACAGCTTCCCCGAAGGGAATTGACAGTATTTACATAAACTTGTCATCAAAGCTGAAATTTATTGTCGGTGGAGAAAGCTTTTCAAACCATCGTCGTTTCACTGAACTTGTGAAGGCTCAATTCGGCAGATTCAAAATTTCTACGTAAATCTGCTGAGGTATAAAGCAGTGGGTTTAGATTTTTTTAAGATATAGTAAAGACGAAGCCTGGTATTGTCACACTGGCTAAATCCCGCAGATATGGGTCAGAATAGGCATAAATCACAACATTGTTGCTCAAACCCAACTTGACAAATAAAAACTAATACTTATGAGTAACACCAGCAACTTCCGTGAGGCGATTCGTCAAGCCAAGACCAGCGCAATTGTAGGCCCGAATGTCATTGCTAACGCCCTACCCTACGTGGGTGGTGGACTGATATTAACGGCACTGGGAACCTACGGCGGTTTGGGAATGATTCGCACCAATCCACAACTGTTCTTTCCCACCGTTATCGGTGCTGTCATCCTGGAGTTAATTCTGTTCTTCGTTGCCAGTAACGTTGCCCAGAAAGGAAATAACCGCGTTGCCCTTCCTCTTTTGGCAGCTTACAGTCTACTAACGGGTTATACCCTGAGTGGTTTAGTATTTGTGGCGCTGAGAACACAAGGTGTAGGCATTCCGGGTATTGGTTTTGCTGCTCTTGGCTGTGGTATTACCTTTATCGCCGCTCGTCAAATCGGTTCTAATCTGTCAGAGCAAGACGGAATGGCGTTGACAAAAACGATTAGCCTAGGCGTTATTGCCCTAGTCGTTGTCTGCTTGGCTCAATTTCTGTTTGCCATGTTTGGTGTCTATACGCCAAGTTGGTTAGAAATCGCCATATCCGGTTTAGGGGTGTTGTTGTTTGTCGGTTCTGCGGTGGTAGATTTTTACATTTTGCCCCGGAGTTACCGCAACGATCAGTATCTGCCAGCTGCTTTGTCGATGTACTTAACTTACATCAACTTATTTGTTTTCATCTTGCGGTTGCTGATTGCTTTGAATAGCAGAGACTAATTGAAGCTACTAGCATTCAGCATTCAGGTGGATAAATGCATATAACGTGGTTTAATCGCAATAAGCCACGTTTTTTTATCGGAAAAGGTGGGTGAAAACCCCGTGCTTTTAGCACGGCTTTATATTTTGTGCTAGGAATATACTTGGTCGCCGACCCGCCCAACCGCAAGACATCGGACAGGCTAACGACAAAGAATGCTCTACTGAGCGTCGCCGCAGATAAACGGTAGATTGGGGAACAGACGAGAGGCAATGGTAGTCCATCCTTAAGTTGCGATACATAGAAATTCCTTTTCGGAGCCACGACACATAAGAACCGCAGGGCTTGCGGGGATAGTCTGTGGAGCGAACGTAAGACCGTAAAACTCCTTGTGGGTGGAGGCAGTTGCTATGAAGCAGAAACCAAAGTAGTGATGCTTTGGAATCACCGTGACTTTAGTCCGGTAAGGATGTCAAGTTCGCATCTTGCACCTAACCTTGAGTATAAAAAGAGGGAGATAGGGTACAAAAAGAGGATTTTTCTCCTTGATTTGCTCCTAGACTGTTGTCCCGATCGTTAGCGATATTTTTTAAATGGATTAAATATTAGGGATGCTGAGCATCCAGCTCTCTCGTTACCAGGCTGGAGCCTGGTAACGAGAGTAAGGTAGGTAGAACCTCCCCTTCACCTGCGCGAGAAGCGAGAGGCGAGGCGTAGGTTAGCAAAACTCTTTACTTGTCCGAATGCTACTCAGTAGAAATTCTAGTTAAGATCGAAAAAATAAAGCAAAATATTAAAACGCGATCGCCTACATAACAAATATGGAAGTTCTAGAAATCAAACGCGAAATCGAAAAGTTATCTCAGCGCCTGGGTAAAACCCAGGACTATCTTTGACGTAGCTGCACTGAATGCCAAAATCCAAGACTTGGAACAAATAGCAGCCCAGCCTGAATTTTGGAACGACCAAACGAAAGCCCAGCAGACTCTACAAGAACTCAATGACCTAAAATCTCACCTCCAGCAGCATGACCAGTGGCAAGCTAGTCTGGAAGATACTAAGGCAGTATTAGAGCTACTAGAGTTAGACACAGACGAATCCCTACTGCAAGAAGCCGAAACAACTATTAACAAGTTGCATCAGGAACTCGATCGCTGGGAATTAGAACAGCTGCTGTCTGAACCCTACGATGAAAAGGGAGCTATTCTCACAATTAATGCTGGTGCTGGCGGTACTGATGCTCAGGACTGGGCAGAAATGCTGCTGCGAATGTATACCAGATGGGGCGAAAGTCACGGTTATAAGGTACAGCTAGCAGAAATCTCGGAAGGAGATGAAGCTGGGCTTAAATCTGCCACCCTGGAAATTTCCGGTCGCTACGCCTATGGCTATCTCCAAGGCGAGAAAGGAACTCACCGTCTGGTCAGAATTTCGCCTTTCAACGCCAACGGTAAACGCCAAACTAGTTTTGCTGGCGTGGAAGTGATGCCACAAATCGACACCTCTGTGCATCTCGATATTCCAGACAAGGATTTAGAAATTACTACAACCCGTGCTGGTGGTAAGGGTGGACAGAACGTCAACAAAGTAGAAACAGCCGTGAGGATAGTACACATTCCTACGGGGTTGGCGGTACGCTGTACTCAAGAACGCAGTCAGTTGCAAAACAAAGAAAAAGCTCTGGTTATTCTCAAAGCTAAGCTACTGATTGTTGCCCAAGAGCAACGCGCCCAGGAAATTGCTCAAATCCGAGGCGACATGGTGGAAGCGGCTTGGGGTAATCAGATACGTAACTACGTATTTCATCCTTACCAGCTGGTGAAGGATCTACGTACCAATGTGGAAACAACGGCGATCGCAGATGTGATGAACGGTGAACTCGACTTGTTTATCCAAACTTATTTGCGACAGGAAAATCAATTAGTAGCGAGTGAAGTATGAATTATGAATTATGAATTATGAATGCTGAAATTTATCATTCATAATTCAGCATTCATAATTCCATCATTTAATTGCAACAAACTGTAAAATTGAAAAAAGAAACTAGCTTATTTTCAAGGTCAACACTATGCAAAACTCATCTTCATCTGCTCAGACTAAAGAGCATTTAGTTACTGATGTAAACAAATCCACATCAGCCACAACTGAACCTAGTCCTAGTTATGTCAAACTGGCAATGCGAAATATGGTGCGCAAGGGGGGTAAGTCCCTGCAACACTTCGCATTGACAACAATTGGATTGCTGGCTGTACTAATGGGGCTTGCGTACTTAACTCGGTAATGACAAGACAAACTGATGTAGAAGAATCCTCCGTGCAAGTCGAAGTCAGCGTACAGGATTGTTACGCAGATTCCGACTTAGTAGGGGCGCACAGCTGTACGCCCGTACAATCGAATTTAGATTTGAGCAGTGACTCCAACAGTCCAATCGCGGCTGAGACTTGGCAAAGCTGGTTTGAACATTGGATGAAAGTTTTACAACCCCATCTACCACCAGCGCCAAAATTTGAACTGGGCCTGCGCTTGACAGACGATGTTGAAATCCAGACACTTAATGCTCAGTATCGTCACATAGATAAACCTACAGATGTTTTAGCCTTCGCTGCCTTAGAGGTAGAGTTTCCTCAACTAGAGGAAATGCTTATGCTTCAACCTCTGTATCTTGGTGATATTGTGATTTCTGTAGATACAGCTAGACGACAAGCTCAACAGCAGGGGAATTCTCTGTCAACTGAGTTAGCTTGGTTAGCTGCTCATGGTCTACTACATCTTTTGGGTTGGGATCACCCTGATGAAGAAAGTTTGCAGCAGATGCTAGAGCAGCAAGCTTTTATGCTAGAGACAGTAGGGATGGCGATCGACATAGCTTAAACTGGCATTTATCTGTTAAAAGCATACCTGGTCGAATTATTAATATTAATCTAAATTAGACTGTTCGTGGAAAGCGATAAGATCGGCGATTAATACTTGTGTTTCTATAAACTGCGATCGCTATAGGAATCACCCAAATTATTTTTATGGTTTCCTGTCTATGTCCGAAAAAGTCTCGTCCTCAACGCCCAGTAGCACAGAAAAGGTGATACCGATCAAGCGAGAGATGTCCTGGCAGGTAGCCACAAATTTATTTGTTAGTTTTAAGTATGCCTGGAGTGGCATAGCCTATGCCTTTAAAACCCAACGTAACTTTCGGATTCATATTAGTATAGGCACCCTAGCGATCTGCTTGGGAGTTTTTTTACATATTAGCTCGGTTGAAATAGCTGTAATTGGGCTAACCAGTGGATTGGTATTGGTAATGGAACTACTAAATACAGCGATCGAGTCAGTTGTTGACTTAACGGTTAAGCAAACTTACCACGAACTAGCAAAAGTTGCCAAGGACTGCGCTGCTGGTGCCGTTCTAGTTTCTGCTTTGGCAGCAGTTTTGGTTGCCTCAGTACTTTTGCTTCCTCCCCTGATCGTGGCGATCGAATTAGCTCTTAGCTAAAGGATGAGGGAAGAATTATCAACTATGAATGATTATTTTATAATTCATAATTCAACATTCAGCATTCATCAAAAAGGAGTATAAACTATGATTATAGTTATCGATAATTACGACAGCTTTACCTATAACCTGGTGCAGTATTTGGGAGAATTAGCAGCAGAGTTTCCAGTAGCAGCCGAAATTCAAGTTTATCGCAACGACCAAATAACGTTAGAGCAAATCCGCAACTTAAAGCCTGCCGGAGTGGTAATTTCGCCAGGGCCGGGTCGTCCTGAAGACGCAGGAATTTCCTTGGATGCGATCGCACAACTGGGTGCGACCACACCAATTTTAGGCGTGTGCTTGGGGCATCAAAGCATTGGTCAAGTTTTTGGCGGCGAAATTGTTTCGGCTAGGGAATTGATGCACGGCAAAACTTCTTTGGTGTCTCATACTGGGGTGGGCGTTTTTCAAGGTTTAGAAAATCCGCTGACCGCAACCAGGTATCATAGTTTGGCGATCGAACGGCAGACTTGTCCAGACGTGTTGGAAATCACGGCTTGGGTTGAGGACGGGACAATCATGGGGGTGCGACATCGACAATATCCTCACATTGAGGGTGTCCAGTTTCATCCAGAGAGTGTCCTGACCACTTCAGGAAAGCAGATACTGCGTAATTTTCTGAAACAACTGCCGTCGTCAGTGGTTTGAGGAGAAATTAGAAATTAATGAAACGGCGACAGTTAATCAGTTATGCTGGGGCGGGAATAACGACTACCCTAGCAGTTACCATAGCTTCAGAGTTTAAAGCTACTGCGGCAAAAGCAGACAGTGCATTATCAGTCGGGTGGTTGGGTCATACTTGCTTTCAATTTACTGGTGGCGGTACGAGAACCCTAGTAAATCCCTTTCGGACTCTTGGTTGCACGGCAAAATACAGAACACCGAATGTACAGACAGATTTGGTGCTGATTAGTAGCCAGCTGCTAGATGAAGGAGTAGTGGATCAATTACCGGGGAATCCCCGGTTGATCTTTGAGCCTGGTGTCTATCAGTTCAAAGGAATACAAATCCAGGGAATAGCTATGGATCACGATCGCCTTGGTGGAAAGCGATTTGGTCAGAACGTGGCTTGGCTATGGACGCAAGGGGGAATCAAGATTTTGCATTTGGGGGGAGCAGCAGCACCAATCACTGTCGAACAAAAAATCCTCATGGGTCGTCCCGATGTACTTTTCGTTCCAGTGGGTGGAGGTATCAAAGCTTATACACCCCAAGAAGCACAAGCAGCAGTTCAAGCTCTCAACCCCAAGATGATTATTCCCACCCATTACCGCACTCAAGCTGCTGATGCTGCTAACTGCGATATTGCCTCGTTGGATGAATTCCTGAAGTTAATGGATGGAATACAGGTGCGTCGTAGCAATAGCGACACAGTGACTATTAGGGCTAGCGATCTGCCAGGGAATGGATCGGTGATTCAAGTGTTGAGTTATAAATTTTAGTTGTACTATGTTTTGGCGTAGGGTGGGCATTGCCCACCCTACTATTTAAGAGCTTTGGTTGAAGGTGTAGTTTTGTGTTGTGTCTGCTCTGGTGACTGAGGTGGAATAATAGCTAGCAACGATCGCCATCATCAACCACCAAAGGGTATTAATTTCAGGTCGATACAAAACAGTATCAAAGGTGTTGTGAGCGAGTATTCCTAGCAAGGAAGCGATTGCCCCAATTAACCAAAATGCCTCGCGGTTACTCGTTTGCCGCAATCGTCGCAGCTGCTGTAATCCGAGATTGAAAGTGACTATTAGCAACCAAACAAAGCAAGCTAAGCCAATAAGACCAGTTTCTACAGCAAGTTCTAGCAAAAAAGAATAGGCACTCAAAGCATTGTAACGAGGGCGCTGGTAGAGGGGATAAATTTTATTAAAAGCGGTATTGCCGGGGCCAATGCCTAGAATTGGGCGGTCTTTAATCATCTCAATCACCGCCGCCCAAACATTTATGCGGAAATTATTGCTGCTGTCTCCTCGTCCAGCAAAGATACTCAGTGCGCGATCGCGTACTGGTTCCACAAACAAAAATGCTACTACCAAAACTAACGCCATACTTCCCAAAAGAAGGGGTATAGACCAGGTACGCCAAAAAGGAGGTAGCTGCACGCTCTTGTAATACGCCAGCAAAAGTAGTAAGGCAACAAGCGCTACCAATAGACCGATCCAGCCACCGCGACTAAAAGTTAGTATCAAGCAAGCCGTATTAACCCCAAACATCGTCAGTGCTAGTAGTTTTGGCAACCATCGCCGCCATGCAAATACTGCTACTAGACTAAGGACAACGGCGGGTAGGAGATATCCAGCCAGTAAGTTAGGATTGCCCAGAAAGCTATAAACCCGCGTAGTTTTGGTCATGTTGGATTCTGGATCGACCCAAGTAGCCAGAGCAGCGGCACCAAAAAACCATTGCTGCAAACCATAGACACTAACGATCAGTGCTGCGTGTAAGTAGAGCGTGACAATCCAAGAGCGAAAACGGGGCGATCGCAAAACCCTTGCTGCCAATGCAAACAGCAGTAAATAAAGCGTCAGCTTCATCCAGCCACTTAAAGCAGCAGTTTTCACAGGTGATAAAGCTGTTGCTACCGTAGCGATGCCCCAGTAAAGCAATATTAGTAAATGAATTGGAGTTAGTTTAGGGGCTTCTCTGTGCGAATGCTCAACTTCATCTGACAACGTTAGTATTACCCAAAAGCTAGCGCCAGCAAATAACAAAACGCCAATTAGAGCGTTCTCCACAAAAGGAGCCAGAGCAAACACTAGGCTAACGAGCATTGCTGCAAGTGCTTCCGACCACTGCAAAAGCCAACTACTTCGCCGCCAAGAGCCAAGTAATCCGACTAAATAACGGTGCAGGTAACTGGCACTGCGCCACTGTTGAAGCGAAAAATTAGATAAAGTGAATCGCTGCCAAACTGAGTTCATAACCAGATATTTAAGGGATAGCTGTCAGTGGTCAGTAGTTATTGGTTATTAGTCCAGAGTCATTAGTCATTGTGATGGATATAGACGCGCAGGGCTTGCCGCAGGCGCGCAGACATTTGACTTTGGACAAAGGACAACTAACAACTAACAACTGACTAAAAGCTAATAGCCCATTATCCACGAAAATTTGTCTTTAACAAGATCGGCTAATCCACATTTAACGCAGCCTATAGACAATCGCCAGGAATGTTGTTGCGATAACACATTTCATTTTTGAATGCGTGAATGCTTGACTTTCCAGTTAGAAACTTTCTGGTCTTACTGCTAGCTGTGGCAAACTGACTACATAGCGATAGCCTGACTCTGGTGTTCCCAGAACGTCGATTTGACCGCCGTGCAATTCTGCTAAAGCCCGACTTAACAATAAACGTAAACTTTCATAAGAGCGATTTACACTATTTAAACTAAGCACTTCTGTTTCTGATTGAGCGAGGATATCGTCCCGATGCTCTGTAGTAGAGGTAATAAACTCCTGACTACTTGTGTAACTGGAAACATTTAACGCTGGTACCTGACCTACATAAGGATCGAGCGGAGTCAAACCTTCGCCTAGCCAGGGGTGGGAAACTGAAATCGCTAAGTTTAAATAGT
>QQTW01000830.1_pt1 | contig 20416 bp, 28 predicted proteins | sample 1904831 | NCBI WGS metagenome assembly QQTW01 (sample SAMN09435610, study PRJNA476489) | Subsurface metagenome, whole genome shotgun sequencing project. | reverse complement strand
CATCCCCCCCCAAAACCCAGCCTCATCAATCTAACGCGGTAGAATCTCGCTTTTGCCATCCCATCCCACTCAATGCTCGATTTACAAGTAGGGTAGGATACTATTCATCTCTACTAAGATACGATACCACCATTGCCTGGTCCATACGCCATATACACCGATACATCATCCCATACGTGAGTCGACTGTAACTTCATAACAGGAGCATTCGAACTGGATGGCCACACCTTATGGTCGGGGTGAATAGTCGCTGGAAAAGCGGAGAACAGAACGAAAGATAAAGGGAAAGTCGACGATGGAATGGAACAGAAATTATCGATGACCAATCAGTTCCATCGCATCCTCTTCCTCGTCATCATCACCATCCATTCCACTCATCCTCCTACTTCTATAGCTGTGACTATTAACCCATCCCACGAATCCCCCTCCTTCATCATCCTCCTCTTCCTCTTCTGAACTCTCACCATCCTCATCCCATACCCCCTCATCCAACACCCTCTCATTCCCATTCCCCACCCCACCACCACCACCACCACCCCCGCTACTCGCATCACGACCTCTCGAATGCTGTTCATCACGTTGTGCAGGATTCGAAAACAACATCCCCGACGAATACGACGAGTATCCAGGAATGTTAATCGGAGGGATATATTCACTCAAGAAATCAATTTCCATGACTTGATCTACGGCCCTCATTACCTCGAATGGCCGGGTAGATAGGAGTGTCGAGACGGAGTTGACGGTGGAGATGCTGCCGCCGTCTAGACCCCAGAAGTTGATCACTTCATCACTGTTCTCATCATCATCGTCTGAGCTCGATCCTTCGGCGTCGTTATCGGAGTGGGATTCGTTGGTATGGTTGGTTTCGTTGCTTTCATGGGGATCATTTGGAGTGGTATGGGTATGGGCATGGGCGTGATCGTGGGAGTGGTGGCCATAGTCGTTTGCGGTGTGAGGATGATTGTGATCGTGGCGGACTTGGTCGTCTTGGTCGTTGAGGTTATTGTGATGGGCGTGGTTCGAGGGGGAGGAAGGGGAAGAGGAAGAGTTGAAGGATGAGGAGGTAGGTTCGGTGGGAATGTGTCCGACCGAAGAGGCCGTGCCGGTTTCGATGGGGTTGGATAGATGGTTGTGGTTGTTCTGAGTAGTGTTGACAGTGTCGTTGGACGCTGGAGCTTGAGACGACGATGATGGCAATAATGAGGATAAAGGAGGGGAGATGATGAGTGGGGTATCATTGTCGCTCGGCTCAGTGTCCGTTTCCATTGCGGATGCGGGATTGGAAGTAAAAGGAGATGATGCGCTGGCGTAAGTTGAGGATGGAGGCATGGTGCTGGGTCCGGATGTGGAGGTGGAAGATGATGGTTGAGACGACGACGACGGTGGAGTGTTTGGCCGACGACTTGCGTGCACATTGTCAAGAACATCGTGGGCAGTCGACGAGGAAGCCATTGCATTCCCATCATCGCCTGGTGAAGTACGTCCAGCAGCAGCGTCGGGATCAGATCCGCTAAAGATCTTGATCTGCGCCGTGTTATACGAATCGCATCTACGGAAATCCATTAGCGTTCGTACTTCCTCCCGACTTCTTCGTCGCGACATCATATTTCCCTTACAGTGCACACTTCAACCCCAACCAATGATACGGCACGCTACTCTTCGCACAACAGTCATTGCAATACACCAACGCCTTGGTATCTCTGAACTTCGGAGGCATCGGCTGACTTTCAATCGCCCGGTCCAAGTTCCGGAACGTCGCTTCCATGTTCACGAAACTTCGACTGCAGATCGGACATCGATACGACGTCTTCATGTGCTCGTAGTAGCATCGATGATGGATGCTGTGTCCACAGGGCATGAACACCACCGTCTCTGGCGAGGTGAACATGTACTCTCCGCAGATGGGACAGTCGCAGTCCGTGGACCGTTCGATGCATTTGTGCGAGCTGGCGATGGAAATGGACATGCACACTCCGCACGTCTATGATCCTGCCCATCAGTCCAGGTTCTCAATGGAATTAAAACAATAAAGTCAAGAATATTTGTACCTTGCAGTGAAAGAAATCCTTGCCTAGTCCCCGCCCAATGCGACAGATCCCGCAATCATTGCAGTGATAGATGTTCTTCTCGCTGTCGTCGTCCCACAACTTACAAATCCCACAGTAGTACCATGCGGTGCGCTCGTCGCAGTTGACGCACACATCCCCAGCCGGTTGGGCACATCCACACAACATACACAGCATGTGCTTCGTCTCTTTGCGGACGAGGGGATGATCCTCGGCCTCGTCGTGGCAGAATCGACACGTGTACCAGCGCTGACACGTCGAACATTGCAACTTGACGTTGCGCTTGTAGTGCTGACAACCTAACCGACGCGCTTTGGGTTCGTGGTCGTCATCGTCTTGCGAGGAGAGACTCGATCCCTGACGAGACGCAGTTGGCGAGCTCGGGACATATGTCGGTCGGACGTCCTCAGCGGTGAGGTGATGCGGATTGGTAGTATCCAGGCTCGATGGACTTGAATTGGGCGTTGTGATTTCATGTGAAGGGGATCCATGACCGTCTGACATTGGCGAGCCACATTGCGCATCGGGAGAACAGGAACGCGCCGTCCTCGGACGCTGTCTTCCTTGCAACCGTCGATAACGCTTATTCATGAGACCATGCATCATCTGCGCCTTCTCCACCGCCGACACATCTTGGTTGTGAATCGCACGAATGCGTTGCCGCAGCTCCGCATGGCCATCATCCGCCGGTAACACCTCCCCCGTCGAGCAGTTCGGCTGCGATTCAGGCGTCGTCGGCTCCGAGAAGGCAAATCCGGCCAATGTATTGGGACCGCTCTCCGGATGATGATCCAATGTCATCGCTGTCAAGCTCAGGCCCGAGCCCCTCGATCGCATTCGCGCCGGGGCACCCGCCACTTCGAGCTGATGCGCGAACCGTCGTCGACGTGGATGATCCCCTCGTGAATGTTGGCGCGTTCGCGGCGCATCTTCCGTGGCGATCTCCGTCGGCCCTCCATCCACCTCCTCTTCACCCTCCGTCGACGTCTCCATCATCTCCGGATCCGACTCGACATTGCTCGCATCGACATCCATTTCTGGGTCCAAATCCATGGGCGCATCCTCGGCGCCGCCAAGGCGCGCCCCAATCAAGGCCTCCGCCAACCGTTCATGCTCGACCCAGGCGACCAGATCCGCAATGGCGCCGTACAGACTCTTGGGCCGCTCCAATCGGGTGAAGGGCGACAAGCGGCGGGTCTGTCGCAAAACCGGGTCGATGATGAAAGAGGAGATGTACTCGTACGTGATCATTCGAGGAGGCTTAGACGTCTCGCGCGGCTCCAGTGGGAGCCAGGCAAGCGGAGAATGAGAGAAGATGAAGGAAAGCGACGATACAAGATATGAAGGAGGAAGGCACTGATACTAGAAAGAAAGGATAAAAAAGGTAGTATCAGGTACTAGGATGGTCGTACGATAGGAGGGAGGGATTTGGGGATAGCCGGTGGCGGATCGGGCATCGTCGTCCGTCCACGACGACATGACAGCCGCGGCTCCTCCTCGGTGTTAGCTCCGATTGCGGCTTAGGTCAGATTGGCTGACGTAATAAGTGCGGTCGGTCGGATCGACCAAGAATGCTGTCAGAAGTCAGCCGATGAAGTGACTTGAGCTATCGAGCAAAATCGAGCGAATACATTTGATACGCGCTAATTGAAGCAACGATCACATGCGAGAGAGAATTCGTGAGACGCTTGTCTCTGTTTCGAGATGTTTCCCAGTCGCAAGAGTTCCAGCACACCCGTCTGATCTCCAATCTCGACCGGAGCTCTTTACCCTAAAACGCGTCAGGTGTTTTATTAACAACGAGCATCAGTCTCTCCACTGACCTTGAGCAGCTCAAATGCTACTCTTTCCAACCGGTATCGTTTCTCCCATTTAACTGGACTGGACGCCTAAAAGCCCCCTCATCTCAAACATAGGCCCACGCTGTCATTGAGTGCTTGAATGGTCCGCTCCATGTGCGTGTACGCAACATTGCCCAGGCGTGGTTTGTCGTACAGTTGGTTTTTACTATGTACCATCAGTTCTTCGCTCGAATGTCCCAATTAGAGCCCACACAGGCTTCCATCATGTCATCCACGCACTAGACGATCCTTCGTAAGGCCGCATGTTGATGCCACCGAACGTGGAGGATGTTCTTCAGCACATGGTGCTCGATGCCATTGTAGCGGGCAGCATTTCGGAGGAACTCGAGCGTCCGCTGGACGGCCATCGGATCATACTGGGCCCGGTCACCCCGACGAAAGGCGATGCGAATCTGGTCCCGAATGACATATCGAGCAGGTGTCGAGTATTGAACCGCCTGAAGGAAATGGCGATATAGTTGTCGATAGGCCCAAATGATCTGAGGGCGGCCCACTGCTGGGCGGGTCATTGAGAAGGTCATCTGAGAGCTACTATCGAGTCCGACGCGTCTGGAAGAAAAAACGTGGGTGGCTCTCTAGTCACATGACCAGACATCACGTGATGTAGAGTCGGTACTATCACGTGGTAAACACGTCTCTAGTCATGTGACTCTCGGTCCGTCATAGACCCCGATCATGTCAGCAACCTCCCTCGAGGGACGGCACCGACTCCGGCTGGTTCGTTGCCTGACGACGTCGGCACCTCCCTTTGACACCACCAGGTCAGTCGAGTCAACAACGAGCATGGACACTATATCGCAACAACGACATCGACGACACGTCTCCAGTGCACTACTAAATACGCATCCTCCGTGACCAGAGAACGAGCTCATTATCATTGATGAAAGAAGAGGAGTGACCGCAACCAGCACGTCCGTCATGGGCCGAGCAGACTCGAGATCGTCGGCCCGCGGGCACGCGGCGCCGAACCGGTCGCTGGTCAAGAAACACAAACCGCATAAGATTGTATTTGAATCGATCACCCAGCAGAAGAAGAAGCTTCGCACGATTGTATGTCTGCACATCGTATGCTTCATTGACACGTTTGCTCACGTACCCTCCGCAGATCTCCTTCCATTCGAACCCTCCGGCCGGCTTCACGTTCGTGCCGGCAGGTCACCATCCGCAGCTGACTCACCAGTGCAAGGAGGTTTCACGGCTGGGCGGCCACAAGGTCTATATCGTCTCGGTATGGGTCCGACCGGAGTGCCGGCATGGCGAGGCTGATCGAGGGAACAGACATCGCACAAGAAAGCCAACAACATCACGCAGCATGTTCATCGCATCGGCTATCATTTTGCCAGCACCGTCGTCCATCAGGTCACCCAGGATCTGGGTCTAAGCTTGACCCGCTCGGGTCATGTGCGCCTTCGCTTCGGCTCGCCCGTCGAAAAGCTCCTGGCCGCTGAGCAGGACGGGAACAAGCAAGGCCAGGTGACGCAGGAACAGCTGAACGCTCAGGCCCAGGATGCCCTGGTCGACCTTTTCCCCAAGATGCCCGCAACCGACCGATCGCGGATCATCGGTCGGGCCTTTCAACGGGGCAAAGGCAAGGTGGGAACGGCCGATAACCTCCCGCTGGCCCGTCGGGTCCAGCTGGCCGTCGTCGCGCACATCCGTCACGTGCATACCGTCTACGATCGTCTGCTCCGTCAGGTCAGCTACGACGAGGCGCGACGTCAGGTGCAGGATGCATGTCTCCGCAAGCTCATGGAATGGCGCGGTGACGGCGAGGATGACAAAGCGGGCCCGACCGACCTCGAGGATATCATGCGCGAAGTCATTGTCATCTCCGACAGCGAGGACGACGACGAGGACGAGGAGCGTATTTCCGGTACCGAGGACGTTCCCATGGCCGACCGCGATTCGAGCGTCGAGTTCATCTCGAGTCATCCGGTGATGCAGGAGGTGGTACAGGAATTGATGCAAGAGCATCCGTCGGTGGGCCTCAGCGCAGGCTGGCCCGCGGACCAGGACGACAACGAGCAACCATATATGGTCGACGCCACCGCCGAGGGTGGCCGCCGATATGCCATGCAACCAGGATCCATCCAACCCAACATCATCAAGAAGGGGAAACGGACCAAGAAGAAAGCTGGCCGACGCAAAGGATTCCATCGATATAGCGCCGTGGATCAGCTGCAGCAATGGGCCGCACGGGCGGCCGCCCCTTCCCAAGGTCCGACGCCGGAGATTCCTCGGGACGTGCCCGCGTCCAGTGCTCGTGGCTCCGCTGTCATGTCCCAGCCCTATGCCCCATCAATCCCCCCAAGCCAGTCCATGCCCTTCTCTCATCCCCGACCAGACGTGCATGAGGAAGTCCGTCCGATCCGCTTCGACCTGGCGCGGGGCCATCAGACGTCTTTCTCGGCGGGCCATCCGCTGCAGCAGGTAGGTGAGTTGGATGTCCCACCCGGGAACCGGATCGATCGCATCCTCCGGCGTTCCTTTGAGTCCGCTGCTCCCTGGATCTCCTTGCCTCGTCCAGACGATGCGGCTGGGTTGGCAATGACGTCGGGGGAGCGACGCGGGTCATGGCTCGCATCCCCGGCGGATCCGGCGCCACAGGTGGTGCGAGCGCCCGTGATGGATCTCTCGGGACGGCCTCGATATGATGCGGAGGAGCGGCGACTATCGACCGCGCCCATCGCCAGCTCCGATCCGTGGGGTCCGATGAATCACGACCACCGTCGGCCGATGGCGTGGGAATCAAGGCCGTCACATCATGAACGCCAGCCCTCATTGGCACTGGTCCGGGAAGACTGGCTCGCCGTAGATACGCATTCGCTGCATCCAGCACGACCCCGGGAGATGAACAGCGTCATGCCTCCGCCGGCTCGAGCGCGGCGCGATGAACCTCTGATCTTGATGCCCCGGGAGCCGTCCCGACCAGACATGAGCGCCCGCTCGAGGACCTGGGATGTTCCAGTCGAACGCCACGTGGAGCCACGTCGCCCGACCCAACCACATCCGGATGGCAGCCTGCTGGTCCGTGATGATCTCAGTCGGCCATCATGTGTGTGGGTGGAGCGAAGTGATCCGTCCATCCGACGGGCCATGCCCGCCGCCGACGACGCCTCCCGTCATGGTTGGGAGCGTGTTGTCGAGGTCGAACGGCGCGCTGGATCTCCGCATTCTCAACTGGTTCTGCTTCCTCATCACCCGGTCGAACATGAATATCTGGCTCGAGATCACGATATCCACGAGCAGTCACTCTCTCGGGCCCGCGAGATGCCTATGCAGCACCCTCCATCTCTGCGGGCCAGCTTCTCTTCTCTCCCTCTTCGAGAAAGTCCAGACTTTCTTGTTCCATCCTTACCTCGTTCGGCTGACCCCTCTCGTTCTTTCACCTCACGGCAGGATGCCAACCCAGGACCCAGCACGCTGCGACATTCACATCATCCCAGCCGAGAATCATCCGCTTACCCGGCCTCGGACAAACATCTTCCATCGTACGGACGTGAAACCTCCGTCATCGACCATCGTGGACGGGACCCTACTTTCTCCAATCGGTCGAGCGTGCGACCCTTCGATGGCCTTCGTCGTGAATGGCAGGACGATGATGATCGGAGACGGTCATCCTGGGATTCTCGGATGCACCTGCCGCCCGACTACCGGCGGATGCTTCCTCCTACGGCTACGGAAGCCCACGTCGGCCGTCCCCTCATCTGCATCCCCGAACGTGCTGGACGTCGTCACTCGCCCGCCTCGTCACCTCGATCCGTCATCGTGCTGGAATGAAGTGGAGGGAAGGAGTGACCAGCATCACCTCGATCGTCACTTCACCAGTTTCTGAGAGTCACTGACAGATTTGTTACATCTCGTCACGTGAATAACCGTGGGACTTTGCGTTACATCTGGGGGGTGAGAGATCGTTCATATGGCGGGCAGCTGTTGAAGTTCTATATCCAATGGATCACCAGTATCACCTCCATTTTCCCGTTTCCTTCACTTTCGTGCATGGTGGCGGCAATGGCGCCTTTTGAGACTTCATATTATGGTCTTCCTGTGACTCCTGTGATACCCCTTTTGTACATTTTAAGCATCTGTATTGACAGCGAATACCCTCTCACAGCTCTTCATGTGCCTTCATCCCATGTGCTCCATCTATATCAGTTCTAACACGCCAACGGCAATCAAGACGTTTCTGGATGACTTCAATTTTTAGTACCTCTCATATTCTACTCTGCCTGTGTCTCATGATAGCCGTGCCAGCCTCACCATAGATGGCATGTCCCATGTTTCAGCTGAACAACGGGGCCAAGCCCACCAGGACGAGGATGTTCCCGTTCCCAGATACCCCACACGTTGATACTTCTTCTCCACGTGAATATTTTGTCCTGGCAACTGCAGCAGCTCCGACAGGGTCTGTCTACCGTCCCTTACCAGATGGGATGGGAAGTGCGTCCTGAAGGATGCACAAAAACCCCGCCTCATGCGATGCGCTGCGCGGCCGCCCTATCCTGACCCTTGTCATGGGTCGATATACTGTATCTGCACCTCCTCATCGACTTTTCCCTCATTCCCATGCCGCCCCCGCACTGGCTCAGCCTTGTTTATTGTATATCTTGTCGTCCTTGTTCGATCCATCTTCCACCTCTCACGCTGTCCGTATCATTGTCTTTTGTCGTTCATGTTGGCGCGGGGGAATAAAGTGATCCCCTTTGTTTCCCCCGCCAATTCAAAACGGACTCTGGATGTGATCGTCCATCCGATAAAGTGACCTCATCGACGAGGTCATCACGATAGAACTCCCCGCCACCGCACGCTGGCGTCGATAACAACAACATTGAGGCTCCATGCCACGCGCCGACTTAGCTCGGCGCATGTTCATGGACCTCACTTGGCCGTCGACTCGACCGCCCTCGCGCTGAAGACTGTCCTCCCCAGTCTTCACCCGCGACGGTCGCCCGCATCGACTTCACCAACAACTGCAGCATCGATCTCATCGTCGCGATTCAGGCATGCCCTCATCAGAGGGACACGATGACTCGTCCCATCCACCGCGAGGGTCTCGCTCGTCCTGGCCGGCCTGGCCGGTCGAGGGCGAGCGACCCAAGCGGTGGATGAAGACGTACCGGACCGAGATTGCGGCCAGCTCCAGCAGCATCTTGTCCACTTGTGCTGCGGTGAGTACGATTGACTTCATATCTACCAAATACTAATAATGATAACTAATATTAATGTGGCTATTGCAGTATCCTCTTGACTCGGTCAAGACTCGAATGCAAGCGTCAGTGCCAGGGAGCTTGCATTGAATGTTCGCGATTGAACGTTGTTGACAATTACCTCAGATACGGCTTTCATCACGTCACGGATTGCGTCAAGCATACCTACCGGACGGAGGGCGCCAAGGGCTTCTGGCGGGGTATGTTCAGCTTTTAATTGCATCGATGCGGTCATGGAGGCTGACGGGGAAAACGCGATGCCAGGGTCGGCGGCGCCATTGTTCAGCATCACGCTGGTCCGCACCGTGTCCTTCTCCATCTATCAGAAGGCCAAGTATCTGTACTCGAGCTGGATCGAGCGCGCGACGGGATCCTCGCCGATGGCGATCATCAACACGCCCGGCAACTATCCAACGTGGTCCACGCTCGCCTGTTTTGGGGCGGCCGGGGCGACGGCGGGAGGGATGATTACGACCATTGCGTGTACATCTCCCTAGATGAATTGTTCGTTCGGTGCAATGGCAAGATCTGACTCGATATCAGGTCCGTTCGAGTTGACCAAGCTCAGCGCCCAGATCGCCGTACTCATGGCGCGAAGCAACCCCGGGAGCACGGGGGATGATATGATCCGACGGAGTTACCAGCAAAAGGGCACGTTTCGGACGGCCGCCAACATCGTTCGACATAAGGGTCTGGTGGGGCTGTATTCGGGATTTCATCTTCATCTACGTATGCATCCGTTGCCGTGATTTTTTGAGGTACCCATGACTGACATGGAGATGATGATGATCAGTTCGCGATACGTTGGGCACGGCGCTCTATTTCATGACGTATGAGTCGGGCAAGCAGATCGCCAGTTCGACGTTCGACTCGCCCGCATCCCCACTGGCTCCGGTCGTGGCGGGCGGACTCTGTGGGATCGTCAGCTGGGCTTGCGTAAGTGACGACTGTATTTAGTATATCTGAGCTGTACATGAACTGACAGCCCGTAATTGAAGATCTACCCAATTGATTCGGCCAAGAGCATCTATCAACGAAACGCCCTAACGCATCCTCGAGGGAGTCCAATCAAGCGGCCCAAGATCCAGTTCTTCAATCGACAGATGTATCGAGGTGAGCAGAATTTCCCGTCTTGTTCACATTTCCAAGTGATCCAGGTAACTGATGTGGGCATGACAGGGCTGGGTGTGAGCATGGGACGCTCGTGCATCGTCAACGCCATCTTCTTTTCGGCCTTTGAATATTCGAAGCGAAAGATTAACGATCTCGAGGATTGATGATACAATGATCGCATTCTCTCTCAGATGCAGTAATAACGAAGTTTTTCTCACCATGACTCGGCCTCTTTCTTCACGATATAAAGTCATGAACCGGCAACGATTCATGCTTGGAGATGATTTCCAATGACGATGTGCCTCCACCTGTACTTCCAAAGACGTGGCGGTGATATTCACAGTTCGTGACGCTTCATGTAGAATAAATTCCTGATATCCAATCTTTTTCAAACTCAATGCTCTTTCACTACCCTCGAATGCAACAAACCCACCAACGCCAGTGGATGCAACATCAACGACTCGTACCGTATGATGACCAACAATTACGCCAGTAAAGGTTCCGGTGTTTTCTTGGACACACTCTCGCCTTCTTCTTGGTCCTCTACTCGCATCAACTGCATTGTCTTAACCGGCGCCTTCTTCTTAAACGGCACCTGTCTGGGCGCATCAGGCAACGACTCCACGCCCACCACTTCCGGCGCATCCACCATCCCCTCCCTCCCTATACCAGCCACCTCCCTCTCCAACTCCTCCAGTTCATCCTCCACCTCCTCAGAATCATGATTCGAGATCTTCCCTCCAAGCATATCACTGACTTCCTAATCATCCCGCAAAACACACACAATCAACATCCGCAATGCCTCCCAGCCCCCTTCACCCACCAAAAAGGGATAAATAGATAAACAAACAAACAAACCTGTTGATAAGCCCTCGCCTCCTCATTCTCCCCCATTAATTTCTCCACCTGTTCGATGCCCCCCATCTCTTTATGAATCTCTTTGAGCACATTCGTACCCTGCTGTAACCCGAAAAGCACATCTTTCTGAACCAACGCGAAGTCGACCTCGTCTGTTAATCGCTCGAGTTGTTCGAGTTGAGCGTCTGTTTTCGCGAGTAGCGTCTCTTGGTATTTTTTGCGGCGTAATGCGAGCAGCGCGCGTCGTCGATCGCCCTTCGCCAAAAGCTCTTTTGCGATGGACGTCTCGCGGTCGGTGAGGATCGTGATCCGTCGTTGGTATTGGTGGAGTTTGTCGCGCTGGGTTTTCATATCGAGGATAGCTCTATTGTAGCATTCTTAGTGCATTATTTTCAAATACTACGTCACGACATCAGTGTTGCAATCTACAGTAACCGGCCCCACTTTCGACGTCGCCAGGGCTGAGTGGGGCCGGCTACTGTATGTTGCGACACAAACATCACCTCATAATAGTAGAGCGTGGATATCAAAAGCTCATACCGGTCGCGAGCCGTGATCTTACGGCTGCTGGCCGAGTTGCCCATACTTGGGATGGATTCATGAGTTGGTCAACTTCGAGATAGAAGATCCATACACTGTCGTACGAGTATCTCAACCACGCGTTAATAGAGCATCGCATCCCGTGCCTGGATGATATCATGCGCCATTTTAGCGCGGTAACCGCTGCAAGCGCCGTTGCATAGGGATATGAATCTTGCACAAACTTGCCCCGCCATCTCGAGATTTCTATTGTTGACTCAACGGAACGCAACGATCAATGTCGTGGAAGCCCAAGGGAGGTCGACTCTCGTTACGACAGGGTCTAGATCGAGAGGTAAATATACTCAGAATCATTTCATACATATCATTTACCCAGTAACTAAACCAATCATAGGTATATCAAGTCGTGCGAAAACTCATCGATGACGATCAAATACCGTATAATGGCAGACATGGGCACGTCTCGGTCAGCTCGGTCTACGAGCGCATCAAAAAGTCCAACTCAAGCCTCAATCGGAAAAGTAAAAGACTGCTCGAGGATAGTATTGAGAGGGTCATTGCGGTGATCGCTGACGCCGAGGCGGATGTTGAGGGCGGTAATAGCGCTTCGGCCAGCGATGGAGAACGAGATGAAAGACAGAATGGAACTGGAGAGGTGAGGCAAAGTGTGTATATAAATGCTGGGAACAAGCAACAAATAGCTAATGATATCTTGATATAGCATTTTAATCGCATGAATGATAGTATTGTTGGACTGTGGGCGGTCCCACGGGCGGCGGCCCCACCACGGACCAATAGCTCTGCCGTCGTGGCATCGTCAGTACAGACACGGACCGAGTCAACGGTGATGATTGATGCTACCACGAATCAGCCGAGCAACAATGCGACGACGGAAACCCGAGCACGAGGAGCCGGTGGCGAACCTCCCACCAAACGACGCAAGGATGGACAAGCCCCAAAGAGCATCGACCGCTCGCCGCCGACCCATCTCAGCCTGGCCGACCTCGGCGGCGTTGAATCGGTTGTGCACGAGCTCACCGAGCTTATCGCTCTGCCGATGCTCTTCCCCACCATCTACAGCCATTCCGGCATCCAACCACCGCGTGGAGTCCTCCTGTATGGCCCTCCCGGGTGCGGCAAGACGATGATCGCCCACGCCTTCGCGGCCGAGCTCGGCGTGTCTTACATCCCCATTTCGGCCCCGTCAATCGTATCCGGTATGTCGGGCGAATCTGAAAAGAAGCTGCGCGACTACTTCGATGAGGCCGGCCGCATGGCGCCTTGCTTACTGTTCATCGATGAGATTGACGCCATCACGCCGAAACGCGAGAGTGCACAGCGCGAGATGGAGAAGCGTATCGTGGCGCAGATGTTGACCTGCATGGATGATCTCGCGCTTGATAAGACGGATGGGAAACCCGTTATCGTCGTCGCGGCTACGAATCGACCCGATAGCCTCGATCCGGCTCTGCGTCGAGCCGGTCGATTCAATAAAGAGATCAGCTTGAGCGTACCCAACGAAAACGGACGCGAGTTGATTCTGCGCGCATTGACGCGACATCTCAAATTCGAGGACGACGTCGACTTTCGCGTCCTGGCCAAGATGACACCGGGCTACGTTGGAGCGGACCTGCATGACCTGGTCTCAACGGCGGGGGTCGCAGCGACGACGCGCATGTTTGATGCGCTGAAGACGGGCCTAACAACGTCCATTGCGACGGGGGGGGCGGACAATATCTCACCCGAAGTTCGATTACTACGAGATCTCGTGCAGCAATCCACCCAGGCTCCCTCCGCTGAGGATCTCGCTCGGATGGCCATCACCCAGACGGACCTGGTCGGAGCCGTGAGTAAAGTCCAGCCATCATCAAAACGCGAAGGATTTGCCACGATCCCGCATACGACCTGGCGTGACGTCGGGGCGTTGCATGCCGTGCGCGAGGAGCTGCAGATGGCCATCGTCGAGCCCATTCGACGACCGGAACGATATGAGAAAGTGGGCATTGTGGCCCCAACGGGAGTCCTCCTGTGGGGTCCCCCGGGTTGCGGCAAGACATTACTGGCCAAGGCGGTGGCCAATGAAAGCAAGGCGAATTTTATCAGCGTCAAGGGGCCCGAATTACTCAACAAGGTATGTTAATCCCTATCTCATCCTCCGCTTATCTGAACCATATCCATCCATATCATACCTCCAAAATAGATACGCATCTGGCTGACATTATCTTGCTTTACAGTACGTCGGCGAATCCGAACGCGCCGTCCGACAAGTCTTTGTCCGTGCTCGATCATCCGTGCCCTGCGTCATCTTCTTCGACGAGCTCGATGCCGTCGTACCTCGCCGCGAAGACTCCTCTGTAAGTAATCGCCATCCATCTCCATCCCCCCACTACCACCATATCTCACGTAACTAATCTATATATTCGAACAAACAGTCCGAGGCCGCCGCGCGTGTTGTCAATACCCTCCTGACCGAGCTCGACGGTCTATCGGATCGAGCAGGCATCTACGTCATCGCCGCCACCAACCGTCCCGACATCATCGACCCGGCTATGCTCCGTCCCGGACGTCTGGGGACGTTATTGTTCGTCGACCTGCCCGGTCCTGAAGAGCGGGTGGAGATTTTGAAAACGCTCATCCGGGCGCGGACGATGGCGGATCTGGGAAGAGTTGCTCGCCGCTGCGAGGGTTATAGCGGAGCGGATCTCGAGAGTCTGTTGAGGGCGGCTGGTGTAGCGGCTCTACGACGCGACGGGGAGGTCCTGGAAGAGGTGGACTTCGAGGAGGCTATGCGGAAGGTGACGAGGAGTGTGAGTGAGGATGAATTGGGGAGGTATCGGCATCTAAGAGGGTCGTGGTCTTGAAAATGTACATGGGAAGGATAGTTCGTTCGTAGTAAGATGAAAGAAGTTCGAGCTAAATCATCAGCGCAATGCTATGGGGTCTTGAATATTATGATCAGTACGACCACTGGCATCTCGATCTTCGTTATTAGTGCGATGACGGATCTGGAATATCACCGCCAGTGCGATGAGGGATCTCGAGCACCACCACCAGTGCGACGAACGGAATGCCGAGCATCATTATCAGCAGTGCGAAGCTGCTGGATTTGAAAATCGTCATCAGCATGATGGAAGAGATCGTGGACATCGTCATCAGCGCGATGAAAGGGATCTCGAGCATCATCGTCAGTACGAAGCTGGTGGATCTTGGGATTCGTCGTCAGTGTGTTGAAGTGGATCCGGAGCATCGTCATCAGTGCGACGAAAGATAACTCGAGCATCATCACCCGTGCGATGTTATGGGAACTTGGGCACCGTCATCAGTACGATTAAAGAAATTTCGACCATCGTCGTCAGTCCGACGCTATAGAATTCAACATCGTCATCAGCGCGATACCGTTAGGCCTTGAGCATCTTCACCAGTGTGATAAAAGATATTTCGAGCATCATCATCAGAGCGACGCCTTGGGATCTTGGGCATCGTCATCATTGCAATGGAACGAATCTCGAGCAACATCATCAGTGCGGCGAAGGAGATGTTGGCAGCGTCGTCAGCGCGAAGATGATGGATCGTGGGCACCATCAGTAGTGCGATGGAAGATCTTTTGAGCATCATTAGCAGTGTGAAGAAAGGGATCTCGATCATCATCATTAGTGTGGCGATACTGAAATTTGGGCGTCGTCATCAGCGCGATGGAAGGGGTCTCGAATCACCGTCAGTGCGACAAAGGAGATGTTGGCAGCGTCGTCAGCGCGAAGATGTTGGATCTTGGGCATCTTCATCAGTGCGATGGAAGACCTTTTGAGCATCATCAGCAGTGTGATGAAAGATATCTCGAGCATCACCATCTGAGCGATGAAGGCACTTTTGAGCATCACCGTCAATTCGAAAACGTTGGATCCCGAGCATCATCGCCAGTCCGATGAATTGTGTCTCGGTCGTCGTCATGAGCGTCACGAAACCAGTATCTACAGCATCGCCATCAACATTACGAAATCGTTTCTGGATTCATCATAAGCATGACGGTGACAGACTGCAGCTTCGTCGACAATACGACGATGTGGAATCTAGTGCTCCACCACCAGTGCGACGATGATCTACATCTTCATCGTCAGTGCGATAGTACTGGATCTCGGCGCATCATCATCAATGTGATGATGGTCTGCACCTCCGCCATGGGTATGGCAGCCCCGATTCAATGACGTCGTCAGCAGTGCGATGATGGGGAGCAGCAGCATCGCCATCAGTTCGACGATGAGCATCGAACCCTCCGTCGGCAGTATGACGATACAGCCTCCGCAACACGTCATCAGCGTGATGGTTGTCTGGGTCTTCGCCATCAGTGTGACGATCTCGAATCGATGGCGTCGTCATCAGTTCGATGATACTTTACATCTCCATCGTCAGTGCGACGATGAGCATCGAAACTCCGTCGGCATTATGACGGTACACCATCTACAACACCATCAGTGCGATGATTGTGTAGATCTTCGCCATCAGTATGATGATGGCGAATCTACTGCTTTTATCACCAGTACGGCGGTTCTTCATTTCTTCGTCATCAGCACGACGCTGGTCTGGGTCTCCATCATCAGGACGACGGTATAAGATCTATTCCATCACCATCAGCACGACGGTGAGCATCGGAAATTTTGTCGGCAGTATGGAGATTAAGATCTACTACTTCGTCAGCGCGGTGGTGCTCTAGGTCTCCGTCGAGAGTGCGGTGGTGTCCGATCCTGGGCATCGTCGGCGGTGCGAAGACAGTCTATCGCATCGTCAGTGTGATGATGGACATCTAAACCTTCGTCGCGAGTCTCATGATACAGACTATGGCGTCGTCGTCGTCAGTGCGACGCTCTTCTAGATCTTCGCCATGAGTATGACGGTGTAGAATCTAAGGTGCCATCATCAGTGCGATGGAGGAACTATAAAGCATCATCATCAGTGTGATGGTATTAGATCTTGGGCATCATCGTCAGTGTGACAACGATCTATATCTCCGTCATCATTATGATGGTTTAGAATCTATTGCTCCATCACAAGTGCGGCGGCTGCCTACGTCTCGTCGACAGTACGGCGATGTAAGATCAATGGCATCACCATCATCAGTATGACGATGATCGGCTGGATCTTCGCCATCAGTACGTGATTTCCTAGACCTTCGTCATCAGTGTCATGGTATAGGATCTACTCCATCATCATAAGCGCGATGATGGGCTTTCAGACTTTGTCAGGCTTACGATATAGGATCTAATGCATCGCCACGAGTGTGACGGTGGTCTATATCTCCATCAGTTTGGTGGCGTAGAATCGTCATCAGAGCGATGATGGGCTTTCAGACTTCGTCGGGCTTACGATACAGGGTCTATTGCATCGCCACGAGTGTGACGATGGTTGTTTGGAACTTCGCCGTCATTACGATGGTAGAAAATTTGCTGCATCGTCATTAGTGCGACGATTGTCGAGATCTTCATCATCATCAGTACGATGATGGCCATTTAGACCTTCGCCATCAGCGTGAAGCTGTTCGTCCTCGTCCTCGTCGTTAGTACGGCGATTGTCCTGGACCTTCGTCATCGGGTTGAAGATATAAACTCAAGGGCATCTTCATCAGTGCGACGATGGTCGTTAGGACCTCCGTCATCCGTATGACGGTATAGGATTTACCGCACCGTCGTCAGTTCGATGATGGGCCCAGCAACGCCGTCAGTGCGATGGTGTATCTAAATCTTCGTCGTCAGTACGGCAGTGTAGTATATATACGACTCCATCATCAGCGTCACGATGGACATCGAAATCTTCGTCGTCAGTATCATGGCGCTGTGCTGCTGCACCATGAGCGCCACGGTGGTTAGATAGAGCTTCGTCAAATACATGGCGATGTAGGGCTGTTGGCATCATCGTCAGTCCGATGACGGTCGTTCGGATCATCGTCGACAGTGCGACGACTGATATCTGGAACTCCGTCGTCAGCGCGATGAGTTCCAAATCTCCGTCATCAGCGTGAAACTGTTTGTTCCTCCACCGTCGCCAGTACGACGGTTGTCTCAATCTTCGTCATCAGTATGATGCTACCGAGTCGCATACATCGTCACCAGTGTGGCGATGGGGCATCGATTACCTTCGTCGCGAGTATCACGACGCTGAGATTCAGCATCACGAGCGTAATGGTAGTTAGCTGGAGCTTCGTCGAACATACGACGACACGAGACCTACTACTTCATCAGCATCGTGACGATGAGCATCTCGATCTTCGTCGTTAGAGCGATGACTGCCTAGACCTCCGTCATCAGGATCACGAAACCGTAGCTAGAACATCGTCATCAGCATGACGGTGGTTCAATTTACCTATCGCCGTCAGTACGACGGTGAGCATTTAAATCTGCCTCGTTAGTATCAAGACGCTGTGTTCCGGCATCATAAACGTGACGATAATTGCCTCGAACGTACGACGATGGGCTGGAGCTTTGTCGATAGTATGACGATGGGAAGCCTGCCCCTTCATCGCGAGTGCGACGAGCAAAGAATTCACCGTCGTAAGGCTGATGATACCTTCGTCAACCTTATGACGAAGGTGCCAGTGAATTCCGTTGAGGCCGTTGTGACTGTTTGGATTAGTAAGCCCGGGAAATTCAATTCCCGGGCAGTGACTCACCAGGCTTTTCCTAACGGGGCCTAGCGAGGGGTCAATTTGGCGGCCCCGCTGTCACTATAAGAACCCCTCGTTTTAACATTCTTTCGTCCCTCTTTCTTTTTCCTCCTTACGCGCTTTCTCGGTGAGTTTCCTGCCCCGCCCCCGCCCCCACGTCCCTTTTTTTTTTTTGTCCCGAGTCTCTTCATTTTCAAGTCTACAGCTTCATCGAACTTTCGATGAAGCTTTCCTGACCGTCGTCACGCTGATCACGCTGACGATATATCTAGATTCAATTTTCTAAAAAATTTCTAAAAAATTTCTACAAAATCTAAACCTCTTCAACATCGATCCTCATCGTCGTCATCAGTAACACGATGGCCAGCTCCTTCGACCCCACTACCACCCCCGCGACGGAGGATCCGGCCAGCACCACCGCCATTGCGGAGGAGGACGAGGCTGAGGCCATTTTACCCCCGACGCAATTACACGTCGATCGAGCCCCGACCAGCACCATCATCGAGATGCCAAGTCAGGGGGCTTCGGTTGGGGGATTTTGCTTGCAAAGAGGCCAAGATCTGGTGAACATTGTGGTCCGGCATGAAGTGCAATTCGGCAGTCGACCATGGTTACCGGCCGATTTGGATGCTGCTGGGGCCCTGCTCAACTTCTTTGCGGACACGCCAATGACTCCCGCCACCAAACAAACGGCCAAGATTCTGAAATTTTTTCCGTTCATCATCGACTCCGACCGGTCCACCCTCCCGGAGCCATATCGAGCAATTGCGCGCCAGCTTATGGCTCGTTGGGACGATCAGAATTGGGGCGCGGTGGCCATTCCGGACATTCCGACACCTGTGCCGACAATGACTCCTGCGGTAGCAGCAGCCCAGCCGCCAGGGCCCCAACAAGGCCAAGCGACAGCAACTCGACGTCGTCGCATTCGAATGCCACCAGCCAATCACCCTGTATTCGGTGACAATGGCATGATGCATCACATTCGAAGCACCATCGGAGGCGAAAAGTCGAGTCTTGTCGTAGATCCTCAGTATCCACGACCGAATCCCAGCGTTTTTGGCCATAACGGGCTTACTGTTGGCACGTGCTGGCCGCTTCGTGTCGCTGCATTCCGGGATGGAGCTCATGGCGCCCAAATGGCTGGCATTGCTGGCGACTATGGTGGCTTGAACATCGATGACGGAGAAGTCGTTTATTACTCGGGATCGAATTCACACGACAACTGCGATCCTCATAATGCCGTTCTCTCGATTTCGACCAGGATCCTGACAACGTCCGTCGCCACCGGTCGACCAGTTCGCGTCATCCGGGGAAGTGAATCTGGCTGGGTTGGTGCTCCCGTGGCTGGATTCCGGTATGATGGACTCTACCGTGTTGATTCCTATTCGCAGGAACGAAACGGCAACGGAGGGGCCTATCGGCGATTCGTGTTGAGGCGGCTTGCCGGACAACCACCGATTGCCACCGATCGACCGAATCTATGGGAGCGAGGCCAGATTAGTCGCTATAAAGAAGGCTACTAAGGAGGCTCTCACCTCTTTGTCCATCTCTCCTTTGTTCTTCACCTCTTTCATTTGTCGTCTCATTTGCATTGCATTGCCTGGCTTCAGACCATCATTTGCAGCCTCCGAGCGTTCTTCCTTGATGGGATCCCGATGATGTTTTATCAGGTGTTGAGGGCATGAAGGGATATGGGATCGGACCAAGATACCACGCAGATCGGATGGCATAGCTTTGTTCTTTGCTCAGTCAATCGTGTTCCTTTCAGAGCGTTGTTTGCTTTCTTACCTTCTTTGTTCCTGTTCATTCCTTCTGATGCCGGAGCGTGGCTCTTCTTAGCTCTCAAGTCCTCTGAATCCGATATTTTCCATTGATTTCGATCTTCAGTTGACTATGTGGTGGCTTTTCCAATGATGATGTATATGCTTCCTTTCAAACATGTCTCTTCGGGCTGGCAAAGAAGTGGCAGATGCTGGTTCATCATTAGCACGAACTCAGGAATACTGGCTCTTCAGCAACTTCAACAGAGACCTCACCTGGCTCGATAATCCATTCAGCTCACTTCTGGTCAACAGAGTGTTGCACACTCCCGTCACCAGCATCATGACCACCAGAAAT
>QQTW01000829.1_pt1 | contig 20426 bp, 19 predicted proteins | sample 1904831 | NCBI WGS metagenome assembly QQTW01 (sample SAMN09435610, study PRJNA476489) | Subsurface metagenome, whole genome shotgun sequencing project. | reverse complement strand
ACATATACTAAAGTGAAGGAAACTGGAAAATGAGGACCATTTTCGGCGGCTTGGGCTGCGGTTTGCATTAATATATTCATTTTATGCTCCTCTTACTATGCAATTACTGATTTTAAGAGCATACAAAAATCTGTGTTATTTTGCTATCTCCCCCAAGGGTGAAGGAAACAGTTTTAAAACTTATCTTAACCATCGCTACCAAAGCCAGGAGCCGGGTTAGTAGGGGGTGCAGCCGGAGGTGGGTTGCTCGGAGGACGCTCCACTGGTCTTAGCCGCTCTCGCCAAGACCTTGTTGGTGCAACTTGGGGGGTAGACCTTTCAGGAGCCTGTGGCGGCTGGTTTTGAGGACGCACTGGTGGCGCGGCGGATTCTTGCCGCTTGCGCAATCTTCTAGTCGGGCGATCGCTTCTGTAGCGCCGATTACGCCTTTGAGTTGCAGGTTCTGAATTTTGCCCATTGTAACGTCGATTGCGATCGCGTCTTCTTTGACGATTAGATTCAGGAAGTGCTTGTAAATTGTTTTGTTCGCTCTCGTTTAGCCGTTTGCCACGAATACGCCTTGAAATCACTCGTTTGGGCTTGAGTGGCTGCGCCTTGATACTGCCTTTGCGCCCTTCTAACTTCGGTCTTGAGGGAAATTCTACTACAGGCATTTTTTCCACGGCTTGAGCCATAAATTGATGCCAAGTGTAAGCTGCAGTACTACTGTTACCTCTGGTAGGTTCGTTATTATCATTACCCAACCATACCCCCGTCACTACTTGGGGAATATAGCCAATAAACCATAAATCGCGGGCTTGATCGGAAGTGCCAGTTTTACCAGCAACCTGTCGATTTAACTGAGCAGCGCGACCTGTACCCGACTGGACTACACTTTTGAGCATCCAGGTCATAATTGAGGCGCTACCAGGGTCTAGCACTCGTTTAGGTTGGTATTTTGAGGTATAAATCACCTCGCCACTGCGATTTAATATCCGGCGAATTCCGTGAGTTTCGATGTGTGTACCTTGGGTTGCCAAAGTACCGTAAGCGCTGGTTAGTTCGAGTAAATTTACTTCGTTAGAACCTAAAGCTAGAGAATAAGTAGGCTTTAGTTCAGATTTGATGCCCATATTGTGAGCAAGTTTGATGGTTGGTTCAAAGCCGACATCAATTAAAACCTTGACAGCGATTGTGTTGATGGAAGAAATCAGGGCGCTACTTGCAGTCATCCAACCCCGGTAACTGCGATCGTAGTTCAATGGTTCGTAGCCTTCTACTATATAAGGCGCGTCGATGTAAGATTTGTAAGGCGACATTCCCGAGGCGATCGCGGCGGCGTATACAAAACCCTTAAAAGTAGACCCTGGCTGGCGTTGAGCTTGAGTTACGCGGTTAAACTGATTGACTTGAAAATTTTTGCCCCCTACCATTGCCTTAATTTCGCCATTGCGGGGGTCAATGCTAACTAAGGATGCTTCTTCAAAGTGCTGCCACCGCCCATTTTGAGCTACTGTATTTTTTACTGCCGTTTCTGCGGCTTTTTGCCACTTGGGGTTTAGGGTAGTTTCAATGGTTAAGCCCCCAGCTTCGATTCGTTCGGGGGAAATATATTTTGGTAATTCTTGCTGGATATAAGTAGTAAAGTAAGGTGCTTCTACTTGGAGACGTTTGGGCAAACTAGGTTTGAGGGTAGTGAGGGCGTTAGTTGCTGCCTTGGCTGCTTGAATTGTAATTACTCCATCTTCCTGCATCCTCTGCAATACCAAATTGCGCCGTCGCCTTGCAGCCGTTGGATTAACTGCTGGCGAATAAAGGCTAGGTGCGGGAGCAAGTCCAGCTATGGTCGCCATCTCGGCTAAGGTTAGTTTATCTACAGGTTTACTAAAATATACCCAGGAAGCATCGGCAACACCGTAAGCGCCCGACCCTAAATACACTAAGTTTAAGTAACGCTCTAAAATTTGCTCTTTGCTGAGTTTTTGTTCAATTTTTTGAGATAAGCTAATTTCTTTAAACTTGCGCCCTAACGTGCGTTCTTGATTTAAAAATAAAATTCGCGCCAACTGTTGCGTAATCGTGCTGCCACCTTCTCCCAAATTACGCGATCGCAGATTATTTACAAAGGCTCTAACGATGCCTTGATAATCTACACCATGATGCTGATAAAATCGGCGATCTTCCGAGGCAATAAAAGCTTGTACCAGTGGCTTGGGGATTTTGCTGAGTTTTAACTGTTCTCTAGTCGCTGGTCCTCTTTGTTGCAAAATACTACCGTCGCCTGCTTTGATGGTAAGAGTATCATCGCGGATAAAAGTGTATAGTTCCGTCGCTTTTGGCAAACTACGTTCTATACTCAGCCAAAAAACTGTCAAAGCAACAGTGCCACCACCAGCTAAAAGCAATAGCCAAAACCAATAGTAACGGTATGGGGGCTTGCCTCCAGAAATTTTGATAGCAGCGAATTTGGGCAAGCTTTTGATTTGCTCTACTAGAGTTCGCTTCTCGGCGGTTGGCTTTTCCCCTGGCGTAGAGTCACGGACTTTAGTTGTTCGCTCTTTGAGCCAAGGAATTAATTTGGACACTTTTATTTAGTTCCTCAATAACGCAACTGACCAACAATTGTTTTGTTTATTCTACTTGGTTGGGATCGCTACTAATAAAAGGGAATTATAAATTTTTAGCTTAAAGTTAGAGCAAATTATAAAATAATAGATTGTAAATGGAGTAAGGGCAGAGCTTTGCAGATTAGTGAAACCCAAAAATGCGCGATCGCTCTTGGCAGTAATTTAGGTGATTCTCCAGGTATTTTAGCCGCAGCATTGCAAGTATTAGCCGCTACGCCAGGCATTGCAATGCAAAAAGTCTCTAGTTGGTATCGAACAAAGCCCGTAGGCGGAATCCCTCAAAGCGATTACCTCAATGGTTGTGCCTTGCTGCAAGTAATAATACCACCCCAGCAACTACTCGAAACTTTACTTGCCACCGAAGCTAAATTTGGACGAGTGCGGCGGGAAAGATGGGGTGCAAGATCCATCGATCTCGATTTATTGCTCTACGACGAGCTAATTTTAGATACGCCTCAACTGCAGTTACCTCATCCGCGCATGAACGAACGCGCTTTTGTCCTTGTACCTTTAGCAGAAATTGCCCCAAACTGGATTGAACCAGTTTCCGGAAACGCGATCGCGCAACTGGTGCAAGCGGTAGACTGTTCAGGAGTTATCAAAATTTAACTATATGGCAATCGGCAACGAACCCCCCCAATTACTCAAGCAACGCCTGCATTACCGGGGGCGCAAATTTGATTTTGAAGTCAATCGTCTGCGTTTACCCAACGAAGTTGAAGGCGAATGGGAATGTATCAGGCATCCAGGGGGCGCTTTAGCCGTGCCAGTAACTCCTGAAGGCAAGCTTGTTTTAGTGCGCCAATATCGTTTTGCGGTACAAGGCAGATTATTAGAGTTTCCGGCGGGAACTGTAGAACTAAACGAGTCTCCCGCCGAGACAATCCGACGCGAAATTGAGGAAGAAACAGGCTATCGCGCTCATAAATGGCAAAAACTCGGTGAATTTTTTTTAGCGCCGGGTTACTCTGATGAAATTATTTACGCTTTTCTCGCCCAAGAATTGGAAGTTTTAGACAAACCGCCATCCCAAGATGACGACGAAGACATTGAAACAGTTTTACTAACTCCCCAAGAATTAGAACAAGCTATTTTAGAAGGTGAGCCTGTAGATGCCAAATCTATTTCTAGCTTTCTTTTAGCCAAACCGTTTTTAAATTAGTTATGAACGCCTCAACACAAACGGCTACTCAAATCCTCCCTCTAGAAAATGGCGATCGCTTGTCGCGAATTGAATTTGAGCGACGCGTTGCAGCAATGCCAAAAGTAAAAAAAGCTGAATTAATAGAGGGAATAGTACATATGGCATCACCATTACGCCACAGAGGTCACGGCAAACCCCATGCGGCAATTATGACGTTGTTGTCAACTTATTGGATTGCCACGCCAGGAGTAGATATTGGTGACAATAGCACCGTGCGCCTAGATTTAGACAACGAACCCCAGCCGGATGCTTTACTAAGAATCGAGTCAGGAGGGCGAAGTATTGTTAACGATGATGATTATCTGGAAGGTGCGCCGGAATTAATTGTAGAAATCGCTGCTAGTAGCGCCGCTTACGATTTGTACGATAAAAAACAGGTATATCGCCGTAATGGCGTTCATGAGTACGTTGTCTGGCAGGTTTTCGATCACAAACTTGACTGGTTTAGCCTCCAAGCAGGTGAATATGTGCCTTTACAGCCCGATGACAATGGAGTAGTGTGAAGTCTTGTTTTTCCGGGTTTGTGGTTAGCTGTACCCCTACTACTGGCGGGAGAAATGGTAAACGCGATCGCAGTTTTACAGTTAGGATTAAATTCCCCCGAACACGGTCAATTTATCGAGCTTTTGTCCAATCGATTATCGTAAAATGTTAGTACAATAGTACTAAAATAGTATTCAATGTCTGACTTAATCTTATTTTGGCATCGCCGCGACCTGCGGATTTCTGACAATACGGGGCTTGCGATCGCACGGGAGCATAGTCAAAAGGTCGTAGGGGTATTCTGCCTCGATCCCAATATTTTAGAACGCGACGATGTTGCGCCAGTGCGAGTTACTTATATGATCGGGTGTTTGCAGCACTTACAACAGCGCTACGCCCAAGCAGGTAGCGAATTATTAATTATCAAAGGCAATCCGACTCAAGCAATACCCGCTCTAGCCACTGCTTTGAATGCTCGTGGGGTGTTTTGGAACTGGGACGTTGAGCCGTATTCTCAAGAACGCGATCGCGCGGTAATGGATGCTTTGCAAGAAAAAAGCATTGAGTTTAAAGAAAAACACTGGGATCAATTACTCCATTCTCCCGAAGATATCCGCACGGGTTCTAGTCAGCCCTACACTGTCTACAGTCCCTTTTGGCGCAACTGGATAAGTAAACCCAAGGCGGAACCCGTAGTAGCAGCCTTACAAGATTTTACAGGGCTTACAGAAGACGAAAAAAACATTTCTATTGCTGCTGGAGCTATTGCTTTACCGACAGCTAAAGATTTAGGTTTTAATTGGGAAAATGAATTAGTAATTGCCCCAGGGGAAGCCGCCGCCCAAGAAAAGCTAGAAGAATTTACTTACTCGGCGATTAACGAATACAAAGAGCAGCGCAATTTTCCCGCAGTTAACGGCACATCTCAACTGAGCGCGGCGCTAAAGTTTGGCGTGATTGGCATTCGTACCGTGTGGGCAGCAACGAAAGAAGCTTTAGAAAATAGTCGCAGCGATGAAACTAATACCAGCATTATTGGCTGGCAACAAGAACTTGCTTGGCGGGAATTTTATCAACACGCTATGTATAATTTTCCGGAATTGGCAACTGGCGCGTATCGAGAAGTTTTTAAAAATTTCCCCTACAACAATAACGCAGAACATTTCCAAGCTTGGTGTGAAGGGAAAACTGGCTATCCGATTGTGGATGCGGCAATGCGGCAAATGAACGAACTTGGCTGGATGCACAACCGTTGTCGAATGATTGTAGCTAGTTTTTTGACTAAAGACTTATTAATTAACCCGCAATTAGGAGAAAAATATTTTTATCAACGTCTAATAGATGGCGATCTTTCGGCAAATAATGGCGGCTGGCAATGGAGCGCCTCTAGTGGTATGGACCCCAAACCAATTAGAATTTTTAACCCTGCAAGTCAAGCGCAAAAATTTGACCCCGAAGGTGAATATATCAGAGAATGGCTACCGGAATTAAGGTCTGTGGATACAGAATTTTTAATTAGTGGGAATATTCCATCTGTTGAACGCGACGCGCTCGGCTATCCGTTGCCAATTGTCGATCATAAGCTTCAGCAGCGTTTGTTTAAGCAGCTATATCAACAGCAAAAAAACTAGTACGTTAAATTTACTCAACGATGAGGTATTTATTTGGGGCTTAGGCAATAGTCAATTCAAAATATTTTTAGCAGACAAACTGCTGGATCTCTGCCCAAATTGTAAAAAGCAACATCCAACTGCTCCTTGCTACCCTAGAAGGTTGCATAATCGTCAGTAAGTATAAAAAACTATTGGTACTTGGAGCGAGGATATTAGTGAAAGTTTTGGTTGTTGGTAACGGCGGTAGAGAACACGCGATCGCGCTAAAACTACTACAATCGAGCAATGTTGAGCAAGTTTTCTGCGTTCCTGGTAATGGCGGTACAGCTACAACCGCACGTTGTCAAAACTTGCCTTTGAATGTAGATGATTTTGCGGGAATCGGACAATTTGCTCAAGATAACAACATCGATTTGGTTGTAATTGGTCCTGAAATACCTCTCGCTTTGGGGATTGCTGACTACCTCCAAGGTAAGGGGCTGAAAGTGTTTGGACCATCCCGTGCGGGAGCGCAAATTGAGGCAAGCAAGGCGTGGGCAAAAGCCTTAATGGCGGAAGCCAACATTCCTACCGCCAAAGCTGCCGTGTTTACTGATGCAGCCGCAGCTAGAGGCTATGTAGAAGCGGGATCCGTACCTATTGTTGTCAAGGCTGATGGTTTGGCGGCGGGAAAGGGAGTTATAGTTGCTGCCTCTGTTGAGGAAGCTCATAGAGCAATTGATAGTATATTCCAAGGGCAATTTGGCAGTGCGGGTAAATTTGTTCTAGTAGAAGAATGTTTAGTTGGGCAAGAAGTCTCTGTATTGGCTTTGACAGATGGGATAGCAATTCGTCCTTTGCTACCCGCCCAAGATCACAAACGCATTGGTGAAGGAGATACGGGAGCTAATACAGGCGGAATGGGAGCTTATGCGCCTGCGCCTTTAGTTACCCCAGAGTTGATGGCAAAAATAGAAGTAGAAGTATTGCAGAAAGCGATCGCAACTTTACGCAAACGCAATATAGACTACCGAGGCGTACTCTATGCTGGCTTGATGGTGTCACTGGATGGCGAATTTAAAGTTTTGGAATTTAACTGTCGGTTTGGCGATCCTGAAACTCAAGCCATTTTACCTTTACTAGAAACACCTTTAGAAGAATTGCTACTTGCTTGCGTAGAGAAAAGATTAGGAGAAATGCCTGCTATTGCTTGGAAATCTGGAGCAGCTTGTTGTGTAGTTGCCTCTGCTGGCGGTTATCCGGGAGATTATCGTAAGGGTGAAGCAATTACGGGCATCAAAGGTGCTGAAGGGTTGGCAAATACTTATGTGTTTCAAGCTGGCACAAAGCAGTTAGATAAACAATTAGTTACAGATGGCGGCAGAGTTTTGGGTGTGACAGGTATAGGAGCGGATTTTGCTGGAGCAATTTCTCGTGCTTATGCTGCGCTTAACAGCATCCATTTTGAAGGGATGTATTATCGAGGGGATATTGGGTATCGAGTGCAAAAATAAGTAAAAAAATGGATTTTGAAATTTCTTTACCACCTATTTACCAATTAACTGTTAGTTTTTAATTGTAAGGATTTATTACAAAAGCTAATATAAATTTAAAAAATGGTTACTTGGTTAAAAACACTTCGAGAAGCGATCGCCCATTGGTGGGCGGATTTTACGCTCCAGACAAAGCTGCTGGCGGCGGCAACTTTGGTTGTTTCCTTAATTATGAGCGGGCTGACCTTTTGGGCGGTCAATACGATTCAACAAGATGCGCGGCTAAGCGATACCCGTTTTGGTAGCGACTTGGGGCTGCTACTTGCTTCTAACGTTGCGCCGCTAGTGGCGGAAAATAATCTTACAGAAGTTGCCCAATTCTCTCAACGCTTTTATAGCAATACTTCTAGCGTCCGCTATATGCTTTACGCAGATGAATCGGGAAAAATATTTTTTGGTATTCCTTTTTGGCAACCAGAGGTACAAACTTCTTTGAGTATTGCCAGACGAATTAATTTACCCGAAAATTATGCCGCCAATTCCGAAATCCCAATGGTACGCCAGCACATCTCCCCCGATGGCGAAGTTACGGATGTATTTATTCCTTTGCTGCATGAAGGCAGATACTTAGGAGTTTTAGCGATCGGTACTAACCCTAATCCTACGGTAGTCACTTCTTCAAACCTAACGCGCGATGTAACGATCGCGGTATTTGTCTCTATTTGGGTAATGGTGATACTGGGAGCGGTTTCTAATGCTTTGATGATTACTCAGCCAATTAAAGAGCTATCAACGGGGGTAAAAAATATTGCGGCGGGAAACTTCAAGCAACGGATAGATTTACCTCTAAGTGGCGAATTGGGAGAATTGATTTTTAGCTTCAATGAAATGGCAGAAAAGCTGGAAAGCTATGACGAACAAAATATTGACGAATTGACGGCGGAAAAAGCAAAGTTAGAAACTTTGGTTTCAACTATTGCCGATGGTGCGGTGCTACTAGATGCCGATTTGCAGGTGATTTTAGTTAACCCTACAGCGAGGCGAATTTTTGGCTGGGAAAATGCGGAAGTTGTAGGAGCCAACATACTCCACCAGTTACCTTCTGCCGTACAAGCAGATTTGTCGCGCCCCTTGTATCAAATAGCCGCCGGAGAGCGCGATAGTGCGGAGTTTCGATTGACTCTTTCCGAGCCGAGCGATCGCACGGTACGCATTCTTTTAACTACCGTTGTCAATCAGCAACGCGAAAGTATTAAAGGAATTGCGATGACGGTACAAGATATTACCCGCGAAGTAGAGCTAAATGAGGCAAAAAGTCAGTTTATTAGTAATGTTTCCCATGAACTGCGAACGCCCTTATTTAATATCAAAACCCACATTGAAACTTTGCACGATTACGGGGAAGAATTAACAGAAGCCGAGCGCCGGGAGTTTTTGGAAACTGCTAACCACGAAACCGACAGGCTGGCTCGTTTAGTCAATGATGTTTTGGACTTATCACGGCTAGAATCATGCCGGATTTATCAATTTGACAGCGTAGACTTGGCGCAAGCTGTGGAGCAAACTATACGCATCTATCAGCTAAATGCTAGAGATAAAGGGATTGAGCTAGTTCAAGAAATCTCTCCCGATTTACCCGCCGTAGTAGGCAATTACGATTTACTTTTGCAAGTTTTTACAAATTTAGTCGGTAATGCGCTTAAATTTACTCAGCAAGGCGGAAAAGTAACACTCCGGGCTTATTTACTGCCAACAACAGCTATAAACGAGCATTCTCATACTTTAGGCGAACGAGTACGCATCGAAGTTTCTGATACAGGAATCGGCATCGATGCGGAAGATCAACAAGCCATCTTCGAGCGCTTTTTCCGGGTAGAAAACCGCGTGCATACTTTAGAAGGTACAGGTTTAGGGTTGTCGATTGTCCGCAACATTGTTGACAAACATCACAGCGCCGTTCATTTAGTCAGCGAGGTTGGTGTAGGAACAACTTTTTGGTTTGACTTGGCTGTATTTGTCGAACAACCATTACTAACAGATAATCTGTCACTGATAGATGTAATTAAGAAGGCTTAACAGCCTCTATAGAAACCATTTGACAGATTTTACTAGCCGGAAGTAACTTTGTTATTTTTAGTTCTCCTTTATGAAAATAATTTTGAGGGAGGCATACTTGAATAGCTATAAAACAGGTAGGGAGAATAATAGGGGCGATCGCCCCTATCTGCTCTTTGGAAAAATTGGTATTAATTACTGTCGGCTGTCTGCGGTGTCCTGATTACGCTGTCCGAGCAATGTGCGAACAGCCGTCATCATCTCAGGCGCTGCCAAAACTAGGGATGCAAACGAGGAAACTGTCGCCACCTGGCAGTATTCACAAAATGCTTTGTTCTCGCTCCACTCTTCACGAGCTAACTCAACATTTGTCACGCAGTCTATCAAAATCTTTACACCCATTGCGATCGGTAATAACGGGTTTGTGCGCGCACGATTAATACCACCAGCCGCAGCCAACCAACCAGTAAGGGCATAATTTAAAATCATTATTGGTCCATCAGGCGAGTTGAATCGGCTATAAGCGTAGTTGGATGCGTCAACGCGGTCTGCATCAAAAATCTGCTGTCCTGGCGGATCGGGTAGGTGACTGATGACACCAGTTTGATATAGCGTAACAAGTTGTCCCATTGAGCCTCCAAGCATAGACAAACCAATTATTGCCCGCCGACGGCTCATATGAGGGTCTTTTCCCTGACGCAATTCCTGACTTAGTTGTTGTGGCTCCATAAAACGCAATCCTCTTGTAACGTAGGTATGATGGTTGGATCAGCCATGTACGAATCCTGAAGTTAACGACGAAGAGGATACGCAGTATACCTCCCATCCGACAACGATCGCGCTTTGCACTGATTACCCAGATAAACTGCCTACCATTTTTAATAATCCTTCTAATGCGTACCTCTAACGCTGGAGATACTTCTTCAAAGTGCCTACTGTACAGCAAAACACGGTCTGGAATGCTTTAAAGATCTCAAATGGGTTCTATAAAGCGATCGCTAAACTGATTAATAACAAAACTACGAGCATTAATAATCCTTGATGCCTTCTTAGCCAGCTTTTAAGATTCCAGCTAAATTTGTTTGGTTGAAGTGTCTGCGCTGGGCTAAGTTTGTTTATATCTTGGTACAAAGTACATTCTTGAGCATAAGGACGCTGAGGAAAATTGCAGGTATCATCGGCATGATAGCTACAACTACTGCATAAAAAGCTAGTTCCCTCCGCGCGGTGCAAAGGTATACCAGGATGACCGAAAGCCTTAATGGCAGTCCGGCAATAAGGACAAACTACTGCTTGAGAATCAATGCTTTGATGGCAGCGCGGACAAAGGGCAGTTTTCAAGTCGCCTAGATAGAATAAGGTACTAATTTAATTTTATCGTCGAGCTTTGAAGTGCGATCGCATCTCTACTTTGCTACTTGATACTCTACCGATTCCAGAATTTTGTAGCTGCTACTATCCATTTCTAAGGCAAACTGGCGTTCAATTTCCTCTAAGACTTGTACAGAGATTGATTTCCATTCCTCGCGACTGCGCCAACGAATAATTAACACAACTTCGGTGGGTACGTGGGGATTTAGCCAAACTTCTTTACTTATAAAGCCAGGAAACTGCGCGATCGCCTTTGTCCAAATTTGCCGATCTTTTTGCAGGTATTTTTCCCGCTCCGCCACTTCAACTTTGAGTAACTCGATTACCACAATTATTCAGCGCTTTGCGCCCGGACAATCTCTGTATTGTAAGTACCATCAACAAAGAGATTTATCAATCTAAACCCTGGTTGAACTTGCTTATCAATGGTAAATTCCTTACTTTTTGGTTGAAACTGAACGCAAGTAGATGGAGAACCTAGATAACGTACTCCCTGACGCTGAGTATCAAACTCTTGGTGAATGTGACCGAATAAAACTAATTTTACCTGTGGGTAGCGATCGACTACCGCCAAAAACTCCTCATAGTTGCGTAAGTTAATGTTATCCATCCACTCAGAATCAATTAAGCATGGTGGATGGTGCAACGCAACTAAGGTAGGAAGATTAGTAATTTGCTCTAGTTGAAGTTTTAGCCAATCCAAGCTTTGCTTAGAAATCTCCCCATATACGCACCCTGGAACTAAAGAGCTTAAAAGCAAAAAATTCCAGCCGCCAGTTTGAAAAGATTTGGTAGCATTAATCGGAGGCTGCTGTAATACTTGCTCCATAATTGGCAAATTGTCGTGATTTCCTGGTAGCCAGTAAGCGGAAATATTTAGCGGTGCAATAAAGCTAGCCAAGAACTCGTAAGATTGACTGGTTTCATCTTGAGAAAGATCGCCGGTTAGTAACAAAATATCTGGCTGCGGTTGCAATGCACTCAATTTTTCGATAACTGTTTGCAATGAGTTATGAGTTGTTACGCCAAAAACCTTAGACTCAACCTCTGCAAATAAATGCGTGTCAGTAATTTGAGCAACTAGCAACGAAGACACAGTATCCATAGTAAAAAGATCATTTTAGAAATTAATTATTGCAAGTAGGTATTACCGACTATTGCGGAAAGATGATACGCATCTTCAAACTCTCAGATTGATAGAATTGTAGCAAGAGACTTCGTACATCACTGGAATAGTTTAATTGCAAGGTTTATTAAAAAAGGTACAAACATGGAAAACAATAACTGGCTTCAGCAACTCGTAATGCTTGGTGTGGGGACAACATCTCTAGTTGCGGAAAAATTACGCGAAGCAAGCGACGAATTGGTTAAAGATGGCAAGCTAAACCCAGAGCAAGCCAAGGTTTTTGTCGATGACATGATGCATAAATTGAAATCGGAACAGGGAAACTGGGAAATCCAAATGCAAAAGCAAATCCGCAACGTAATGCAAGAATTGGGCGTACCTCGTCAGTCAGAAACCGATGAACTACGGGGACGGATTGATCGTTTAGAGCGTCAAGTGCGAGACTTGGAAAATAAGCTCTGGCGTTGAACTTTATGCCAGTAATTTGCATTTTTTGAGGCAAGTGAACTAAAATTTGTTGTGTTTGTAACACTTTCTACTATTCCTTAAATTTTAAGGAGGAAGAATTTTGAGAGAAATTATCATCAATTTTGGTGTCATAGTAGTTTGTGTTGTAGTTTTGGTTGTGAGTCAATTTACAAATCAGCCCAACGCTAGTGCGGATAGACTTACGCAAAACCAACCCCAAATTGCTCAAGTAACTGAAAAAAAACCAACCAGTAATACTATGCCTGATGACGATAACAAAGCTGTAACTACCGATTCTGGACTGAAGTACGTTGTACTAAATGAAGGAACTGGCGCGACTCCTAAAGCTGGTCAAACCGTTGTGGTTCACTACACCGGAACTCTAGAAGATGGCACAAAGTTTGATAGTTCCCGCGATCGCGGTCAGCCTTTTTCGTTCAAGTTAGGGGCGGGACAAGTAATTAAAGGCTGGGATGAAGGACTTAGCACGATGAAAGTAGGCGATCGCCGTCAGCTTATTATTCCCCCAGAATTAGGCTATGGCGCACGTGGGGCGGGTGGCGTAATTCCCCCCAATGCAACGCTAGTTTTTGATGTGGAATTATTAAAAATTAGCTAATACATTGCTATTTGGGCGCAAACCTTAAATGCGCCCGAATCTATTTAAGGCTGTTTAGTTGCGATCGCAAGTTTTGCCCCTTCAACTCGCCGCAATTTGTCCATTACAGCAATTACCTGACCGTGATTTACTTGCTCGTCAGCATTAAGAACTACTACTACCTCTTGACCACTTGGAATCAACGCTTCAACTTGCGATTCCAAAGCTGCCAATTGAACAACTTTGCGGTTTAGAGCCAAATTTCCTTTTCCATCAATGCTAATTGTGATCGGCGTAGATTTTTGACTTTGAGCGGTTCCGGCTTTGGGCAAATTTACAGGCAAACTCTGCGAACGAGTCAAATATAGCGTAGAAATAATGAAAAATGTCAAGATTGCAAAGATCACATCGATCATCGGTACGATGTTTATTTGCGTTGGTATCTCCGGTTCATCGGGTAGACGCATAAGATACCTCCTGGCGCTCGTAACGGCGACGGTACAGCAATTCTAACTGTCCGCCATATTCTTGAATCCGCGCCGTTTGTCGCAAATAAAATCCTCGAAATGTATTGGCAAATAACAGCGTAAAAATCGCAACTATTAACCCTGCTGCGGTAGAAACAAGCGCCTCGCTAATTCCTCCTGTAACATTTGCGGTACGGCTACCGCCTACATCGCCAATATTGAGGGAATCAAAGGAAGTAATCAATCCCAAAATAGTACCAAGCAGACCTAAAAGAGGCGACAAGCTAATAATTGTGTCAAAGATATTACTAAACCTTTTTAGTAACGGTAACTCTGCCTGTGCTTCGCTTTCTAAAGCAAGACGAAATTCATCGGGGGTTGGTTGTTCTAATTCTAAAGCCGCTAAGAAAATCCGCGCCATCGGCAAATCGACATTTTGTTTTAGCTTATCCACAGCGCCAACAATATTGTCATGACGATATTGTTTCAATACGTCGCGGATCACTCGGCTTTGCCGCTTATTTATCTTTATCCAAAAAAATATACGCTCAATAATTAGAGCGGCAGCTACCACCGAAAACCCTAGTAGCGGGAACATTACCACGCCACCAGCAGCAAACAGATTCGTTATTTCCATCTAAGTATGTTCATTGCTAACCAATAATCGCAGTTATTTTTATCTGTTGAACAGCCCACAGCCATAAAATAATTGCGGTCAACATTGTAAAGTAAATAAGAATTAATGTCAAAAGACAAATAGTCAAACTTTATCAAGATAGTACCGATAAAGCTTGCATAACTAGAAGAAAATGAAAAATAAGTAAATCTTTTTTTAAATTTTTAGAGAAAACTTCTTATTAATATATGAAGTTTTCTCTTGAAGTTTGCTAATTGCTTGTATTAAAATAATCAAGCTAGTAATAAATACTAATACCTTATGAGCTTGTTAAGCATAGCTGTTGAGCAGAGAGAAAAAGAAGCCCAAACCCTCAATTCTTTTCTGGCGTTTAGTCTGATTGGCTCCCTAGCTTTGCACGCTGGGGTGCTAGGTTTGGGTATAGGCAAGTTTTTGAGTAAAGCGCCGGAAATAGAAAATGAGCCGCTCGAAATAGCGATCGTAGAATTGCCCAATCCGCAAAAGTTAGAATTAGAACCAGAGAAAGCAAACGGCTCCACAGCAAGAAATGATCGCGCTATACTTAGCAGTTCTGGAGGTAGCGAAGGATTCGGCGCAGCTAGTAGTGGCGGTGCATCTCAACAAAAGTCGTCAGAAGTTGTAAAGGCTCAATCTGCACCACAGAGGTCATCTCAACCAATCTCTAAAGCAATCCCTACCCCGCCGCAGAATCAAAAAGTAACGTTAGAAAAAGTACCAGCAGTTGTTACTCAATCAAAGCCTGTAGTAGCTCCTGCTCGGACTGCACCTGCGAAACCCGTAGCTGCTCCTGCTCAGGTTCCATCAGAAATTGTTAGTCAACCAAAACCTGTAGTAACTTCTTCACCAGTTCCAGTCGCCAGTGCAAAGCCTCCAACAGTTGATCGCTCATCGCAAATTCAGCAGTTAAACAATCAAAGGTTAAACGGCTTGTTAGCAGAGGCTAAAAATGCTAGAGAAGCATCAAGAGTAGATAATTCTACGGCGATCAGCGATCGCCAAAGTAAAATTGCTGCCAACCTAAGAAACCAAACCGGAAGCGGGACGAACAATGGAGTCGGTAATAGCGCAAGTAATCAGTCACGAAGTAACAGCGCAGGTACTGGAAACGTGGCAACTGCGGGTAATGGCGGGACTAGCAATGGCACAAATAGGGGGACTGGGAATAGTACAGGTACTAGCAATAATAACGGTACTGGTAGAGGTAATAATGTGCAAAGCGGTTCAACCGTAGCGACAGGATCGCGAAATACAGAGCGTCGAATCTCCCCAGCAGAAAGTGACAGTAACCCAAACCCAGCCTCGTCATCGGGTCGTTTAGCTTGTCGTAGTTGTAGTAAACCCAAGTACCCAGAAAGAGCCAGAAGGAGAGGAATAGAAGGCAAAGCAGAAATTAGTGTTGATGTGGATAGCAAAGGTAATGTCACAAAAGTGAGACTTGCTCGTACTAGCGGTCACGCGGAGCTAGATAAAGCTGCCCTCGAACAAGCCAGAGACTGGAAATTTAAAGCGCCAAATGGTGCAGCACAAGGAGTTACAGCCAAAGTTGACTTTGCTATAGAAGGCTCAAAGAAGTCGCGCCAAATCCGCGAACGTCGCCGCCAAAGAGCCGCACGGAAACAACCTGTTGCTAGTAGTCAAAATACGCGGGCTCAAAGCTCTACACAGACAACCAATATAACTAGAACACCAGCAAGGCAAAATACCAATCCTGCCCCAACTCGGACGCTGCGCCGTCAATCAACCACAGTCCGACGACGAGTAGACACTCTACCACCGCGTCAAGCGTCTGACTCACCCCAACGGCAGCAAAGGCGACAATCTGCTGTAAGACAATCGCCAAGTCAAACAAGACTGCGAAACACTTTAAAGCGATCACCAAGAGCAGCATCACCCAATCAAACTAGAAGAAGGCGACAGCAACCACAAACAACATCACCCAATCAAACTAAACTTAGGCAATCTTTACGCCTGCATCAAGAGAAATCAACACCTACCCCTAATGAGCCGTAGAAGCTAAATGAGAGCAAGTGTGAAACGGTACAACCATTAAAGGCAAAAATGCCAACAGTAACCAACCCCAAGACCACAAATTAGTTGGCTGTTCGCTCAATTCTGGTGCTAACAGCGCATCTATTCTGATAGATGTGCGATCGCCCTTGGCGCTGCGCGCTGCTGTGCAACTAAAAGCGGCACAGCAGTTCTCTGGAGGTACGGACACCGTACTTACTACTTGCAATAATGATTCTGCCAAAAGCAGAGGATCGACTTGCTGTGCTGCCCAAGAATCGGCTCTAATTTCTCGTAACAACAATAACTCTTGCCACAACGCCTCTGTATGAGGTAGCCAAGCCGTATAAGAGCGCACCCAGCCGAGCCAAAAAAACCAAAATGTATCGCGATAATAGTAATGACCTTGCTCGTGCTGAAAAACCGCCTCTAGATGCTCGTTATCAAGAGTGGTTAGTAAGCCTTCAGTAACAATCAATTCTGGCTGCCAAAAGCCAACTACAGCACTAAAAGGCAGAGGATTTGCCACAATACGGCTGCGCCGACCAAGCAATGTAAATTGAGGACACTTGCAAACCCGTTGCCACGTCTGCCAACTTTGAATTGCTAACTTTAGTAAGTTTAACGTTGCAAGTCCCAACAAACTTGAGACAACGAAGTAACTAAATCTTCCTTGCCACTGCCAAAACATTGGCTTGTCATCGGCTCCCATATACAGCACCGAAACCGCCGTCATTGTTAGTAGTAGGGGGGGTAAAAGAAATAAAAATAACACCTGATGCCAACGCTGATTGCAAGTGCTTTGAGCATAAAAGGGATACTTGTATCTCAATACCCAACTTAAACCTAACGCCGCCAGAATCATCAGTAAGTGCATCGCTATTTCTCCCTAGCTTTACGAGCATCATCAATTCGCATTGCGATCGCATTCAACTGGTCTACACTTGCCGCATCTAAGTTATCAGCAAAGGCGGCTACAATTTCCGGGCTACCTACTGCCAAAAATCGGTGTAGATGTTCTTGGGCTTCTATTGCTTGAGCTTGCTGCTTGGTAATGGTAGGTCGATAGTAAAATGCCCGACCTTCTTTATTGCATACCAACCAGCCTTTTTTGGTTAGGCGATTTAGCACCGTTGTTACTGAAGTATAAGCTAGTTCTCGGTCTGGATCGGACAAAATGCGATCGTGGATGTCTTTGACCGTAGCACAACCAAATTGCCAGACTATCTCTAAAATTTCTGCCTCTAAGGGACCAAGTGATAATTGTTTGGGGCGGTAGTTGGGTAGAGCAGTCACAAAATTTTAAACCATACCATAATGTAATTTTTTAGCTACCAATAATTGAGATTAAACATATTTTGCTGCCAATCTTATAGTTTGACAGCCTGTCTTTTGACACCAACAGCTACTTTATTTAATTTAATATAAGCACCGATTAATTGAATAGAAAATTAGGGATTTTTTGCGCTAAAGCTTTCACTGCAAGGATTAGAGCAATTGCCCAGCTTTGCTATGTTCAAAATTATTTAGCTGCTAATAATTATCTATTTTTGTTTGACAAATAAACATGAAATTCTATTTTCTTTTGCCTGGTGTTGCTTTATTTAGTTTGAGTTTAATGTCTTTGGCGATCGCAGAACCAAACCCTGTTGCAGATATCAAGAGCGATCGCAAATTGCTAATTCAACAACTAAAATCTGCCACCCATCCACAAGAGCAAAAAACTGTAGAGCTAAGTGAAGTTACTTTCCCTTCTACTAAGGCTCAGTTGTTAGTTCAGCAGCCTGACTCAACAGAAGTTAGTCCCACCGATGACGAAATAGAGCCTAATGAAACGGAAGATGCTGACGAAATTCTCTTAGAAGTAGAAGGACAAAGAGATACATTTACCCCAACTTCTTCTCCTGTCTACGAAATCACCGAGGAAGACCTTACCCAACAAAATCCAAATAGTTTAGCAGAAGCTTTGCGGGGATTGCCTGGATTTGCAATCAATGATGTTGGTTTTGGCGCAGATATCCATACAGGTACATACTTTCGCGGCAACTCTATCAATCAAACGGTGTATTTGCTCAATGGTAGACCAATCAATACTAATATCAACACTTATCACGGTGCTACAGACTTAAATAGCATTCCTGTAGGTGCGATTGAGCGAGTGGAATTGTCTAGCGGAACAAGTTCTACTTTGTACGGTTCCGAAGCCTTTGGTGGAGTTATTAATATTATTACTAAGCTTGGGCAACAAACTCCTACTTTCAACGGTTCAGCAGAGTTTGGCGAGTTTGAGCAGTCGCAGTATCGGGCTAGTTATGGTGGTTCTTTGGGTTCAGCAAGGTTTAACCTCGGCTACGAAGAATACTCCGCAGAAAACCGCTACCGAGTACCAGAAGGTGCGGCAAATCGGGATGCTGAAGGGTTTTTGTTTAATGGCGATACGGCAACTAGCAATTATTTTGGTAGCTTGGGAATAGATATAAATTCTCGCAATACTTTGAGCTTGGATGCTTACAAAATTAGCAGTCGTAGAGGTTTATTGTATTTTGGTTTTCCGTTGCAGAGAGATAGACTAGACCATGATGTATTTAATGTTGGTTTAGCTTGGAAGACTTTGCTCGGTAATAGCGACGATTCGGTTTTAAATACTACCCTTTCCTACAACCAAGATTATTTTAATACCTACGGTCCAACGCAAAACATCTTTTACCGCACGGGGACGCTCAATTCTCAATCCCTCAACGCTAGAGTAGACCACGAGTGGCAGCTAACTGCAAATAATACCTTGCGTTGGGGAGTAGATTTGCAATCTAGCGAGCTAAATGGTGATGTATTGAGTACCGTCCCCAATCGCACGGCTTTCAATGAATCAGAAGCTAGAGATCGGTTTCATACGGCATTGTTTGCTTTAAATACTTGGCAAATTACCGATACATTTCAGACCGATTTTGGACTAAGACAAAACTTTAGTAGCGATTTTGGCAACTATCTAAATCCTAGCGTCGGGCTGCGGTGGGCAGCTAGTCGCAATATTGCTTTACGCGGTAGTTGGGTAGGAGTGCAGCGCAATCCTGGTTTAGATCAGTTGTATGTGTTTGATACCGTTCATAATTGGCTACCTAACCCAGACTTAGATCCAGAAACCGGATCTTCTTGGACTGCGGGAGTTGACGTGCAGATTTCTCGCAATTTGACTGGGCAATTTACTTATTTTGGTAGTAGTCTAAGAAGTCGCCTAGGCATTCAAAACGGTCAATGGGCAAATATTGGGCTAGTCAAAACTAACGGCTTAGAAGCAGCGTTAAAGTGGCAAATTACCCCCCGGTGGTCAACGTTTCTCAACTACACTTATACTGATGCGAAGATTAAATCTGGTTCAGAGGAAGGATTGCAATTAGGGTTAGTTCCTTACTCTGTCGGGCAGTTGGGCGTTGGTTACGGTTCAGAAGGCTGGCAAGTCAATTTGTATGCTAGTTACTTTGGCGGAGCGCGGCGAGCTTTCTTTAATAATCCTGGAGAAAGTAGTACAGATTTTTCACCCTCTTTCCTCAATTTAGACCTATCAGCGCGAGTACCTGTATATAAAAATATTGCTTTGACACTTTATCTAGAAAATTTGGCAGATGTGCAGTATGAAAAGTCCAATCGCATTTATCATCCTGGTTTGACTTTCCGCGCTGGTGTTTCCGCCAATTTTTGAGCTATGACCCGCAAGCTCAGTAGTTACCTTTTAAAGTTCAAAAACTGAGTATATTGCGGGTTAAACAGCAATTTAACTGTGCCTGTAGGTCCATTTCGGTGCTTGGCGGCAATAAGTTCGGTGACTCCGCGATCGGGGGAATCGGCATTGTAGTAATCATCCCGATAAATCATTAATACCAAGTCCGAATCTTGTTCTAAAGAGCCAGATTCTCTTAAATCGGAAAGCAGGGGACGCTTATTGGTACGCGACTCTACGCCCCGACTCAATTGAGATAGCGCGATGATCGGAACTTTCAATTCGCGGGCTAAACCTTTGAGACTGCGGGTAATTTTTGATAGTTCTTGCACCCGATTGTCGCTGGTACTGCTCTCCATTAGCTGCAAGTAATCGATCACAATTAAAGCAAGTTCGCTATTTTTCTCGGCTTGCAGACGACGGGCTTGACTACGCATCTCCATTACCGTCATATTCGCCGTATCGTCTATATATATAGGCAATTGAGCCAAGTTACCAAACGCCCGACTTAATTGTTCCCACTCATTTTGACTAATTCGCCCGCTTCGCATTCTTTGGCTTTCAATTCCCGCTTCACTAGCTA
>QQTW01000828.1_pt1 | contig 20435 bp, 22 predicted proteins | sample 1904831 | NCBI WGS metagenome assembly QQTW01 (sample SAMN09435610, study PRJNA476489) | Subsurface metagenome, whole genome shotgun sequencing project. | reverse complement strand
CACGACGCAGCCCTCGCCCTCGTCCACGCCAACCACACTCTCCCTTCAAATAATACATCCACCTCCGCAACTACAAATCCCTGCAAACCCTCTCTCCCCACCGTCCCATCATCGTCAACGACGACGCAAGAACCAGATGCATTTGACGATGCAGATCTGCAACGAGCGCTGGACCTGGTTAATCTACATTATTCGGTCAAGGTGAAACTTCTGCAGGGGATGGACGTCGGGCTTTTGAAGGCGAGGGCTGATGTGGAGAGTGTGCTTGGGAGGTTTGGGAGAGAGGGGGAGGGGCGGAGGAGGGGGTGAAGATTGTTTGCTGTGGATTTGATGTTTTGGGGGAATGGTTGAGTTATGTGATGGTGCTTCTTGTTTGTGAAGGGCGTGAAGGTTTGATGTGTGTTAAAAGTAGGGGTGGAGGAGAATGGCCAGGGCAGCACCATGGAGATGAGAATTCGAACGCTTGTGCAACAGCGGGGGCTGGCAGACCATGAATGGCGGATTCCTTAAGCTATGCCAGGACACTTGCAGACACCTGGAGTTTCACTTCGACCTTGTACGAGAAGGAGCATGAAGATTAAAGATTTTCTAAGCAGTCGTCGCTGTCGGATGGTACGAGATCAATCTCTCAAGTACCATCCATGGCGAGCGCGAAGGCGAGCAGGAGACTCTGTACTGTACAGGCATGATCCAAGTTCCAGATCCAACACTGCAAAAGCACGCTACCAAAACGCTCGCTTCAGTAACGACAATAGGATGAGAGGGTTGTCAACCGCAGTCCGACGGTACGAGGAATGCCTCAAGCACCGCGTCAGCAACGAACGATTTCCGTTCTGTCGCCCAGTTGGATAGTACGAGACAAGAGTCTCGAGTACCATCAACAAGAAACAATCGGAGAACAAGCCCGGGATAGGAACGATAACATACAGAAGCAAAGATGCAGAAAGCAACCACGCTGGTAATGAATAAGAGCGAAGAGTGAGAGAATCATAGGATTTTCGTGAACGGACATAGAGGTTTCGTCAAACTCCTACCATCAAGAACACAAGACAGGGCGTCCAGCACCCACCAGAACGTGACAATGATGTAATCACCACACCTTCCCTAGATGGAGGTGCCCTCGTCCTCATCCTCAACCAATTCCACAATCGGCTCGCCACGCGCCAACAACCTCAACTGCTCCTTGGTCTGATCCGCCAGCTCTCTACCCAACAGAACCTTCAGGATCGGCGTCGGCAACGCCACATTCCGCGCCTTACGAAGCAACGTCTTCCTGCGGCCGACGCGCGGAACATCGGGAGTCAACGACTCCTCGACAGACTCCGGCGCGGGGGGAAGAGCAGAGATCGTGCGAGATCGCTCCAGCGGCACGGACGACGGCATCGTCGACGGACCCGCTTCGTCTTCGACTACCTTGACCCTGGGAGTCGAGGGACGAAGAGGCGGTGCGTCGTCTGCGGTGATGTCGAAAACGTCGGCCAGAGGCTGTTTGGTGATGGGAAAGGATCGTTGGTGATAGATCGGCGGGTATGCCTCCCAGTCTATTTCCGCGGCGTTATAGTTCTCTTCTTCGGGATTGAACGAGACCATCTTTCGCTTACCGAGTGCTTTTTCCGACGGCTTCCGCTTCCGCGTACTCTTGACAGTTTCGATCAAGCTGGCCGAGACGCTCTTGGCGAATTCCTTGGCGGGCGATTCTTGCTTGGTGTCCTTTGTTGGGACACTTGCGCTGCGAGTGACAGGGCCGACTTTCGCGTCGTCGTCTAGGTCTTGTGGCTCCTTGGTGTCTTGCGGATAGAGTTTGCTGTGACTCGAGTGGAAGCTCTTTGCGCTCTCCTTGTCTTGTTCCTGCGCGACGTCCTTTGTGGCAGCTTCAGCTTCGGCGATAGCGGCAGCGTTTATCTTTGCAGCCTCTGTGACATCTTCTTCTTCCGGGCTTGGCGGGACGGTCTTTGCGACGCCAAAGTATTGTTGCTTCTTGACAGCCTCTGTGCCATGTTCCGTCGGGCTTGGCGGGACGGTCTTTGCGACGCCAAAGTATTGTTTCTCCTTGACAGCCTCTGTGATATCTTCCTCCGGGCTTGGCGGGACGGTCTTTGCGACGCCAAAGTATTGTTTCTCCCTGACAGCCTCTGTGATATCTTCCTCCGGGCTTGGCGGGACGGTCTTTGCGACGCCAAAGTATTGTTGCTCCTTCAAATCCTCTGTGACATCTTCCTCCGGGCTCGACAGGACGGTCTTTACGCTGTCCTTGTCCTGTTCCTGTGCGACGTCCTTTGTAACATCTTCCGCAGGAGCGGGAGAGACAGTCTTAGCGACGTCAAGGTCTTGTTGCTCATTGACATCCTCTGTGACATCTTCCTTCGGGGTTGACGGGACGGTCTTCGCGACGCCGAGGTCTTGTTGTTCCTTGACATCCTCTGTGGCATCTGGCTTTGGGGTTGACGGGAAGCTCTTTGCGACCTCGTCCGGGTTCACTTTGTACACTGTGGGACCCTTGAAATTCGGCATCGGCGGGGACCTGCTAAAGGTTGTCGAGGGACTCGAGCTGCGAAAGTATTTCACCACCTCCTCTCTAATCTCTCGCGCAATGTCCTTGGCAGAGACGGCTACATTGTACACTGGGAAGGATGCGACGCGCTTCGTCTTGATGTCTTTCGGGGCGTCTTCAGTGGAGAAAGTGACCACTTTCTTCGTCACCTCTTCACCTTGTTGAACTGGTTCAATCGGCGACGAAGATGCATCCTCTGCTTCCTTGGCAGGCTTTTCTTCGGAGACAGGCGCCGCACGTTCTTCCGCGTCTTCAGTTACGTCCTGCGTGGTTGGAGCCGGGACCTTTTGGTAGCGTTAGTTGGACAAGTTTCGTTGGGCACGGTAGAGGCTCTCACCACTGCTTCTTCTTCAGGCTGAGCTACCTCGGGCGAAGGCACAGCCAAAGGCTCCACAGCTGCAGTGGAGATAATCTCCTCCTGCGCGTCCTTCTCGGGCAAGTCCTTCTCAGCCGACGATGGCGCCGGCTCGTCCGCCTTCTCCACAGCGATCGCCGTAGAGGAAGATGAGTCGCTCCCGGCGACATCGTCGGTGTCCGCTGGATTTTCATCAGCTATGGTACTAACAAGGGCATCGCACTGTCAACATACCTTCCTCGGCAGCGGCGACGGGTTCTGTCTGCTCCTGGCGCTCGGCACTAGGCGTCGGCGCCGGGAGCTCATCAGGCCCTGCCTTGGCCATCGTCATGGCATCGTCAGTGCCATCGCCACCAGTTAACATGGCAGCAGCAGACACTTCCCTTCGCTTCACCTTGAAAGCGGAGAAGCGTCGCGGCGCGCAGGTACGGTCCTTGCGGTCTTGACTGCCGAAAAGATTCGGCCAGCTCCAGCTGGATCGCATTGCTGGAACTTGGGTCTCGGTCGAGTTAGAGAAAGAAACCATGTTTTCTTTCGGTGAGATGAAGATTTAGGACGGGATGTTGTTTGATGAGGATAGAAGATGGATGCGTGGACTTGTGTCGACGCGAAGCAAGCCGCTCACGGAAGAGCAACTAAAGCAATCGAACTGCTTTCGACAGCTTGCGGTCAGCGGCCCCTCTGATTACTGGAGAAGGCAACTTACGGTACACACAGCTCAGAAGCTTGCGATGTGTGGAGGAACAGTAGGAGAGCGGGATAAGAGAATGAATGATCAGACAGAAACAGCTGTCCGAGAGACTTTGTTAGAAGGGCCTTTTCTCAAGCAGAATTCTTGAAGGCAATGAACTAATGACTCTGTCAATCTCACCGCTCTTCATACGATTGTTACAACCAGGGGAAACGACTCACCGTGGGTATAGTTGGATGTTTGAACCTGGTGTGGTGAAGGAGGAAGAAGAATGAGATGCTCGAGAAAGGGAGGATGGGGATATATGTAAACAACAGGGCGTCGGCGCTAGTTGGGCGAAGGTAAACAATGCCTTTTGGGAAGGAGCGAGGGCCGGGAGAAAAGCTGATGGCTGGGATAGCGTGTTATGACCGCCCTGGTCGTGCCTTCCGTTTTGGATCGGGCTCGGTACTTGTTTCGCGGACGGTCTGTGTGTGGTCGGGATGCCGAAAATACCTACCATAGGAGCTGCGAAGTTGCTTCAGTTTCTTGGTGTGTCGTTCGAGGAGTTGCCAGAGGCAAACAATCATGGGATTTCTCCCCATTGCAAGACGTCCCGATCTTGACGCATCTTACTGATTTTCTGCATCTTCCAAGTATGGCAATCTTGTTCTCTCCACCTTATCATACAGCCTATCCCCAGACCAGCCGGGCATCCATCGTTAATCGTCTAGTCCCTCTCTACCATTCCATCACCATCAGATGCGTCTCTGCCTCTGTTTCGCCATCGCTTCACTTGTTGCTTCCCCCCACCCCGCTTTCTTTGATCTGCCTTGCCTCGTCTCTTACTTCTCTGAACGGACCCTATAACCCCTTGGTATCCCGCTCTCCTCGACTCACTCTGCTCACTCCCGTCACTCCCGCCCGCTCTTTCTCACCGAACCGCGGACAGAGATGTCCGCGCCTTTCCTAGACAAGCACCTCTACTCGTTCTTGAACTTCAGTCAGTAGCATAGCATTGTCATTGTAAATGTTGTCCAAGAAGTCAAGTGGGGAGGTGTAATCAGTTACTCACTCACGTGCAGACTGACTCAAATTCTGTCAGTGAAATACTGCGTACCTGTATTGATAGGGAAAGCAGGTTACACTGAGGTATCATCTTATGGCAATGGAAGAAAGCTGTGAGAACTTCGAGGACTAGACTCCTTCAACGTGGACCTTTACGTCTCAGCCTTGTCTTGGTTACTATAGTAGATTAGTAGCAGCCGGAAGACATCAGCGCCGCGGCAGTTCTGCGCTGGACGAACCACTGATTAGTCTGAAAGGTAGGTGATTCAATTCTAAGCTACTATGTCACATTATGGAGCCCTTTCATCGAGCATGGTATCTAGAAAATCTCAACACGCAAATGAAGAGATCTTATAATATCCGGCCCTGAAGCAGTATGATGGCTTCTGTGCTCAATGTTCATCAACGGACTCTCTCTTCGTGCCACCACTAGCCCTCAAGGCCTTAACCTTCTCACGCAAGAGTCTCTCCCTCAGTTCGGTGGCCGTCAGCGTCGGGGACGTAGCCTGCCGCAAACAAGACGAAAAAACCAATTAGCAAAGGATCGGAAGTAAGGAAAACCGTTCCAAACGAGACGCGCCCTGGTGGAAAGGAGCAGAACAGTACATATGCCTTAAATTTCTGCGTCTCTACCCACCTCTTGGTTACCCCTCGATCGAGATCGAGATCGAGACCTCCGTCTACCCTTGGTGACCTGCGCGTCCCTCGCGCTCCGGTCGTCATGCGGTCGAGAAGGTAGCGACTGCCTGCCTGCATCCTCGGCCGAAGAATCAGCCGTCTTGCGCCGCTTTTCAACAGGTGAGGAGACGGATGACGTATTGCGCCTCCTGCGGCCGGCCGGTGCATATCGCTCTATCGATCGGTGTCTCTTTCTGTCCCTGCGGCGGCCGGGACTCGGACTTCGGCTGCGGCTGGGGCTGCGACGACGCGGTCGTTGCTCGCGACTCCTGCTGCGGCGAGTGGGACGGTTCTCTCGGCTTCTGGAGCGAGGACGGTGAAGACGAGCGTCACCATGACGTCGGCGGTCCTTCTGAGTATCAGCGCGTGTAGTATAGGCTTCATCATCAGTGCTGTAGGATGGTGGTCTCCTCGCCCTGCCCGAGCGCCTGCGATCTCCTTCTCCTGACAGCGAACGAGATCTCGAGCGTGACAGCGAGCTCGGTCTGCGGCGATGATGATGCCTGGTTCGGGGAGGGGGTGAGCGGCTACGGGATGAAACAGACGGAGATCTTCTTCGAGTTCTTCTAGGCGAACGTGAGCGAGAGGTTTCTAGAGGAGTTATGGATCTTGCTCGGTGATCACCACGATCTGGAGTCCTTCTTTTTCCTCCTCTGGGACTTCGTCGTCTGGGGGATGGTGAGCGGGATTGGCTAGGAGGGTTTCGGCGTCTGGTGGGTATTGGTGGCTCGTCGTCGCGGTACCTACGGCGAGGGGGTGACGCCGATCGAGATCTGGAGCGGGAAATTGAGCTGGGTGTTGATCTCGAGCGACGTGTTCTCTCATCTCGACGACGATCGCCACGACCGCCAGGGATGTATGTATCCATTTCTCGCCGGGGAGGTGGTCCTCGGTAATCGTTGCGAACAGGAGAACTTCTTCTTCTTGGAGGCGGGGATCTTGAGTATCGAGGTGGACGTCGATCGAAATCTCGACCTCCTCGGCCACCGCGCCCACGGCCACGACCACGCTCACCCCTTTCTCTTTGACGAATGCTGTCAATGTCACGGTCACGAACTCGCTCCTGTTCCTTGCGATTACGCGCTTCTTCCGCAGCTTTTTCGGCATCGATCTACTCGTTATCGTATCAGGGTGTGTTTTAGAGCGTCCAGCGTAGCCTCTCACCTTTTCCTGTATCAACTCGAGCTTCTTAGCCTCTAACAGCTCTTTAGGCACACCCTGCGCGTTGGACTGTGCACTTAAACACAAAGTCCACAATTCTTTGCAGAACTTGGCCGTATCTTTGTCCAGGAATCCCGTGAGCTGTATCTGGAGTACTTTGATATCTGGCTGAGTGCACAAGTCCGGTCAGTGACCGCACAAGTATGATATCGCCCAGAAGAACCTACAAAGCGGGCACCCTCGAGCAGATTGAAGCAAAGCTCAATGACAACATCGTCTTCGCTCCCAAGTATTTCGGAAATTTTGCCGGCGATCCATCTGTTGCGCCTGCGATCAGTCTCCCCCCAAGCTAGTTGATTTGAAGCATGGCCGGGGCAGCTCACTTCTTCATAACCTCGACATTGACCTTTTTCATGTCCACCTTTTGATTGAATTCAGGTGGGAATTTGGTCTGCTTCAGCAGCTTAGCATCCACACTCGTTGCCATGTTGAACTGCTGAGACCCCGCCCGCGGTCTCTGCTGTTCAGGGCGTGAACTTCACCTCAACGTCGGCATTATCCGAGATCGCGGGTAATTTAGCGCGAGAGCGAAGCGAAGCGCCTGTGGTTCCAGGTGTCGTCATTCTGAATACGCTAACTTGCACGTGATCGATGCTTGGAGGCCTCCCTAACATCAAGATTTGACTCTCTCAGAAGAAACGCCATGGAGGTCCTCCGATATCATTCAAACATGTATTCAATATTATATGAAGCACCCCAAAAAGTAGTCATGTCATTCATTTACAATATAGAACTATAACGAACTCTCAGAGCACACCCTATTGCTACAATGATGTTACCATTATGGACTGTATTGCAGCATTCGTCCTTCTTCAACGCGGTCCCGCTCCAGACCTTGAAACAGATCTCTATCGTGGGGAGAAAAATGCCATATTGAAGACATTTGTTCTTCAAAGCCGTTTCTCGTGGTCATCTATCCTCATAATATGTTCCTATTCGCATCACACAAATGAAAGCTGTTTCATCAACGCAAGTCCCCTGAATACCGGGTACTGTTTGAGCTGTTTTGGCATCCAACACCGCACGTCGCTACAAAGCTGCCGGTCTACCTCGTGTTCATGTCCATGTACTGCGCTTCTCTCACATCAGCTGCCATGATGCCTTTGCTTCTTGTCTGAGGCTCCCCAGCTGTGGTGCAGCTAACTGTAAGACGAACATAATCATCCCCTTCCTCGGTGTTGTGCACGTTGATCATTCAAGAGACTGTCTGTTCGGCTGGACTAATGAAGCTCCCCTGCTGGTATCCGTCGCGATCGGTTGTATCTTCGTCAGTCCCCTCGTAAAGGTCGATTTGCCAGTCAACCGTGACCTCCTCGTCGGCTGGACCGTACGAAGCCCAGAAGTTCATGACTGTTTGGAGCTCCTCACAGCAACGACCGATCCATTGCCAGTGCCAGTACTTGAACCAAATGTCTTCGATCACCTGTGTCGGGCGGAGCGAGCCATTCGTCGTCGTACATGTATAAGGTCCCATCACAACAAAGGATCTGCGGCGGCCAAGCGAGGGTGGTACCATTGGTTGGTGTATTGGAGTCGGCGGGTTGAGTGGATGTGGCGACTTGGTCGGGACCATAGGGCTTGCCAGAACGCCGCCAGAGAGGCACTGGAGAATAGAGCCGAGTAGGACCGAGCCGGTTGTTGTATAGGTGTGCATCTTATGGGACCATTCCGTTTGAAACTTGGTCTATAGGATTCTGCCTGAGGAAAGATATCCTTTTCGAGGTTCTGGTCGTTGCTCTGGATGCTGGAATCCAGAAGGACTGATGGCTCTTATACTAATCTATGACGCTCCCAGGTTCACCGCCTTCACTACTCTTCGCAGCATGACTCAATTATGGCGGTATGTGCAAGCCATCTGTCCCCATGGGACTGCAAGCTCAGTTGGGTGGCTGAAGAGTTGGGGCTGAGAATACGGCAGGCTCATGTTCTTGGCCATTCAGTATCGGTGATTCCGATGAAGGAGCTGAGTGTTCGCCGTAAGAGTTCAGTTGAGTCTGGTAGGGAAATGATGGCGAGTCGTGTTGAAAGTATCTAAACATGTTGGCTGTGACCCACATGGCGTGGATGTCAGTTACATGCTACGAATGTTTTGTCGTATCTTTGGTGAGAATGTGAGTAGGAGCACTTTGCGTATACTAAACAGTACAGGGGTAAATGCAGATCACCAATGGTTAGTAGCATGGAAATGTTACATTCTCACTGTTCTCGGCGCATCTTGATTCTTGACTCTTGACTGTGAGAGAAGATGTTTGGCTAGAGCTAGAATGGACATCACATGACTTACAATCCGTCTAAATCAGATTCGCCGAATCAGAAATTGAAAGTCCAAAAACCCACCTTTGACCATGTTTCCCGCCGCTCTAAGGGGTCTGCTAGAGCCGATGTTAATTTGTTCGGAGTGAATTGCTGTAACGGTATGCCTTAGCCAGCACTGAGCATTGATCTACCTAGGACCTGGAGTTGCCTTGCGGACTAGATGATCTGTTCTACAGACCATCCTTCCTCGACTATGGTTAAAATGCGGCACATATACAACTCTATTCCTCTTTTCACTGATGCTGTACGCATAGCTATCTTTGGCTAAAGTTTTGCCTTACTCAAAATCCCTATTCGAATGGGTGTATCATTCAAAAGCTCCTTATGTCACACAAGGGAGAATGCTAGGAGAACCTAACTGTGGGCGAGATTGCCAAGCATCCCTTCGCATCGTTGCAGTTGGATTGTTCTACCGTGGTCACCAAGTCCGGCGTCCTTGGCTTGAGCATTAGCGTTGAATTCAACAGCCTTCCGTGTACACAGAGAGTTGCAAGGCAGCTAGAACAATACGTGGGAGTGATCGAGAGACATGAACACAGTTACCCGAGGCGTGAACCCGCGCAAGATATATCACCAGAGAGCATATACGCACAAAGCACTAATCCTCCAAACGCCCAAGGGCAGCTCTTGGAGCCAGTTACTGAGCAGCATCGATAGCTTTGTCTCTGGCGAATCTTCCGTGTTTGGCAAAGGGGATAACTGGTAGCTTGATGATCACCCTGGTCTACGACGTTTCATGACAAGCCCTCGAGCCGACAATGCCTAGCGGTAGTATTCGAGCCTCGACACCTTCGTGGTTTCGATTTCCACAATACCAAGTTGCGCCGCCGCTAAGACAGGAATACTGTGCACATTTCGGTTCGGAAATAGGTGACAGCCAGCTGGCGCCTAGAGCAGCGTGCGACAAGGTCATAGCTGCCTTTGATTCTGCCGAAGGGCTTGTTCACGACAACCAGACCACAACGGTGAACGGCAGAAGCTGCTCCTGCATACAGTGATAGGTGCTCCGAAAGACGGAACACCGTCACATCTATCCCGTCGTTGTCTATTACGTCACTTCACTTCGTCTCCCTCTGCTCATACAACGCCTGATGCTAACTGTCTGCTGCGTTACAGTCTTGAATATGCCAGTCCCTGAGCATTTCACAGAGCTATTTGAGTATAAAGTATCGAGCTGTGCAGATCAACTGTGGCCACACTATCCAAGCTCTCCTGCGGAGTGAGTCCTGATCGACGTTTCCGAGACGGACGCTCATGCTTCACAGGCTCTGGGTCTCTCCGGCCTTGACTCTTCTTGTTCCTATATTGAGTTTGGGACTCGGCTCTGATTGTTGACACCGTCATCTACATCCGAATACTCAGCGATGGGTTGACCAGACTCCTACACTACCGCTTTGTCTTGAACTACTGAACGACGACGACGAACGATATCGAGGCAGCTGAAGACCTGCAGCAGAAGAGTGCTGGACGAATATGAGGAGACTTGACCTAAGATGGAAAACCACCAGTCTTGCCCGGCTGGTTGGCTGGCATCAATATGGATATATTTGACAGGAAACAGTGCTCATGCGCATTCGGCGCCGGGTTATTTATTGTATTACAGATTACTAGAGCCGTTGATATTACGGTGATCGATCATCTGGATTGCGTTCAGGGCGCTAGCATTCAGTGGCTGTGCGGTCGCGATAGGACGTCGAATCGGCCATGTGCGATCATCGCGACACTGGACAAACTCGTTGGTGGCAAGCAGGGGATGGGAATGCATAACATGAGGGGATGGACACGAGCGTGGGACTCGGAGTACCGTTGGTGGCGGCTGGTGCAGAACGGGAGCTGTGCCTTAGCGAGCGTCTGATTCGTCCAGCTCGGTGCTTGGTGTGGAGAGACAGAGCAAAAAAGGCTGGGAACGCACGGAGTGGAGACAGACCACCATCGCCGTTCACCCATTCTTTTCATCATCATTCATTCAGACTTTGTCGTGGTATTGTTTCTACTTATTGGCATCGCTTGTCTTGTTGTGGCTGGTCATCATCGATTTGACAATTGACAATAGAATACTTTACCAATCCTGCAGAGTCTACCCACCTTATTATTGTCTAATTGAGTGATCTCCCCCCGACACAGCCGTCACGTGCACCGGATGTTTTAGAGTTAGTGCAGTAATATTTCGAAGTCGGTCGACGGCTTCTGTGGTCGCTCATCTTCGCGACATCACACACCTTTCCCATTTCTGCTCCTCAACACTTCCCACAAACTTCATCACCAACCACCGTGAATTCATCTCTGTTTCGCGATTTCTCATCTTATACTCAGCTACTAAAGCACGTGTAATACATTGGCTTGTCATCTCTTTCTGTCAATTCACTACGCGTGCTCTTTGCTCGGTCACAGGTCTTCACGCCGATCCGGCTACATCTTGATTCTCTGAGAGGATGGCTGGCGAGAAGAGTGCTGAGTCTGCGATCCCACAACCACCCGATCATCTCTCGGTGCTTCCTCCTGAAACGGAAGGCGAGAGTAAGCCCACGGACGCGATGGATGAGCCCTCTGCGGATGCGGTTCTCGCGGAGACGGCTGGGCTGGTCAAAGAGAATGCGGCTGGTAAGCACTACACTCTCGCCACATTGAAGCAATGGCTCCGACTGACGTTCACATTCCAACAGACCCAGATATCGATGACGATGTCAACAACACAGCGGCCGCAGCATCCGAAGAAGTATCTGCAGACCCTGGTGTTGGCGAAGATACAGAGATGAAGGATGACGAGGGCGATGCAGGCAACGCGGTCTCTGGGTCAGATCCCGCGGCTCCGGAGACCAACGGCACTCCGGCGGCGACACGCAAGACCAATGGTTCAGCCAAGAAGAAGAGTACGAGCGTGCCGGAGCATAAGACGAAGAAGCTGAACAAGAAGAAGTCAAAGGTTTTGACGCATCTGGATGCCAAGCCCGGCGAGTACTATTTTGCGCGCCTCAAAGGCTACCCGCCCTGGCCATCGATCATCTGTGATGAGGAGATGCTGCCGCAGATTCTGCTCAGCAGTCGCCCAGTGACCACCAAACAGCCCGACGGCACTTACAAGGAAGCATACGCCGATGGGGGCAAACGTGCCTACGAGCGAACCTTCCCTATCATGTTCCTCTCCACCAATGAGTTGTAAGTTCACCTAGTCCTACTCTGTAGAGTGTTCTGAAGAGCCGAGTGGCAACCTCACTTGTTTCGGGCTTCGAATTGGCGAGCATTGCTGATTTGGCCCCGTAGTCAATGGATGCCTAACACCGACCTTACTCCGCTTGATCCTCAGGCTTGCAAAGACTTCCCAGAGAAAGGGAAAACCAAGTCTCTCATCGCAGCTTACGAGATCGCGGCAGAGCAGCACGATTTGGCCTACTTTAAGGAGATGTTGGCTGACCACCAGCGCGCTATGCAAGAGGACGCGGAGCTTCGTGCTGAGCGCGAGGCGAAGAAAGCAAAGAAAGGGAAGAGGAAGAGCACTGATGCGGCCGAGGACGGCGAAGATGTAGACATGGAAGATGCTGGGGAGACTGAGGCCGGAGAGGAGGGGGCAGATTCAAAGCCGAAATCAAAGAAGAGAAAGAAGGGTCTGGAGAGCGAAGGGGAAGCTGAAAAGGTTTGTAGCTTGCCCTGATCACCATGTTCGGTGATGCAAAAGCTCGGTTTACTAACACAATATAGCCTGCGAAAACGCCAAAAACCGCCACCAAGCTGAAGCTAAGCACCCCGAAAACTCCAACCGGAGACTCTGCCAGCAAGAAGAAAACTGCCTCCAGCGCCAAAGCCTCGAAGACCAAAGGCGCATCGGCCAAGAAAACGGCTGCTAAGGCCACGGCGAGCGATGAGGAAACGGTGGAGACACCCAAAGTTCAGGAGAAGCAGCTTACACCACAAGAGGCTAAGCAGAAGAAGGAGAAAGAAGGTCAGTTCTGTTTTGAGGGAGTTCTCGAACTGTTTCTGACTCATGCATAGTTCTCTATCTACGACACAAGCTACAGAAGGGCTTTCTGTCAAGGGACACAATACCCAAGGAAGAGGAAATGAAGGTATGGACAGGATCACATCTTCAAGGACCATGCGCTCTAATCATTTTACAGTCTATGTCAGAATTTATCACCAAGCTCGAGACGTACGCAGATCTTGAAGTCAGCATCATCCGAACGACTAAGATCAATAAAGTCCTCAAGAATATCATCAAGCTTGCCTCCATCCCTAAAGACGAGGAATTCAATTTCAAGAAGCGATCCCACGAGCTCTTAGCTAAGTGGAATAAGATACTGGTGGATGACCCCAACGCGGGACCTGGTGGTGACAAAGAGGAGACTGCCACAACAAACGGAGTGGCCAAGGATGAGAAACACGATGGTGATGAGAATGAAAAGGTCGAACCACAGGGAACAAGCGAAGATGATGAGAAGCCAACTGAGGGGCACCATATTGGGACCACCGTCGAGGGTGCTAAAGAGGCCGAACCGCCGGCTGAGCCTGAGAAAACCGTGGATGAGCCCGAGACTGATGAGCCAGACGTTGTCAATGCGCCAGAGAAAGCGTACGAGCCGCCTACCGAGACTCTGGAGGCTACAGCATAAAGGTAGCAAATCGAGGTTTTTTGCTTCCATTGCGAGGGTGCAGTGATTCAGCGAGGCACGCATTGCAGTCAACTCCAGCCTAAGCAAAGCTATTGCTCATGGCAAGCGGTCAAGCATTGCTAGGCTAAAGCCTTTTACCAGCCTCTCGGCCTTACCTCGTATCACTGCGCGAGCCTCTCTCATTAATCAGAATGCTTAACTCACATGTACAATTTCTTGCATGGTTTTTGTCTGTTATGGTGGGCGCTTCAAAGCTCTTTCCAGTGTGGTACAAAGGTGGTTTTACTTGATCCGGGGGGGAAACTGTACATAGGCTTTAGGCTTGGTGGTTTGGGGGGAGGCCGTTTTGTCATGTTACGTATCCGCAAAATGAAAAGTCCAAATAGTCTTGTCGTTCGATGTGATGGTCCCGACTGTATTCCAGCCTACGGATCCGACTCTCCCCGAGCTCAAATCCACAGGCTACAAGCAGGATCCAATGCGGAGGAACTCCAACCAGACCCAACTTTCACACAGAGCAGCCCAAAACCCCCAATCAAGATCCCACCCCGGCCCCATCCCCCTCCTCCCTCGGAGGCAAAACATCAACCACGACCCCACAAGCCCCACACCTCCTTTGCTCCTCCGCCGCCGCCGCAAACCCCTCGACCACCTCCTTCACCTGCCTTCCCAAATCCTCACACCGAAACCCAACCTCATGCACCACCTTCCCACACCCGGGACAATACCACCTCAAACGATCCATCGCGCCCTCGGGCCTCGGCTGCTCGATCACGATCCCAACCGTGTCCGCGAATCGCACCGGATTGTGCGGCGTGTTCGGCGGTAGGAGGAACATTTCGCCTTCGTGGATGGGGATGTCGCGGAATTCGGTTTCCGCGGCGGTGGTGGTGAAGTGGGGGGAGTAGCAGGTTGGGGAGGTTGGCGAGGGCGGCCGAGGGGAGGAGGGGGTGCTGGTGGTGTCGACGACTTTGAGGAGCATTGACCCTTTGTATTGGTAGAACCATTCGGCTGTGCTGTTGATGTGGTAGTCTGTTCGGGCGTTGGGGCCGCCGACGATCTGGGAGATGTGGGTTAGATAGTTGTTCTGTACTGTAGAAAGAAGACGCCCAGGGTAGTGGGGGGTGGTCGGTTGGGGTTAGATACCATGACGGTTACATCTTTGTTGTAGACGCAGTAGTTGTTGATGGGGGGTTTTAATAGGTGGGAGTTTTCTTCAAGCCTGTTGTTGGTGTTCTTAGCTTGGGGTCTTTTTGCGACGGGGGGATGCCCGGTCGAACCATTTGGGGATGTTCAACGGGGTTGGAAGCATTGTGGATTCGTTGCATGGGGGTTGTGCATTGGCGCTCACGTCTAAATGAATGATTGTGAATGGGCTTGCAATGATGACTGTCATCGCCCGCTATTGACGTCTACGCAGACAAGCATTATATTTTTCTTTGATTGAGCATTGATGTATCATTTCCGTTGCAGTTCTATTGATTTCTCTGATAGACTGAGATATCTTCGAGAAGACCAAAGGTAGTGGGCAAAGAATGATAACGTCGTTAGACCAATATGATATCCTGCTCCCGATACGATGGCAACTCCAAAGCCTCGCCATGCATCAGTCCGTGAAAGTAAGCATCCCCTACAAGACTGTAGACAGCTTCTGTGGACCCTCCCTGACCCTCTTCTTCGTGCAACACGAACGGCACAGGTCCTCCATGGACTACTGCGACCCGATCTCCAACCTTCGCCATTCTGGGCACAAGTCCAAGATAGCCACCGGAGGTTATGGCAAAGCTCCTTCCGAATGCGCGGTTAAGGGCGGCATGTACAAGATCCGCCATCTTTTCTTCATGCTGTCCTCGCCCCGGGCCTTCTAAGTCCACTCCTTTTTTCGAAAGCTTCACAGTTGCAGCATAAAGTATCATTGCGAAGAGTCCGTCTCGTAGCGACTGAATTTCGCTCGCCGTACGCTTTCGTGGGGGGCCTCGGATCAAAGTCCGAAGGAAGACTTCCATACATTCCTCTTCAGTTGGGTATGTGCGTGATTCAAGGGCAAAGATCATACTCCCGAGCACAAAAAGGACGAAGATAGGAACTGTGATATATGGAGGTGACGCAGCTGAACGATCAGCCGATGGCGTGTCGCCACCAAGCGGTGTGCTGATATTAATGATGGTGTCGATAATTGCACCTTCTACAGATATGCTTGAGTTGTCATCTTGTACTCGAATGGTAGGTGGAGCTGGGCCTGCTGCAGCAAAGTCGTGGAACGTGTCATCAGGATCCAGGATCCGGGACGTACCCTCGGTAGTCCCTTCTTGTGCACTGGCCCAGTCCTGTAGAACTTATGTTAGGGGACATGTCTAGATTGACTTCTGCGAGCGAACAAAGAGCAAAGTTGAAAAAAACGTACTGGTGTCCATGATGGAATTGCGTCGGACCTGTGGGTTTGTCCTGCTTGGTACAGCAATTCGATGCCGTGACCGTGCTCTATGAACAATTGCGCAAATGTGTGGAAAACAACACCAGGTGGCTTTGAGTAGTTTACATGCGAAGCAAAGGTGTCTCTGTCGGACGCAATTCCTAACAGGGCATAAACTTTATCTCTGGGATCACTGGCCAGATGTCCTCTGCCCTTCTCCAATTTCATGATCAGGCAACTTCTGAGGTCCGTTTCAGGTATTCTGTCTATCACATATTGCTTTTCTAACAGCATATATTGGAACCGAAGCATACCCGTCATTGACAGAATTGCAAAACCTTGAGATTCATTGATGCCTTTGCTGTGGCTCACATATGTCGTCTGGACCTCGAGGCCATAGCGGGTCAGATAGTTCAACGAGTTCCAGAGCAGACTGGGTGATATCATAAGATCGCCGTACAGAAACATGAGACGCTTGGCGAGGACGAACTCCTGAAGAATCCATAGCCTCTGGAAATAAGGAGAGGCGAAGAAGCGCTGGCACGAAGCCCAAGCGGGATCATTGATATGAGGTAAGCCATAATGTTCCAATTTTGGAGGAGCAGGTCCCGCTGTTATAGGGGTTTCACTGCCAGACGAGTCTTGTTCGGTCTTCACGACTGTCAGCCCTACTGTGTTGCCATCTAAAGGAATGCTAGAAGGCTTCTTTAAACCAACCTCCTCAACAGAGCATTTCTCTCCAGCTTTGACGATTGCTTTAAGGAGCGGAACAAGGAGCTCCCTCTGCTCAGCCTCCTCCCCAATATCAGCAAATACACCTTCGGCTTGCTTGAAAATCCGACTCATCAGATTCACTTGAACTTCTCGCTCGGCTTTGTTAGACTGATCGATACAAATGGCGTCCACCCAAAGAACAAGTGGGCCGGTTATCTCTCGAAGGCGCCGCAGAAAGGAGTATAGGTTGCGCGTAACAAGGAATGCTTCACCGTTGAGATAGATTCTAACGGGGTTATGTTGCTCACCCCAGACATATGAAAGCGCGAAGTACTCTGGCAACGGGCTTCCATTATTGATATCAGGCCTTGAGTCGAGGTCGAGGTCCACAAGAAATGTGTAGCAGTGTATGGGATCATCACTCTGGCCTGGACAGAGAAGTAAAAGCCGGATGCCTGCAGGCCCCGTCAGCGGGCTGTAAGAGAAAATGTTCGATATCATGACCACGATTTCCTAAGGTGTCCGCGGGTGTAATGATATGAATGCAACGAATGAGCGGTAAGACCTTGCCATCCCGTAAGATGGATCCCAAGCGAGTGATTCTGAGCCAGCAGACTCGAATCCTTGATGGTACCCTAACAAAGATATATGCTCGTATAAGTAGCAGTTCTGATTTGCGTTCAGAGAATACAAATGTGTACAGTAGCACCGAGGCTCAATGCCCGCTCTCCTGGTAACTCCCGCCCCGCGAAGGCAATGTTTTCACGAAAGTTCGGAATATCTTTTGACATCCTGTTGAGACACAATACGAGACATACTGTAACCTGATTGTTTTGACGACACTCGAGAGCCAGAGGCTAGGATACTGCAATGGCTGCTCCACCGCAACCAGCGCTCCGCTTTACGACTCAAAAAGCCCTAGCGCATCGCCTCGTGTTATCTACCCTCACAGGCCGCACGATCCATATTTCCCAGATCCGTCCATCCTCACCTACCAATCCAGGTCTCGCGCCCCACGAAATATCCTTTCTCCGTCTTCTCGAAGCAGTCACAAATGGATCACAGATCGAGATTTCCTACACGGGAACGACGCTATTATATCGACCAGGGCTTATCACAGGCAGCGCAGCAGGTTCCGGGGCAAGTGGTGGTGTTATAAGACATGAAATATCGGGGGGCTGCACAAGGGGCATCAGCTATTTTCTATTACCACTTTGTTTATTGGCCCCGTTCTCGAAGGCGCCAATAAACGTCCTTTTCACCGGACCTGGAGTCATCACTTCAGCGACACCGACAGGGGACATGTCTGTGGATAGTGTACGGACAGCCGTCCTACCGTTATACGCCCAGTTTGGCATCTCAAACAACATCGAGCTTCGGGTGCTGAGGAGATCAAATCCTGGACCAGGCGGCAAGGGCGGAGCAGGGGAGGTGCAGTTGGTTTTCGGGCACCAAGTCCGATTACCAAAGACGATCCATATATTGAACCCTGGCCGTATCAAGAAAGTCAGAGGCGTTGCATACTGCACTGGTGTCTCAGCATCAAATAATGCCCGAATGATCGAGACTGCGAGAGGGGTGCTCAATCCGCTTGTTAGCGATACGTACGTCTTCTCTGACGTCTCGTCTGCGCCCTTTTTGCCGTCAAATGACAGAGCGAAAATTGGCGCGAAGAAGAAGATCGGTGTTGGATTCGGCCTCTCCCTGGTTGCAGAGTCCTCGACCGGATCACTGTACTCAGCAGATATGGCTGCCCCACCATCAGGAGGTCAACCACCAGAAGATATTGGCCGGCTATGCGCATGTCAGCTTCTCGAAACTATCTCCCTTGGAGGATGTGTTCCTCTCGCCGCAGCACCTACCATGCTTACTTTGATGGCCATGGGCTCGGAAGACGTAGGGCGATTACAGCTGGGCAGGGATGTACTGGGTACAGAAGCAATCATCTCATTAGGAAGAGATCTACGAACTTTTGGCGCGAACGGATGGGGTATAAGAGATGCTGAAGGGAGCGAGGACGGAGAGATCGTCGTCAGTGTCGTTGGCAGAGGAATTGGTAATATTGGCAGGAAGATTGCTTAGGCCAGATGCACGCACAGCGAACCAGATTTTCCATTATCAAGCTACACGGGCCATGTTAGCCTGTAAAGGCCAGAGCATTGAGGACTGTGTCAAGATCATATCATCGCTTGGATCATCAAATTACCGCCCCTAAGTACAGTGACACATTTAAACCGCGGCGGTACACTATCGAGATGGCCAAGAGAAAAACACCATGCCCAGCGTCGGCTTCTTCATTCAACGCCTGGAAAGACCGTAAAGCAATGTGGGTACGCTAACAATCATGAGTCGGTCACTCCCGGCACAAACGTCACACCCAGCGGCACAAGCACATCACCCTTAGCAACATAGCACCAATGCGACGTTCCTTTGGCAATCTGAATAGGGGTCTTCGGTCAATATCAGTCTCGGCGTTAGAGACAATAAGCTTGGTTGTCACCGGGTACGGAAGCGCTGGGGATGTTTGAGAGGAGGAGAGCTCTCAGAAAACCGGTCAACCATCTCATTTCCAGCTTCTCATTAGCTATGGCGAAAGTGTACCTGATGTAGTTATCGAGGGAAAAAAGCCGCGTTGTCTGCTAAGCTTTGTACGTGCTGTAGTGTAGGTCTCAAGGAAGAATACTTCAATCACCATGGCCATAGATAATCCTAATTGAGAAGGTCAATCTATACCTAGTAGCAGTTATCTATAGTAAGTGGTTGTGAAGGGAAAGCCAGTAAACTCGTGGATGCCCTATTTATATAGCTGATACAGTACAATAAGGTACTGGACCTGACGAGCGCCGCGACTCCTCCGTTCAGCCCCAGAACCACGACCAAAACAACACTCCAGGTCCACGAAGAGCTCTTCCGAAGAGAATTCCTGAATACGTTGCAGATCGCATTCTAATATTCTCACTACCTAAGCTTCTTAACACCACAAGTTTGACACATAGCACCGGTGTAAGACAAGTATACCATCACCGTGTGCATCCCAACCAGGGATCCAAACGCCAACAGCAAATGCCAGACATGGCGCAATTCCTTTCGGACATCGTATACTCGATAATGAACTGCATGTGCTGTTTCCCCGGTGCCCCACAACTGAAGATCAATAATCGAAGCTTCAAGATCCTGCGCTTGCTCGGTGAAGTACGCTGACCCCCTCCCAGCCACGACACCTAACGACTGCTGACTTCGAGCTGTGATACAGGGCGGTTTCTCATACGTCTACCTCGTCCAAGAAACATCCACCTCCCAACTATACGCTCTCAAGAAAATCCGCTGCCCCTTCGGCCAAGAATCCGTCTCCCTCGCCTTCCTCGCCGCATCCTCATCCGCCTCCGCAGCTTCCTCCCTCACCCCCTTAGCCTTCCGCTGCGCCTCCGCCCCACCTGGCGCGCCCTTGACTCGATACTGATGCATTGCCTTCAAAGCCTTCGCCACGCCCAGAAACAGCACCATCAACCTGCGCTCGGAGAACTTGGTATGATTGACCAGATTCGCGTTGATGGCATCCTGGATGTTTCCCCGACTGTAGTAGGGTAATAGGATATACACGGTTTTCGCGCCCGGATCGGATTTGTCCTTGCTGGATGACACGCAGTAATCGACGCTGTGGATGATGTTCGGATGCGGCGCGAAGAGCGTGTAAGCCTCGACTTCTTTGAGGGCGAGGGAGACGGATTCTTGGCCGAAGGGGCAGCGGATTTTCTTGAGGGCGTAGAGTTGAGAAGTGGATGTTTCTTGGACGAGGTAGACGTATGAGAAACCGCCCTGTATCACAGCTCGAAGTCAGCAGTCGT
>QQTW01000827.1_pt1 | contig 20436 bp, 24 predicted proteins | sample 1904831 | NCBI WGS metagenome assembly QQTW01 (sample SAMN09435610, study PRJNA476489) | Subsurface metagenome, whole genome shotgun sequencing project. | reverse complement strand
GTGTGGCGAATAGAGCCATGCGCCGATAGAGAAGGTGTAGACTGCCATTGGTGTCCATTCCAGGAATACGGGAGCGACGGGGAGGTTCTGTCGGCGCCGAGCTTTGACGACGTTGAGAACGCATGCTGGCATGTGGGCAACGATCAGGGAAAAGAGGCAGATTGGCACCCAGATATCAAGGAAAGTATGGTCTCCAAAAAGGTCCGGGTACCCAACAAGATCAGATATTCGATGTCTCCATATCTCTGGACCGTAGTAGCCGGAAAGCATCATGACAACGCATGCTATGATCAGGCCCTCTGACGAAATTTAGCCTGTATATGTGAGCTTGAGAAAGAACGTTCCTACCTGTGGGACCATTGAAGTATCCAAGATAGAGTGTGTGCGTGTGGTACGTCTCCCACGTTGAGAAAAACATTGGTAGACATGGCACCAGCGCCGTGAATACGCCTGCCTTTGTATGACCAAGACCGATGGCAGCCGTTTCGCACAAACTTCCAAGCGTACAGTTGAGAGAGTCAATACCATGACTACACAAAGTTGTCAGTCTCAACTATCACTCATAGGGCTGGTGAAATGCAAATACTCGAATAACTCGCCCAGCCCGCTTGATGTGCCGGTTCTCCGTGCCTGCTTCCCGTCTACGTTGTCCATCGTCGAGTACCTTGTTCGAACAGCCAGCGTCAATTATGGAGCTATTCTTGGACTTTGAAGATGAGAGTCATTCCATACATCCATAAACCGAAGGCAAAGCTGTAGTACAGCCATGATGGACCCTAGAACTCAACGCCAGCGTATCTTAGTACCCTTCTCTCATATTTGACCAGACTTCTTTGCAATGATAGGTAACCTACCGGGCCAACTAAATCGGGAACGTAAATTTCCAGAAGGGCAACGTTTGCCAGGATGAAGAAGAACCCTATGAGGGTGACCATATTGGGTGCGAGCCATAGAGGCAGGATCTCGACAAAGGCCGTCCACTGCCATTGCATTCAACAATCAGACTCCAAGGCAGTTTAGTATCGAGTACTTACGTAGTGCCTCAATATGTAATACGATATGAGTGACTTGTCCACACCGGAGTATTTGTAGGTTTTGAGGTGAACGAGAGCATCCGCCGAGACGCACTCGTGAGCTGCATTGCCTAACAGATATAATTGACCACCTTAGCCATCGCACCTCATTTAAGAGGTGTTTGTCAAGATGACGTCCATGAGCCAGCCTGTATCAGGCCATCAAGGGGAAGGCAAACTTACCTTTACTCATGTTGTTGACTGTGCATCGCAAGCCTGGAAAGTAGAGTGGGGATGGATCTATTTGCTGAGAGATGATCTAGACTTAAAATGTACTGAGATTCGTCAATAGCATGATGTTATTGCTTCCTTTGTGCGAGTCAAACGTCCATCGGTTTAGCTTAGCGGTTATCAGGGTCCAGTAACGGTTTCTAAAACCCCTCTGAATTCATCGCTTCGTAAAGTAACTTTTGGCCGTTCATACAAGCCATTTGCCTGACAGCGGGTGCACGGATTCTGCCACCCTTGACCGCCTGAACGCCCCTGAGTGGGGATCCCCCGCCTCTACAAGGATTCCCCTCTAGGGCTGCGGCTGTAGATTATAAATTTGACTTGCTTCCAAAGCCGGCCCATGGATATTATGGATGATATTATAGGGTGATATAGCTTATAGATGCGGGGGTAATACAGTTTTCTAGACTGGCGGATGGGATTTAGTGGACGTCTAATACTTGCACTGAGCATGCCACCATCCCCATGTCTCCACATCCTGAAACGCATTGCTACAGTGTCATAGCTCCCTCGAATTCCCAATCAAGCCCTTTCCAAGTCCAACCTCTTTAGATAGCGGCACGCATGTTACTGCGTTCCCGATCTTGAATTTGACAGCATTAAACCTGACTTTCACGTTCTTCAGATCACTGATACTTGCGGATCTGGTCTGTTCCAAAGCTTCAGCAGATGGAGACCCCAGGCTCCAAGCAATACTGATATGGAAGTGGGATGAGAAGTCAAGCTCGTTCTTGTCAAAGGACATGCTGGCAGAATCATCGCCGGGTTTGGATCGGTTTCGTACAGTTCGATTGCCATGGCTTTCTTCCTTTCTTCGTCGCTTAGTGGTAGTGGCCGTAGTACCTAGCTCTGTCATCGCATATAGTGATGGTTTCCCAAACCAGTTCATGACCGTGTTCGAAACTCGGAGCAATCGGTTAAGGCCGTTATTTGTGGGCTGCGAGAGTCGCAAGACTAAAAACCACCGTGTATTTTCATGATTTGAAACCCAGTCGAGGGACTTGAAGGATACTTCAAACCTATCACTTCATTATTGAGGCCCATATAATTGCGACGACTGCGAACGTACGGTCTTACTCCCGACTGCTCAATCGACTCCATCAGAAGCTCAGCAAAATTCTCCCGCTGTTGTGTGACTAGGGCAGCCGGCCGCGAGAGACTGATATGTAATGGCAGTGGTGTTCCCAATCCACTTTCAAGCAGACTGTTTGCTATTGGCTCTCTCTGTGTAGTAGCACATTGCGTGGGAATTAGATTTGAGAGAAGTCTCGATTCTGCATGCGTGGGATACCCTCAACCCCGTCAGACAACGTTTTGTGCGTAAGAATCATGCTCGATGGTCATATCAAATACTCACACTCAACGTAGACATGAGTTGCCCAGTTTCCTTCAACGTGCGGCGTCAGCCTCTGGCGTCCATCATGGAGGCTGGGATCATCGACTGAACTAGTTTTGGAACTAGATGCATAGAGGTCGTGGAAGCCGGCTGGTAGTGGTGGTGGTGGGGCGTATGATTTTGATCGTTCTGAATCATTACCGTCTCTTTTCCTCTTCTCCGGTCTACTGGCCGGAAGAGATCGCACCGACTTCGAGTCTGATTCGGAGTCGGAGTATTCCACAAGAACCATTCTCAAGAGAGCAAAATAGAAAGCCGAGTATCGACCGGCCTGTCACTAAGATGATATACAGTCAAACTATTGTTGTCCGTGAAATACTGCTCAAAACCAAGTGACTTGAGGTGATCTTGCCGCTCCCCTACCGATTGCATCCGCTCGTGCGATCTTCATAGAGTGGATATTGTCGTTGTTGAAGTCTGTGCCCTGCTGTGAATCGAATACTCTAATCTTGGAAATAGGCCATGAAGTGGTCCGTGGGTTGTGCCGAATGACGCGTCAAGCGAAGAGCTCCAATCTAATGCCGATAACACTTTCTACTACATAACCAACTTCTTCCCTCCGAGATTGTACATCCAGTTTCTGGATGCTTGTAACTCACACCTGGTCCATAAGGTCAAATAGGACTTTGAAATTGCATCTTTGGCCTCTGAAAAGTCGAGAGCGATCGAGCTTGCAGATAAGACTATCTTGAGAACAAGCAGACCTCACGCTATGGAGAGCTCCAGTGATAAGCAATGGGTGGGTGAACGGAACCTGGACATTGATCCTTGACTTCGTTGAAAAGTCATTAGCAGGAGCGCACTGAATTGGAAGGCTGACTTCGATGCAATGGCAGGCCTCGAAATATCTACTTGATCCCCTTACAGCCCCTGCTCCAAGTGAGGAGACTGGACCTGGCACCCATTACGCTTCCACCTTCAGCCCAGCAAGCGCAGAGACGGCTCCTTCGCAGTCTACAAAATCGAGACAAATTGAAACCGTTGGAGTACATAAAGCTAGTCACAATGCAACTTCCAGCCCATCACAGTCACATTCTTCCAGTCCTCGACAGGAGCGGTTCTCGCACCGCTCTACTGCCTTCTCCGGTGACGATGAGGGTCATCGACAACGTAGAAGCTTGGACCGGCAACGAGGCGAAGCGACTGATGTTGTGCCAAATCGACGGCGAATTAGCTCATTGACCTCACGATTTCCAGGCGATAAAACCCATCGTCCTCTCGAGATGTTAAAGCATGATGCTGTACTCGCAAATAGAGCTCCCCATCTCCGCAAAAAGCACATTCCTGGACCTGATGTAATTGACAGTCTTGATACGGTTAATGGAGCTTACCATCACGAGGGTCCGTTTGACGCTACTCTACTCGCACGCAATACCTCGAATACTATAAGTCCCGTTCAGGCCGTCAGCGCATCCAATCTGGAGGCCTTGAAAGCTACGCCACAGGAGAAAATTAAAGACAGTTTGGAGCGACATCGACCGCTCGACGGGGTGGCAATAGTGCCTCCAGGTGAGCCAGACATGTCTGGGCGAGTCTATAATTACGAGGAAGGCACAGATCTGATGATTGAGAATGGTGGCAATTACAAGCGATGGCCTGGCGTTGTAAGCGAAGTCACTCTGAAATACTGGGGCACTTGGTGTTGACATGGACAGAAATACCTACCAGAAGATCTCAAGGGCAAGGGTGAACCATCCTACTCGCTCGAAAAGGCGCTGAAGGACCATAAGGGCCATAGGCGGGGGTTATCAGACGGCAGTGCAGGAATCGAAATGACAACTCGGCCGACCAGCTCCCACGGAGAAGCTAGGTCCACCGGTCATGATCCAAGCTACAGGCAGTGCGAGGGTGACATGCAAAGAAGCAACACAACTGGTCGTAGGGCTAGCAGGGTGCTGACAAAACGGCTCGCGCCTCTGTTGAAGACCAGGAAGGCAACCCCGTGAACAAGCGACACATAAATATACGAACATCCCTCGAGAGAAGTGTATACTTTGCTTATTGCAGCAAGCTTAATTGGCAGGACGGAGGAATATGGTGGATACAGCAGAAACGAAAGATACACCTCGGGACGAATGGCTGGTCCTATAGACCTTGCACGAACTACGAATACATAGAAGTAAAGTATCCTTCAAACGTACTACTATACATTATGAATACTTGCAGATTATTCTTGTCGTTGGTTCCTTCCTAGGCGTAAGACACATGAGTGCCTTGTTGGCAAATACTAGAAGGTATATGCCTTGCTCGTTGTCGTGGTTGTAATCTTCTTCAGAGACACCAGCCTCCCTTCAGTGGTACAAGACGTTGTATTATTAGTAACAGCCACTAAGTAGGGTATATTTAGCCCTTCACGTCATTCTTAAGTATCGCTTGAGGCTGAGGGCGTTCAACCGCTGGAGCAATCTTTATTCCGCCTCCGCCCGATAGTCACATTAGGCATGGTGCCTTACCTTAGGACAGATAATCTGCAATTTGAAACAGTTTCCATTATTCAAAAACCACATATTTCATTCCTCCATGTCAACTGTACGAGTTTCACTTTCGATGTTCTTATGTTCTTTGAGGGTTCATTGAGCTTCAGGTAGAGCTTCCGCAAGTCGGTCATAATAAATACTTTCTTTGAAGGACAGCTGCCAGCTACTTTCATCAACGCAACTCGAGACTCTGCATACGCCTTTTATTTGATGCTGAGGCCGCAGAACTTCTATCAGCGAAGCAGCTTTTTCAAAGAGCCTACCTTGTTTCGCCTATTACAGCCGCAGCCATGCCTTCTGCGGCGCAAGCCTTCTACCTGGCTGCCTTTGTCATGCTAGGAGCCTCCAATGCGCGAAGTCATACAGCAACGAAGTCAAAGGCCAATTCTGCAGACACCTGTTATGTAGGTTTACTGTTTCGAAACGGAAGTGGCCTTGAAGCTTATTCATGACAGATTGAGCCTGGAGCAATTGTTTCCGATACTTGCGCTTCCTACAGCAGTCTCGACTCTCTTAATACTGCTCTTGCGCCTTCATTACAATCCATCACACAAACCACGGACTTCTTTGCCTATTATCGCCTCAATCTTTTCAACCGTGTATGTCCCTTCTGGAACGATGCCAATAGTATGTGTGGAAATATTGCCTGCGCTGTGAACACACTGGATAACGAGGATGACATTCCTTTGATATGGCGGGCGGAAGAGCTGGGCAAATTGGAAGGTCCGAAGGCAGGGCATCCAGGGCGACGCCTGCAACAAGAAAGAGGGACTGAGCGCCCGCTACAAGGAATGTTAGGAGAGGATGTGGGCGAGAGCTGCGTGGTTGAGTACGATGATGAGTGTGACGAAAGGGATTACTGTGTCCCCGAAGATGAGAGCGCAACAGCGAAAGGAGACTACGTCTCGCTGGTGGACAATCCCGAACGGTTTACAGGCTATTCTGGTGACAGTGCACATCAGGTTTGGGACGCTATATACCGCGAAAACTGCTTTTCTAGAGAGCCCACCACACCAAATAACAGGACCGGCTCCTCCACGGGCTATAGTAACGGTTTCCAAGCGGCTCGTGACCTGCGGAATGTCATTCAGGCCAATTCAGCCTCCACAGATCTCCCTCTCGATGACGAGTGCCTAGAGAAGAGGGTCTTTTACCGGATCATTAGTGGCATGCACGCTTCCATCTCCACGCACATATGCTGGGACTATCTAAATCAGACGACAGGCAAGTGGGGTCCGAACCTACAATGCTACGAGGAGAGACTTGGAAGTCATCCGGAAAGGGTGTCAAATGTATACTTCAATTACGCACTGGTATTAAGAGCTGTCGAAAAGCTACGTACCTACCTCAAGAACTATACTTTTTGTTCCGGCGATCCACAACAAAATACTGAGACGAAGCAAAAAGTCCTCAGACTCGCTGATGAAGCTGCCTCTGGACCAAGGATATTTGACGAGAGTTTGATGTTCCAAGATCCGTCCGTGTTCGGCCTAAAGGAAGACTTTCGGAATAGGTTTCGAAACGTGAGCCGGATGATGGATTGTGTAGGCTGTGACAAGTGTCGACTTTGGGGGAAATTGCAAACTGTGGGCTACGGTACGGCTCTCAAGGTGCTTTTCGAGTACGATGAGAATAAGAATGGTGAAAATCCACCTTTAAGAAGGACTGAGCTAGTGGCTCTAGTTAACACCCTTGATCGAATAAGTCATAGCTTGAAAGCAATTGGGAATTTCAAAGCTATGATCGAAGCTCGCAACAACAGGAAGCTAATGAGTCAGAGCGAACGGGAGAGCCAACACTGGGCTTCAGAAGAGGTGCGAGCCATGTCAGGGTCTCAGACACTGGCGCTAGATGACGAAGGAGAGGATGCATACGAGGTCCCGCACGAACAAAGCAGTGTGATGGATAGCATCCTGGAAGAGTGGTATCTTGTATGGAGGACTTTTGTGTACGTCCTGAAGAGCTGGGTGCATCTGCCTGGCAAGCTGTGAGTGATCCCAGTCCGCGTACCTGAGTTTACTTTAGTAACAGTGAGGCAGAGGGACGATTCTTATACTCGAATTTAATAGACTTTGGAATTTTTGGTTAGGGCTTCCGGTTGGCCCCAGGACTTGGGAAATCAAACTGCCAAGTCGGGATGACCTCTGACGAAATGCATATATAGTAGACATAGACCGATCTTTGCAAGTTTCGATTGTTGCGGTTAGCGAGCATATCTGTGGCGTTGTCCTTGGTTTGTGTTTGCTATCTACTTGTACTTCTTAGAACCTCCTGTTGGGACCTGACGGAGGTCTTCGGAGTTAGCTAGAGACTATCAAATTCATGAACAACTTGGTCAATATACGCAACCATTGAAATGTCTCCCAAATCCGGCTTACTCCGTGGCTGTAAAGTTCCAACTTAGCGAGAACCGCAAGGCTGAAACTGGTGATACTCTGTCATCACCTTTATTCACTCATGAACTATATTTCACTGCTTCAACTGCAAACGGTACGAGATTATTCGCCGCTCTCTCCTTTGAGCCTTTGACTCTCAAGAAAGCTCAGGTGCCGCAACAGCCTTACAGATCAGCCTTGCCAATGAGCATGCAATCCTTATTGCGTATCCCGATAGTCACCCAGGTATGCTTGAGACGTGGGATTAGGGTAATCTTGGGACCGGAAGTAGCTCATTCCTGGTTATAGGTTGACTTACAGGCTTTCCAAGCGCGTTGTTTTTGCAGTTCTCCTACAGCCGTCTTCCAGAAAGGTTCTGCCCAAGCTTCTTCCGAAGACGACGATGGATTGGGCTACTATGATGATGGTGTTAAGCGTACCTTGACACATGAGCAAGTTGCCATGTTCAGACATAGCGAGATCCAGGCACTTTTACGGGAGCGTAGGCACGATGCGGAGAATAGAGATGATTTTATCCGTGACAGAGCAGAACGCGACACTAGCAAAGAGATGGTTGGCGGAGAAGAATCGTTGCTTGAATCAGGCGAAGAAGATGAATATGCCCGCTTTCTGGAGCAGGAGCAGAAGCAGCTGAGAGCAGAGATAACGACGAAGAGAAGAAAGATAAGGGCTGATGTAGGAGAAAGCTGGTGTAATTCCACGAAAGGAGATAGAAAGAGTGTTAGGGAACTGGATGGTGCCACAGTACAGTTTCATGGTCTAGATTACGGTGATGGTACAGAAGTAATGGACACCAGCTTCGATAGGGCCGATGGGGCCTTCGCCCAATCGTTGGATGGGCGAAATATGCTTGTTTATGATGATGACATCGAATCGAACGCCGACACCTCCAATCTCGTCAGGATTGATGAGAAACGACAAGGCTCGCGAGAGAAGAAAACCTTTCAGTGGCCCAGGATCGGCGTGTGACCTGTCAGTCCTTCTGAGACTAGTCAACACATCTCAGCCGAGAAACTACATCGGCTCTGAGGCAGCTATGTTCTTGGTCTCGTTGTGATAAGTAAGTTCGTCCATCGTACTTCAGTTGTTCTTCGGGGAACCGTGATGAAAATCTTTATATCGTCATCCTTAGTCGGACGTAACATCTGGCCTTGTCGCCTTCGCTGCGTTCTGACTCTCGGGGTTGGAACAAGTGGGGCAGGTTCGTGTTGCGATGACGAACTAATAATCTTCTCTCTGAACCTCTTCCCATCCGCTGCAGACTGTGTTCGTTGTTCATCAACGGCTACTAAAGCTTACTAGTGATTAGGATGAGGGACAATTGTGGGGACTCAAGGGACTGGACGAACCAGTGTTGCCTGTGGCAGAATCCCAAGTACGCATCCTTAGAATTGAATTCACGTTCGACATGCATCCATCATCAGGCATTTCGCTTGCTGCAATCTTCTCCCACCATCGGTTCTTCTGCGATACCGTTCCTCTGCGGACCATGCATATTCGACATGGCTGTGAAGGCCTCGTCCCAGGTTTTCATTCGCTCGGCCATGCAAGATACTTTCTCGACCGGTCCAACTAAGATCTTTTCACACCGTTGGCAATCTTGGAGATACCGTTGCATTGGCACAGAAACCGAACTATCGTCGGGGATTGTGGAAGATTCCTCTCCGTGGTCCATAACACTATACCCATGTATCAGCTCAACGACCTTCTAAGCTGCTGACACTGGGTCAAAGTCACCGAGTACCTTTGGGTGGAACAGACGGCCCTTGTGGACGAAGGCGTGCTTTTCGAAGGCATTAAGAAGACGTTGAGCAATTGTGGATAATCAAGGCAATTCTGAAGTGATGGTCACAATGCTATGGCGAGCGATTGGTCGATGGAAGGGGACTCAGCATCGATTGATATACTACTTCTCCTCAGCAGCACCAAAAATGATACAGGCCATGGGACTCGTGTCTTCGAGAAACCCATGACCACCCCAGACGCAACAGACAGGCAGCGAACAGGCCTTAACTCGCGACGCTATTAAAGAACAGGACGGTATATTGCACCCTTGCTGCAATGCCTTCGAAAGCCACCAACAAAAAGCTTCTAGCGGCCTTCGATTGCACGTACTAATGCGGGCGCCTTGTCAGTGGCGTCAGCTAAGAAGACCGCAGCCCGCCTCACAACGTCCGACCTGTGGAAATTGGACAAAAAGCAAAGCAAGGCGTAACATACAGAGCTTCGACTGCCTGTGTCCGTCGCGTATTAGATGTGCGCCACTGTCATTTCTCTCCTATTCGACCGTTGCCGGGTCACATTGAGTTCGGAAAGGGAGATACCGTAGCTGACCTCGAAATCTTAGCTGCAGCTGACTACCTTAGAGATAGCGCTAATGCACCGAAGACGCATAGAAGGCGCGTAGAAGGACATCCAACCTCTCGTCTCTCGCTTCTTTTACCTTTAGGCATACACCTGCAGCCCGGTTTAAATGATTCCCGAAGGTTGTTATACAAGATGTCGTTATGGACAATGATCAATCCAAATATCGATGGGGTTGTGACGCCGCTACTTTATGGAATACTGTGATTATGTCAGCATCAATTGAGGAAACAAAGTGGTACAGAAAATCTGCGAGTCTCGGTCGTCCGGTCCTCTGTTACCCGGTCGTGGAACTTTGCGATGACTTGCTAAGGCTGACCCCGTTGTTGTGTGGCGGTATGATTAGCCCTGTACACGTGGTTGTCCTGCGTCTGACCCCTTCCGATCAAATATTTCCGCTACAATCAGTAATCGAGTGCGTCGTCATGGCGTTCTGCTGTACTCAACTCGGGGCAGTATCCTTCAATGCATCCATGTTTGAATGTTGCGGTAGTACGTGCATTTCTTGGTTCTTTGGACATGGAGGTAGCACGAGAGTAGGGAGCATGCCGGGCAGTGGTATGCGCACCTGTCGCACAACACAGACGTTAGATCCGCAAGAGCCGATGCCGTTGGGGAGACATGTTCGTATCAGAGACAAAGGAGCAGTTCAGTCTGTACGGTCCAAGGTCCAAGGCATCTAACAAGGCTCTCAAGATGCGTTGTCACCCGATGCAGTCAATGCGAGCTGTGTCGTGCGCAAGGTCAGCGCCAGCAGAGGATTCAAGTCTCGATCCGGATAATAACAAAGAAGTCAAGGAGCTGTCTTCACGGCCTTCACATTCACATTCAGAATGTGAACACCGGGTCCCCGGAATTCCACGCGGTGTTGACCTCTTTTACCACTGTCCATCAGACGCACACACAATAAGGACACGTTGGTGTACTCAGTGTGCAGAGACTTGAGTCCAGCCATACGTACAACAATATCCCTGGAATCCGACTGGTTCCGGTGAAACCATGAGCACCCTTGAAAATCAACCAACACCCTCCCTTCGCCAGGACGTACAAGCTTTTGGCAACTCTCCGGTGCATAGAAAGTCTTGCCAACAGTGGACGACACTTGCCAACTGTCTCGGATTATCAGAGATGGGGAGGGTTGACAGCTCGTTGTCGTTTCATGCGCAACCTGTAAGACGCGGCAGAAAAACCATTACACTATGCAGCTGAACAATCAGCGCAAGCCACTTCTCATCGTCTCTCTATTGAGGTAACAGCTTGCCTACCTTTGTGCACAACCTTTCGCGCCTTCAGGGCGTATCTAGTTTGATGCATCGACTGAACCCTTGTCTTCCAATGGCACTTGTCCGCTTGTATTACCATTGATATGGCACCTACTGCTGACAAGGCTAAGTGCGATCTGTTCGTGGCGTTGGTTGTCAAGGAGATAGGCAGTCATCTGAGGAGATAGGTCTGTGCCTGGCGAAGGCTGTCTTCTATCAGGGGCCGATGTCTCTCCACGATCGCACTGCGACGACTGTGAACGCGAAGCATCCCCGGATTGTTCGCCGTCAGGGGTAGACGACTGTGCATGGGAGCAAGTAGTACCCTGTGCTTCATTGGAACCTGACGATGATTTGCCGTCGGTGGCATGAGCTGAAGCTGCCCTATGACGCTTTATCAGTATCGCGTCGGTCTTATCCAAGGTCTTGCGAGCATCCATACCTGTCGCCAGAATTTGTGGCACTTGTGGAACACGGCATGCCTGAACTCATCGCGCACCGTCGGTAGATGATGGTGTTCTGGGAGTCAAAGGCTCGAACTAAGATATTGGTCGAAGATTCTTAATCAGAAGGCTTCCCAGCAGACGGCATTCGAACCGATCAAACAGTTACTGCTTCTAGGGATCCAAGACCGTGATATAATGATCGGAACATAGGTCACTACCACGTGCGGAGCGTCTCGGGGGCTTAGCCAGTTGGACATAGAAGCTGTGTATCTGTGGGTTTTAAGTTTCGTGTCATGTGCTGACCGCCGTTCAAGGAGCCGCTCACGATGTGGGAACCTATTCGCTGGATTGAATAATGGTCATAAGCAGGGAGCTAATGCGCAGGGCAAATAATGAAATATCTAAGTTGCTGTGCCGCATCAGTTGCAACTTCGTGTGTGGGTCGTCTTAAGGTTCTCACCAGGGGAATTCAATAGAAGCAACAAACAAGGTCGAATCGATTACTCTGCGTTTACAATCGACTTGCCGAGTAAAGACTATATGGCCCTACTCCGCCACTTCCGACTGTCAAGTACACAGGCCGTTGGTCATATTTCGTCTGAAGGAATTGCTGCCGTGCCGCCAGCATGTTCTGCGACAAACGACGAATGACAGCTGCGTAAATATTTCTGGGGACCTTCACAGCACTCAAGTACAATGTTTTTGTACTAAGATTTGGTCTGGCTGTTTTGAATTGTTGCCTGGACATCGGTTCGGTTTGAGATTCCAATAGTGGTTCTTCACAAAGGATACACGTTACGCGAAGCTTGTGTAACAGCGTTGAATGCAGTATTCTACTGATCAATTGAGTCTCTCGTCGTCATTCCTGGGGGAATAGCTACCGATAATTGGAGTTCGTGGATATGCTTCGGGGTGCGAAAACCAGGGAGCTCCTCATCAATGTCTGCCACAGCGTAGTGATACAACAAGGACCGCAAAGGAATAGGGTACCAGCTGCTGAGATCTGCATCAAGATTCTGTACAGGGTTTCGGGCCTGCCTATGATTCCCTGCGACTTTACACGACATATTGCTAGACGCCAGGGCAACAAAGTCATGCATAGTCAGGAGCAGACTTGACACCAGGTGACCGGCGTTGTGGTAGTTCAATCTGCCTCATGCGGTCGATCGCTTTTCCCTCAGTTTTAGGCTTGCTTATCTGTACCTGGCCTTGACCCGAGAGCTCATTTGTCCCATGCACACAGTAGCATTTATCTCAGCGCTGCCTTGTTCACAGACACCCACGCAGACATCCTCCGGCATCTTGGAAATGCCTTTCTCTTTTCCAAATATCCACCCCAAAAAGGATTCACACAGGTTTCACGTTCTGGGGTTTCTGGTACCAACAATAGGAGATTACTTTCCACCAAAAAATGTCACCCGCAGCGAAGATGCGAGAAACCTTGGGCTTGCCAGAACACTGTAAACTTTTTCTGCGTACACTACTTTCGCCACACCGCCGCTTTCTTCCTTGGGGCGATCCCTGGCTTCCTTTAATGATACTTGGTCCATTGAGTGTTCGAATATAGACCTAAATGGTACACTGGACTTGAGTTCTAGAAACGGCGGCTACATACTGCTTGCAGGCACAATGCGAGTTCGGCGTGTCTCTGTGCGTGTGACAGAGCCAGCACCAACCGGTTCACCGCAGCTGCAGTCAGCATCGGACCTTGTACAACAACGTAATCTTACACAAACTATACCATGAGATTACCTTCGTACACCTCTTCATTTCTGAAAAGTAGGTCGGAAAGTTCCTCAGTCGAAAGAATCTCATCGCTGATATTCCTCCCACCCAGATGAAGCACAATGTGTTGTTCTCAGCCTTTGTTTTTTTTCGGCTGTGGAAAAAGCAGACCTTCAATAATGATCTCATCTACAATACTGTACGACGTACAGTTCAGCCCTGCAACACTGGTTCCGGCATTTCTTGGTCAATAAGGAATAACGTTATCCACCGGATTCTTTTCACTTAACATATGCAGAGGTCCCCAATCTCAGGCGAATCACATTCAGACACCCAGTACTTCACACCTCCTCTTTAGGTGAATGATCTGCTAGGAAACCTTCTTGAACCACGAGAACTAGATTCGTCACGAACATTCTATAAATTACCCACCCTGCACTACCGTGTCTAGCCTTGCTTCACGGTTAGAGAACTCTCCAACTATGCTAGCCTCTCGGTATAGCCGGTGGATCATCATGGTCATACTTGTTATCTGCTCGCGATCGACTTATAACGAGATCTCACTCAACTCCTCATCGACTTCGCGCCTTAACATGTGAAGAAACAGAACCAATCCTCCAGCTCTCGAATCCGAAGTGCCACGCATCTCTTTCAGCCATACGGACAAAACCAGTGTTTCGTCTATGAGCAGCAGTCCGTTTCTCAGTTTTGAATCTCCTAGGGCGCCCCTTGCTTGCTATGTACTTCTACACTATCTTGCTGATGGTGTAATCTAAGACTCCAGACATCAATGATAGATCTATCCAATCCACGCTGTCAGAGTCTATGGTCAACTGACACAACCTTTCTCCGACATAGTTCCTAGCACGGCACGATATGTACGCGGTCTGATGACTGTGCAGACGCCCTACTAGCCCAAATACCCGTGGACTCAAACCCGTACGGCAGTCCACTGTGCCACGTCACACGTTGTCTGATACTCCAACTGATCTACAGCGCCTCACCACGGTCAATTTTCCATCAACGTTGCCGCCTCTTTCGAGACAGGTGCACGTTAGGCAACCGCAAAGAGGGCTGCATGCCGAGGGCAGGGTGGAGGGTCATTGCCAATTGAGACCAATCATTGGACTGGTAGTCACCGAGCTTGACTACTCCAAAGGCATCAATGGCATGGAATAGTATATCATCATCCGGTCTCAATCTTTGATATTCGTATGGGATAGTCCGTTGCAACATGACGTCCTCCATGCAGGCGACGTTGTCAACCATATCCCTGATCGCGCGTTCGTTACACATTGCCTGGATGCCCAACCAAGCCTTCCTCTGTTGGTAAAAAGAGGAAGGAACTTTGTTGGGTCTTCTTCGACTGATGCAGCAAGGGCATCCGAGCGTTGAGGTACTTCTTACCAGTCACCAGAGTTGTCGCACATGATATCCTTCCAAGCCAGTGGAAGCGATAGATCACATGATTCAGAACAACGCTGCTCGACGTCTCGCCGTACCACTTAGAGCCCCGACGCCGGTCATATATCTTCAAGATAAACCTAAGGTCTAGGAACTTTGCCAACACAACTAGTTGACACGCATGCCTATGCTTGGGTCAATCGCGAAGATTGTCTCACACCCAAGTTGATCTTACCACACCACCGAGACTCCTATCCGCTATCCTAATCACAAACGTTTCTCGTAGCCACCGGAGATGCTCACGTACAAGCCTATAGAAGTGTTTTTAGAAATATATCCCCGTGAATTCAATATGACCAAAACTGTCCAAATACAACAATGCAATTTTGTTCCGTTTGCATGGTGACGTTGCTTGTCAGGTTCGACTTTGCTCTCATGCAGCTTTCATCCCTATTGGGTATGGAGGAGGAGGATGATGATGATGATGATGATACGGCTTCCTCTTCTCCTGGAAGTATCTTAACTGCTAGTCTTGTACTATACAAGGTATCACTATCCAAACCGGTGATTTTAACAGTTTGCAGGGATGAGAATCCTGCAGAGCCTCATATTGAAAGCTGTACCAAACTCATGACCAATTGGAGTCGTCTTGACACGTCTCAAGACCAAAGCTTCCACAATTTTCAACCTATCAGCCAGCTTCCAGCAATTCCACCTTTGTCTTGTGATCATGATCATTTTCTACAGCTGGAGTCAAAGAGAGGGATACGTGGAGCGTGCTGCGAGATAGTAGGTATATTGTAGACGGGTGATGGGCGTAGGTACTGGAAATGAAGGTTGCGATTGTCCACTGGATATAACCCGTGGAGTACTCTATATCTCCAAGTCCGGTAAAGAAAGAAACTACTTGATGAATTTTGGAATTGAAATTCGATGTCGTTTCTGGTTTGGGAAAATATGAAGATGGCGATGGGTCAGCACGTATGTCTCGACCTGAAGATATTGACGCCAAGCTCAGAAAAGCATTCATTAGCTTTCAAACGAAAGTCAGAGTAGAGGTAGCCAATGAAGCAAGCAAGAAAAGAAGAGAAAGAAAACCTGGGTGGTTTAGTCAGGTCCTTTGAATGGATGCTGTGGCAGTGTGCGGTATCGTGGATAGCTAGGGCTATCTGTGTGAAAAGTGAAAACATCCAACAGTCACAATGACAGAGCGGAGAATGGGTCGTATGAATGTGCGTTCGTCGACGAGACTTCATCTCAACAGAAATTTTGACGTCTACATCATAGATGCACGTACAAGAAGAAGCCCTAGCAAAGATCTCAGGCTATAGAACAGTAGTATGGGACCAAAAACATGCTTCTGTGTTTATATTGACTTGCCTGAAACGAGATGACCTGCATTGAAAGGGAGCGAAAGTAGTGGTAGCACATACCCCGGCAGTGCCGGCACAGGAAAGGGTCAGTGACAACGCTGGTGCCGACGCAGATACTATTGGTGCTGAAGGCAAGTGTGAAAGTACCGTTACTGCACCCCTTGACGAAGAGTAGTCTTGAAACTTGAAAGCGTCAAGCATCGACAACATAGTTAGCGAAGTCTGCCGAGCTAATTGATGATACTGGGACATCCCAGACTCGACGGAATCAAGACTGTGATGTAGCGGTTTCTGTAGGTTCGTGGTTTTCAGGCTTGATTGACCACTCAACTACTCACGGAGTAAGTAATCGCCGCTTGCATCTGTGAAAGATTCATGTTTGCGTCTAACATGCCTCATACCAAGAGCAACCGCTCCACCCTTTCCGTCTTCTTGTGCGAAAAGTCATCGATTAGTAGATAGGTGAGGTAAAGATGAGTTTCTAGCCCTTAAAATGGGATGAGCTGATTCTGCATGGGAGGGATTGGTTGATTTACGCGAGACCTCAGTTAGGGCTCGCGCCCCAGGAGGCTGATAACGATATATGCTAGTTCGAGCTTGAAGTCCTCACTATCCAGATCGAACCTACACTGGTCCCACGCAGTGCGTAGGACCATCTGAGTAGGTACAGCAGATGAGGTAGGCTTCCATTGCTTGTTGAGGTCTGAATACGGGTCCAGGTAGTAAATGATTGCCGATGTCTGAACTCGCTAGTTACGTGTGATGAAAGCCTTGGGGGCCTGCTCAACAGCACAATGCTGGTAATTAGATGACCTCTTTGAACACACTACATGACCAAAAAGAAAATTCATGAGGACCTCCCATATCGTTCACAAATGTATTGAATGTCATATGGAGCACCCCAGAGAGGTCAGTGATGGCAATAATTTACGACCTACGACTATACCTGCCGGATGCATTCAGACTTGCTTAGCGCACCGGACCACAGCAACGAAGACAGCCTCCGAACAACCCAATCAAATCCCAAAAGTCTCTTCATTCCAGATGCCCAAAACCCGCTATATATACAGCTAATAATAGACCTAAACTCGATAGTCGAGACCCCCCCCAATTACACAGCCGCAACGACCGGAGCCCTCCACCCTGCCCTAATTATGAATAGAACTGACTCTTCTGAAAACTCTCCGCGCTGATATCCGCCGCCTTCCCCTCCACCGCAGGACCCTTCTCGCCCTTCTCGCCCAACCCCGACGTCGTCCGCCCGGAACCCGTCATGGTCGCGCTCCGACTTCCGGGCTGACTCCCGCTTGTAATCGCTTTGGCTTCGCCTTTCCGTTGAATACCTTCGAGGTACGGACTGGGTAGATAGCCGACGCGACCGTCTCTCGCGCGACATCGCCACCATTCGCTGGGGTTACCCATTGGGTCTGATTTACTCAGAACGGCGACGAGGTCGCCCTTGGAGACCGCGAGATCGATGCCGGACACGGCGGAACCGGCTTCGGGCGAGAAGTCGTAAAGAACGCGGCAGAAATCGAGTTTGCTGGGGTCGAGTTGTTGAGGAGGTTGTTGGCCTGGTGGGTGGGGTTGGCCGTCGGGACCGATGATCATTTGTCGCTTGGCTTCTTCTTCCTGGCTGCGGGCGAGGGCTCGGATGAGTTTGCCCATTAGGTAGGGCAGGCCGAAGACGGCGAGGAGGAACATTATGAATGGTTTCTTGGAAGGCCGGGGAGGGGCGGGGGAGCCGTCCGGGAGAACGGATGGGACGGGGTGGCCTTGGAAGGCGGCGAAGGCGGCGGGAGTTAAAGCCATGGCGTCGGCTGGAGGGGGTCGGCCGGTGATTTTGGCGAATAGAGTACGTATCCAGCGTAGTAAGGTGAAGATTCCGAAGATAGATCCGAGGGTGTTGCGGAGGGTACCGAATTGTTCGGCGACGGAAACCATTGCTATATTCAGATCAGAGTCGACACTTAGTACAAACGGCATGCCGGTGTTGACATACCAAAAAACGAAGAATGTGTGGCCATATATGTACTCTCCAGCATCTGCGCAAATCCACCGAAAGCGCCAACTATACTCTCGATGATTTGAAAAGTAGCTTGCGTGCTTTGGCTGAAACTGTTCGTCAAGCTGTTCGGGTCATTGGGGTCTCCCTGCATGCCTCCCATACCGCCGTACATCCCACCACCATAGCCTCCCATGCCTCCATACATGCCTCCCATGCCGCCCATTCCTCCGTACATTGAACCACCCATCCCTCCGAACCTCGAGTATGGCGAGGAATATGGAGATGAGTATGAGCTTAGGCCACCATAGGGAGAAGCTCCAAGTCGAGATGCGCCGTAGGGTGAGTAATTCGAGGCTGTGCGGTTAACAATCGTACTCAGTGCTGAAGGTCGTTCGGGGAGAGCTGGAGGCGTTGATGCCGATGTTGAGTTTGCAGTCGAAGAGGGCATTGTTGATGTAGTGTGAGGGTTTGTCGCCGGAGAAGATGTTGCACCTGGTGCAGATGAAAGTGCTGCATTGAAAGACGGTACTATCAGTTCGGGTTTTTGATTGAGATATCGCGCTCTGCCGGATCCACAGTGGATGCTCACCTGGGCACCTACCAGCTGCTCCACCTCGTTCCCAAGGCTTGGGTGGCGACGTTGAAGCCATCCTCTATATGTGATCCTACCAGCGCATTCAACGGTATAGTCGCTTTTCGTTGTTAACAGGGTTTCAAGAAGCGTTCGATTTGAAGATTCTTTGCGCGGACGTCACGAAGCGTACCTACTTGGTCGCCGTTGATGGCTAGACGAACTCTAGTCTTGTGTGCGGGGTGCGGCGGATCTTTGCAAATGTGAACGTTGAGTGATGAATCTAACTTCGACAATGGGCCTGAGTTCTTCCCCGATATTCACTTGTTCAGTTATAAGTCAGTGAACACAGATAGGTCGTCGGTCCTTCGTATAGCCTTTAGCTAGATCTTCTTTCAAGCGGTTTCAAAGCCTTCCCAGCCAAGACCTCACCAAAGTGGACCTCGGCTTGAGGAAAATGCAGCATGATCTTAACGTACGGTACTCCGTACTGTAAGCTTGGAAATTACATAACAATTGACGGTACCTTCGGAGTACACCTGCTGTTGCCGCTGTTTACATTTCTACAAATCCCGTCTTCAGGAATTGTTTCCTCATGCACTTTACAGAATCATTCTGACGTTCTGCCTTGAAGCATTGTTCGCAGTTAACGCAATATCCTAAATGGTCACATCCGTTCCATCGAGTGTACATGCTATAAACATCACTTCTTTGAATGAAGAATTGTCCAAACTAAACCAACAGATTACTTATAAATACCACAAATCTACATAAGGTACCCAAAGATTGAAAAAAGATCACCTGCCAACCGCTCCAGGTCCCGAACAAGCTTTGGCTCATCCAATACACAATCAAACCTGGATCTGGCGGTATTTTTCTGGTGAAACAAGTTTGCTAGAATCAAAGACCGAGCTTGGCTTTGACTGGTCTGGTTTGCAGAAACTCTCGATATCCATTGAGCTCAGGGTTTGATCAAAACTCTGCTCACCATCCAAGACCTTGATGTATGCCGACCCACTTTCACCACCGATCACGACGACCGCCGTCATGGTGCCAGTCGTCGGTCGCTTGAAATAGTTCGTATCCCCACCCGCCTTGGCCATGTGGAAGGTGGACTTGAGGCGCGTCCCTCCTTCTGTGAGAGTCTCCAACAAATCGAATTCTCCACACTCTGGCCAACACTTACATGTGCCGTACTGCGACGTCCGTGGAAGCTGCGCGTTGAGCATCCATATACGGGGCATGTCAAGCTTGACAATATCTCCTGGAGCGGACCTCTTTCCGGTAATCGGCATGGAGAATTCGAAGAGAAACGCTTTCTCAGCACCACCAAAGCCATCTGATCGGCAGTTAGAATATTGAATCCAGCTCCTGCCAGGAGGAAAGCACTCACGATGGGCAACAGTGTCAGGACGAACAACGCCGCAATCCCCGTTTGAGCACGGCTTGTCAGACATGATAACAAGCTCTCGGTGGTCAGCAATAAGCCCATCTGCGAGTACTTGTGGGGAATTGGCGGCGTTTTCACCACCAGAGGTGGCATATGAGAGAGGGCTCCCAAAAGCCCTACAATAACATTAGCTCCTCTCGGTGCGACATCTGGATTATCATAGACATTGGACCAACTTGTAACTTTCCAAATTCTTGGCAGTTCCATTATAGTTTAAGAAAACCAGTCCTTTCGCGGTCCCGTCGGCAGCGTTGTAGTAT
>QQTW01000826.1_pt1 | contig 20442 bp, 21 predicted proteins | sample 1904831 | NCBI WGS metagenome assembly QQTW01 (sample SAMN09435610, study PRJNA476489) | Subsurface metagenome, whole genome shotgun sequencing project. | reverse complement strand
GATTGGCTCGACACTCACAGGCGTGGGGAGGAGCCGAAGCCGTGCCGGTGGGAGACCCAGAGACAGCGCTTGAGAGACCCAGAAGCCAAGAGGATCAGGCTGGCGGGTCGCCTGGCGGGTCGCCTGGTCGGTCCGACGTCTACATCGAGTATCCACTACACATGTATAAGAAGAGGAAAAGCCGCGGTCGAACTTCTGGGTCTGATATTCTTGGTTCTTTGTGATAATAAAGGAGGTAATAATGCAGGATGTACATGACCAATTCAATCAGAATAGCGAGGACCGAATCAAGCAGCAGAGACAGGGCTTACCGGGCTGTCCAAGCGCGCGGGCGAGTGAGCGATACTCGAGTCGAAATCCCGGGCGGAGCAGCGGGAAGGTGACGGTCCGGCGGACGGAACAGGCTTGGCGGAAACAGAGAGGAAGGAGGACGGGAAGAAGAGCAGACAGAACGAGCAGTGAAGGAGATGGTGAGCTTGAAGAATATGAAGAGAGAACAAGAGAAGGCGAGATGGGAAAAGCGATGAGCAGAAGTCGATATACAAGTCTTTTTACCCAGACAGGAAGACAAGACAAAATCGCAAAAATCAACCAATAGCCATGCGTTCGGAGTACGAAAAGGTTTATTGGAGCGGCAGCGGACGGAGCAGTCGGGATGTACCCGCAAGGTAGCGCATACGTCTGACCATCTTCCGGCCGTGTTCCAATCTCTTGGACATTGGTTCATGGCATCGGATAGGATTGTCTGCTGTCACTCCTTCTCTCAACTGGATTGACAAACATCTTTCCGACCCGTTTCTTCTGTTCGATTAGTCTGTCGCTGGCTTCCAGGACCATACGGAGCAGGTTCCGCGCGGTGAAGCGCGTTAAAGTAAAGTCAATACATAGCGACACGCCATCCTGGCTGAGGATGCTGCGTTCAGTGGCGTGTTGCTGGCTCTCGGTCGTTCTTCTTAGCTTCCAAGCTTGTTCAGCCCTTCGGAGCTGCCCCGACGGTACTTGCCGACACACTCTCGTGGGGCGGATTAGGGTTGCGGATAAGTATCCTGTACCGAGACTCTTTCTTGGCTCTTCGCTTTGGGCCCTTGCTCCGATCCATCAGTCAACGAGGACCGGCTGAAATCCCGAGATGCTCATCAGAGAACCACATGTGCTTGTCTGATATGCTCTGTTTCTCCACCCAGAGGACAATGCCCTAACGGCTGAAGGACCAACTGTTAACTCACCCAGGCGTCCCGCATATCCGGTCGATCGTGGGTCCGTGCATGTTGTACCGGTACGAGTTGCGAGTAACGAATAACGACTCGCTCCGGTCTAGAAGAAGACCGCAGACTGCACGCTGCAAGCTGCAAATGCAATGCACCGGCCGCGGAGACCGGGCTAGCTGTTGCTGCATTTGCCACACGTTCATTCCTCGTGTCTTCTTGCCAGTGTTGATGATGTGAAGAAAAGGTAGAGCTCATGCCAGCTCAGAGCTCTCGCCGTGGCTGCCGCAGTGGTGATACCGACCTCGGGAGTACAATGAGCTGTCGGCCTGCTGTGTCGTATGTCTCTCTTCTCTCCCGCAAAGTGTCTCGTACAACCCAAGTTCTCCGTACACTTTTCATCCGTCACGGGCGGTTGAGCTTCTCGGAATCCGGATGGCGGATGGCGGAGGCGGACGAAATCGCGGTCAATCGATTAGCGATACGCCTACGTCCGTAAGGTGATCTTTCGGCGCTCTGATCAAATATTCGCTGCATTTTCCTCCCGAGGTCAGTGGCGATTCACCCTTTGTTTGATGTTCTCTTGCCATGGCTTCATTCTCTTCCAGGGAATTTTAACACGTGCACGCCGTGTCACCATCAGACCTCAGGCATCAAGCTATTGCCAACATTGGGAACTGCTGTGCGACGAGCGTTCCAACCCGACTCTCTTCCTGACGGTTTTGTATGACCGAGTGGACCCTGGCACTCTGGTTGTGTGCGACCAGGGCCGATCGGCAGGACCTTCTGGAAGCCCACCCTGGTCGACTGCAAGTCTCAAACGGCTCGAAAGGGGTCAAGCAATCCGGGACCCGATCACCTCCCGTGGCTCATCTGCAATAATGATTCGGATCCTGCCATCTCGTCTGCTGTCTCGGGTCGCGTGCTTGGCGTGCCCTCGGCTGGAACTGACGTTGAGATTCCCCGGCTCGCCGTACAACAAAGTGGTCTCGGTCAGCGTTCAACATAGAGTACCCATGTATGAGCGATGTTAGAGACACGCCAGTCATGCACGATGTGCTGCCACTGTCTGCTTGGTGCAGTTGCATCTTTTTCCTGCCGTGTCCTGGTCTATCTATGGTGGTTTGCTTTCCGCTGCCACGGCTCGAGGCCCGCGTAATCCGAGGACCCGGGTTTCTCCTCGCTTTGGCCCTTGTCTTCCTTCCTTCATGAGTGCTTCGCTGGAACGCCACTTCAAGTCAGTGTCAAACCTGATGAGATGAAAAAGTAGAAGCAGCAAAGGTGCAGGATTCTGGCTGCCTTCTCGCATGAGACAAGTCTCATGGAAAGGCAGCCGAGGGAACAACCACTGCGTGGCCATATGGGTCGCCTGCGATACGTGCCCTATCTCCCGGAGGGAGTAGGTGCCTAGCTCGATCTCTTGCTGCTCACAGGTTAAGCTCCGTCTGAATCATTGTCATATTACCGTCCGACTGTCCTACACGGCGGTCGAGTGAAGTATGTCGAAATAGTCTGCAGAGTAACATTGTTTTAGTTGAGCCCTAGGATTATTCGGTTGGGTTGCCAAAATGCCAAGCGTCGCGATCTTATCACCGCCAAGAACTAAGGGACAGTCAGAATCCCTTGACGATAACCTCGCATCATTGACTCCATACAATGGCTACCAGCTGCCAGCAGATATCTACCACAGTATCGACTCGGCACTCCTGGAACAAGCAGAGCTCAACGCTGCAAGGCAGGCTCGGAAAGCAACACACGCGCCTCTGTCGTAGAGAACCTCCGTTGTCTGGCTATGCTCGCTTGCTGCCGCTCGACACGACTCGCCGCTCAACACCCACAGATGTGACAGATTCATACAGTATCAAGATCCGCCGTCAGCCTTCATCTAGCCGAGATCAGTTCCTTCGCCTTGGAATGTCGGACCAAATGCCCTGCATGCAAGTGCTGACCCTCGTACGGCACGGGAAACACACCACGCGCAGGAAGAGTCGACCGGGGTCTGGACTCGGTCTCACCGGGTGACGACGTGCATGTGCCGCCCGAAACTGGACGGAATGTCTATGAGACATACAGTGTCTGCCAACACCATGGCAAGACATGCATGATCGCACGTATTGGAAGACTTCCCTTTTGTCAGAGCATTTGTATCTGTACGGAGGGAGCTACTCGTGGCTCTGGACTTATCGACCGAGCAATCCGTGCACCATCTCCAGATGTCGTGCATGACTTGCGCAACCGATGGACCGGGCTGCTCAACGCTATCGCTAGTGTGGACGGCATGCACAGTACAGTAATTCGGATTCATGTTCGGATGCTGCTGCTGGACCAGAGGTGAGCGATGCTGGGCCAGAGGTAGGTCATTATTCTGTGGATATGCTTTCGTGTCAACGACTTGGGTTGGCTGTATATTGAGATCTCTCATGTGATAGCGATGCTATTTTGAGCTTTACATTATATCCGTATTAACCCTTTATTAGGCACAACATAATTAGTCTTAACTTCGCTGTTGCCTCATTACTACATATGCTGTACGATGATTCTCTTGGCTTCAACTCGAATTTGCCGAATCGGGGCATGAGCCAGCTTTCGACCTCACCAGCTGCCTACTAAGGAAGCAGTCTTTCATCTCATCACTCGACGCAATTTTTAGCAAAGCTTCATTCACGCCGCAATCAATGCTGCGCCGCTCTGGCTTTGTTTCCTCTCCTGAATGTTCCTGATAAATGTCTTATTTAAAGCGTACAATGTCGTGTTTCGTGAGCCACACGACACACCATTTCTCCTCTACACGCGTCATGTTGCTTTGCTATGTTCGTCCGTCGCATGAAAAATGGGACCGCAAATAATCTGGCAGCTGTTGATACTCTCGCTCCTCTCGCTGCTCTCCCATTTCTGTCATCACACCCACGCCGCGGTTCTTCCAAAACGCGAAGAGTAAGCCTCTCAGCAGTCACGCGCCTGCTTTCCCTTCTCGTCTCTAACCCACCTCCCAGGCCGTGCCAGGGCTATCCCCAGCCATGGACGCCCAACGTCAACCTCGTCGACACGAGCGACGCCTTCCCCGCCGACAAGCCCGACCCTGGCTGGCACGTTACGCCCGCCCACGCGACGCTCCTCCATGACGGCCGCGTCCTCATCGGCGGCTGGGCCCGGCGCGACTTTGACGCCTGCGCCGAGCCCGACGGCACGCGCCGGCACGCCCTCAGCTTCGTCCTGGATGCCGAGGAGGTTGTCCGCGCGGGCTACGCGCCGCCGCCTGAAGAGCGCGGGCAGTCCGTGGCTTTGTACAGCGTTCCGCGGCCGTTGGACGAGAAGAGGAAAGCCACGGCGGACACGCTGCATGCGTCGGGCCGGATTACGCTTCCGGATGGGAAGGTGTTTGTTGTGGGCGGGGCTACGTATCGGAATCTGGGGTCGGTTGATGCAGAGACTGAGCGCGGCCTCAATCAGGCGAGGCTGTTCGATCCTGTCACGAATGAGTTCAGCGTAGCTTCGTCGGCTCCGATTGGTATGTTTGGACATTTGTTTGCTTGGGTTAAAGTCATCACCACTGGTGTTTCTGAAACGAATAGGACTTTCTATGACTTCTCTCTTTTTCTGACCTTTTGTATCCTCTTCTCCTCTGTTCTGCCCTTTCGTCAAAAGAACCCTCTCAAGCTCTTTATTTTGAGTCCGTATATCAGCTAACTCGACTATTGCAGGAACCATGTGGTCACCTACAGCGGCTCGAATTCCCGGAGTCGAAGACATCCTCGTCACAGGCGGCTTTAAAGAATGTTGCAGCGGCACTAGCGACGCCAACGACCAAGTCGCTCTTTATAATCCCTCCGCCAACACCTGGACATCCCTCGGCACCATCCCCAACAACACCATCACCCCGAGCTCCGAGCAGTACACCCACATCTGGCCTCTCGCGCAGCCCGTCACGCTCCGCAAGGTCCCGCGCCAGCTGGTCATGGCCGGCTTCCAGGGCCGGATGACCTTCTACAACGCCGACCCGGCCCTCCCGTCGGACACCCCACGCTGGTTCGAACCGCGCGTCGCCAAACCCACGGAAGGCAGCGCTGGCGGCGCCTCCTGGGATGCCACGGCGCTGCTCGCGCCGACGGGGGAGCTGCTCAGCGCGGGCTCGGGCGCCGGCGCCATCTCCACCACCGTCGACCTGTACGACCCAGTGAAGCGGACGTGGCGCAGCATCGACACGGGCATCCAGCGCAGCGACGCGGCGTCGGTCCTGCTGCCGGACGGCACGGTGTTGATGGTCAACGGCGCGAGCACCGACGACGAAGGTCAGCCGGTCGTCACGCCGCCGCAGATTGTCGATCTGTGGTCTGGGCAGGTGAGCACGCTGGAGGTCTGGGCGGACGATCCGCTCCCGCGGGGGTTGCAGGCTGTGGCGTTGCTGTTGAGGGATGGGAGGGTGTTGATCGGAGGTGGTAGGGGAGGGAGGAGGAATACGATTGCTTGCGAGAGGTCGGATATGAGGGTCTTTACGCCGCCGTATTTGAGGCCGGGCCGGTGTTTGCAGAGGACGCAGATTATTCCTCCTGATGGTAATCCGTCAGAAGGTGGGGGCGCTGAGGAGAACGGTCAAGAGGAGAACGGGATCGAAGAGAATCCTGACGAGGGTAGATCTGAGGAGGGCTTACCTGATGAACGAAGATTCGAAGAAGGTACACCAGAAGACGGCAGAAGAGAAGACGGCAGACGAGAGGACGGCAGACCAGAAAATGGAAGGCCAGAGGATGGAAGGCCAGAGGATGGAAGGCCAGAAGACGGTAGTCCAGATGATGGCAGCCCAGAAGACGGAAGGCCAGACGACAGCACACCTGGTGACAACAGACCAACAGATGGCGGAACAAACGAGATCAGACCCGATGAGGTCCGACCAGAAAGGGAAAATCCCGACGAAGACAATGCCGATGAACGCAATCCCGAAGGGCAACCACTAAACGAACGCCCTCCCTTCGAGCGACCTCCCGACCAACAACCTCCCACATCACAGCCCCCCAACGACGATCGCCAAAACTTCAACATCAACGAAGACCCCTCGCAAAACCCGCCGCTCAATGAACCCAACCCGGTCAAGAAACGCTCCTCTCCCTCACATACCCACCCAAAGCGCGCCCTCTCCCAAATCCCGATCGAGTTCTCCATGCGCCGCGACGCCGCCGCCAACACCCAGCGCACGATGGTCCGCTTCATCGGCCCCCCACCCCGCGAGACGCGCGGCGCCAGCCTCATGGCCTTCGGCAGCTTCTCGCGCGGCTACGACCAGGGCCAGCGGTACGTCGCGGTCGACGTGGTCGAGCGGCGCGATGGCGAGGTCGATCTGGTTGTTGCCCCGGGGCAGCCGCCGATCTCCGGGCTGTATAACTTGTTTCTCATCGCCGAGGATGGGACGCCGAGTGTGGGGGTTTTGGCGCGGATCACGCTTGTTTGAGGGTTGGGCGCTGGTTTGGCAGAGGATTTGTCTTTTTCTTGTTCGAAGAAGTGCAATGCCTGCGTTAATAATGGGAGCAACTCTACTTCATCGAAAGGGCTGCTGCTCCGAAAGGGAATACAGGGGTTGGACTTCGGCATTGTTCATATTGGTCTCAACTAAACTTTGAAAGCTTACAAGACACTGTTCGAGAAGGTATTGATGTCGCTTTGCAACATCATGGGTCAAGGTCCACTATTATGCAAAGTATAGGTCACCTCTGTTGCAGCTCACCTATAGCTCCTTGCATTCTCGCAATCAGTAACACCCAAGCATAACTCGCTCCATCTTCGCTGAACAGCTGCAACTGCACCACCAGACTCCATCACGAAGTATTGTCCTCGCAGATAACTTGTTGAGTATGTGCCTCCCAAACAGCCGCAGCCTTGTTAGATGAAATCCCCACCTCCAAACCCACCGAACGGATTTGGCGGCCGCCCACCCAATCCACCCCCCGGAAACCCTCCACCACCGCCTCTGCCCCCCATATGTCTCCCATCCCGCGGCGCACCCCCCATACCCGGGCCCACAGGATCGTACCGCGCGCCGGGCGGCGCCTGCGGATCGAACCCGCCTCCACCGTCTCCGCCACGACCCCCAAAAAGCGGATCGTCGAACGTCGGATGCATGCCGCCACCCCCGAGTCCAGGTCGCGGCAGTCCCGGTCCGATGGTCCCGCGGAAAGGATCGTTCGGGCCCAGACCGGCCGGGTAGAGGTCTGCGTCGCCGATGGCTGCCGGGTGACGGCCACCGCCGATACCGCCGACGGGCGGCCAGCCGCGTGGTGGGCGGTTCACTTCATATTCGTCTTCGAAGCCTGGAGGGAGGAATTCGCCCGGGGGGTGGTGAGGTTGGGGTGGGCGTGGTATCGCGAGGGGGTCGTTGGCGGGGAATGGAGGTGGACGCGCGGGTTGGGGTTCGCGGGTTGGTTGTTGGTGGGGTTGGGTGGTTGAGGAGGTGGAGGTGGAGGTTGTGGATGCGGACGGGTCCTCATAGCCTGCTTTGTGCAGGCCCGGGGTGAGCTTAGAGATGATGTTGAGTCGGATCAAGCCGCCGAGGTCGGCGAGACGGTGCGGGGAGATGAAGATTTGCTGCAGGGTCTGGCTGGCTTCGTCGATGCTGTTGTCTGTGTTGAGAGGTGACGCTGGGAGAGAGGAGTCGGATATGTAGTCTTGCAAGGGGACGTCAAACGATGCAGTCTTGTCGTCGCCCAGTCCGATGCCGAACACGACGGCCTTGGTGCCGAGTCTGTTGACCTTGACAAGGTACTCCATGGACGACTGCGGATGCGCGTAGCGGAAGGCGTACGAGGAGGAGCTGTTCCATTCCTGCGGGAGAGGCTGTGGCTCGCTGCTATCTGAACTGGTTTCTACATGCTGTCAGACTATCCCGATATCTCGATGGAATGACTGGAGGAACGGCCTTGTCTTACCGATCTTATGGTCTTCTCCAAGGCCGATGAGTCTGTAATCGACCGCGAGCATGGCTGCATGGACTGCCAGAGCTATTGCGTCTGCTGCCGTCTTGATCTGAGGTGAGGCTTCTTTTGGCAAGCTTCGCGCCATGAAACTCGCGAGCGAGCCGGCGCTGAGAGGGTTCGTCGCCATGATTGTTCGTGCCGGGCGGCCGGCGTCGTTCTGTATTTGGCAGTCTGGTTGAGCAGGCCGGTACTGCGGCAGAATCGTAAAGAAGACGGTTACAAGTGAAGAGAATGAGGAGCTTGGCCGCAATGCAAAAGCTTCGCTACGTCTGATGTGAGGAGGGGCTCTTTTATCGGGTGACGATTAGCAGGCATGAATGACGCGTTGCGGGAGCGCCTTTGCCAAGCCGCTAAGCATTTAAGCTTAAAGCAGATCTCTACGACGATCAAACACGATTCTGGCGCGGCGTATGTCAACCGGTATAAGAACGCTGCTTGCGCATCGCGACAGAAGTTTTGAGGTAGAGGCTCAGCTCACATTACGACGTCTTTTGGGTATATCCGGGATGCTGTCAAGGAAGCGCAACATCACATGCTCCTCCACCAAACCACACCGACAACCGTCAATCCTCCACCGTGGACTGCCCAAGCCTCTCGTTTGATTCCAGCACGCTGCACAATTCAGACTGTCAGCAGGATGCCTCAAGCCATTCGCCAAATGCGACATGCTTACGAGTATTGATGTTGCAGCCAGCCTTCTCCTCCTTTCTCCAGGTCAATCGTAAACACGTAGAAGTTGCCTTCATTGGTCACGACCATAACATGCGGTCCGTTCGAGCTCATAGCCACCACCGTCTTCAGTGGCGTCGACGACGAACCTGAAGCCTTTGGTATCCGCACCCACGCGAAATCCCTCGCCGGCTCCCACATCTGCGCCACCGCACCGGGCAGGTAGCCGCCAACCGTCGCAGCGAAGCTCTTGCCCACATTTTGCGATGTTCGTCTCAGCACGCTTGCCAGCGTCGGACTGATATGCTTGCGCTCACTGACGGCCGACTCGCTGCTGTCGTCCGGGAACGGCGAGTCTGGCGCATCCTCGCTGCTCGGGCTGATGCTGCGATCGCGGGAGCTCAGGGACATTCGTCGTCCGCTCGTAGCCGAACTGCTCCCTGGCCGGGCGTCGGTCTGCGCCGAGAGCCTGAAGATGTGGACGGTTTCGGTGGACGAGGAGACGCAGAGTAGGGTGGATGTGGCGTTGAAGGACATGCTGTATATCCGCGACGGTATCGAGCCTCGTCGGAACTGGAACAGCTTTTGCGCTTCCGGAACTGAGAAGACCCGGATGATGGTGCCTTTCTCTGATGCCGTTGCGAGAAGCGTGCCCTCGTTGTTGAGCGTAATGCATGAGAGGGGAGATTGATGCGCCTCTACCACGTTGACAGCTTCCATCTTTGCAGTATCGAAGATCATGACCTCTCCACTCGTTGGCGCAACATGACTCCCAGTTGGCGGGGCATGGGATGGTGGCGTGAAAGCGGAAGGCGCGGCTTTCTGGGGAAGTGGGTACACTAGGTAGTTGTGGTCTGAGGACGGAGACAAAGCGCAAATTGCTGGCCTCGAGTCAGCCATCTATTCCTGGATGGGATCTCTCCCAAACGTACCGTGGGGGTTTGGAGACGTCTCGATAGTGTTGAGCATGTTCATGTTGCTGATATCATAGATGTACATGGCATCCTCCAGCACCACCACGAGCCGCTTTCGGTTCAGCCTGACGGCGAGGACCCTAGTGGGGAACGTGAGTTCACAGATTGTCGACCGCCTCTGACGGCAATCAGACTGTGATTCTCCAGAGTCGGCACGTCGACGTACTTTGGTGTTTTGTATTCGCAGCAGCCGCGGCGACAGAATCAGCGCCACGAGTGAAGTGGAGAACAGCATTTCCAGCATGGCGATATCGCCATCGTACGTCTCGAAGCATTTCGAAAAGGGATCGGTGTAGTATAGCCTGAAGCCTTTCGAGGTTCCTTACCGTCCATAAGTCAGATAGGTTACGACTGGGATTCGCTGCACTTACCAACCCCGAGGAGACTGTGGTCCTGGTTGAAGGTCACGAAATTCATCGTCATGGCTGAAGTTGGAACAAAAACTCGACACGGAGATGATGGAGCGCGATCAGTAACATGAAGAGTGGTGATCCAGTAGCTCTAGGCCTGTCACATGCAGCGATCCATGGACGCCCAGGAATCCATGGATGAGTTGCAGGATCCGCGCTGGGCTAAGCGAGGCGACTAGCTTCGCAAGTGGGGCTTCAATGATTTATCAACATGAACGTCGAAGGACGATCCTCCCTCAAGAACCCGGACTCAAATTGGGTTGAGAGAATGCGAGCCGCCTAAACCAATTATGTGACTAGACAGGCACAAACTCGATATATCCGCAGTACAACACTTCCGGATGCGAACGATCCTGGTGATTTGCTATGCGCTTACCTAGGTAGACTGTTTGCAGCTGGAGTCTGAGACTCTGAATAGTCAAAGGCGCTCGACTTGTCACATCGCATCGCTTCTGAGTGTATTTCTGTCACAATGTTGTGATGTAATTTCATGATAGTATAAGTCCTTCGTCCGAAAAGACACGCTATTAATACTCCTTTAGAATATACAACTCTGATCAAGAGCATCGCGTCTGGTTTTCTCATTATTTGCCCCAGGCGATGGCAATCGGCTCAAGCTCGAGTAGATGCACTGGGCACCACACATTTGCGGGACTTGACAGCAGGCGCAACAATGGTCAAGAAGCGGAAGACCTTGAATGAACGGCGTCAATGAGCGAGCGGCAAGCCTGACCTGAGTAGGTTCCTCATCGACCGCATATAGGAAACATATTTCGCTTCATGACCCCATTCGCTTGTTCGGCCTTTTCACCTTGTTCAGCCCTTTGCCGTCCAACCACAACCGGTCCTACACAGGTTAGCGGGTTACTCTGGGAGCTATACGACCAGTCGGCTCACCGTCACAAACGTGGGGAACGTTGACGATGCCAATCTGATGACGTTGGCGAAGCCTCCCCTCCAGGTCTTGCCCGTCGCGCCGGATACAAGGTCCGAAACAACCTGTTCGGCATAAGTCTCGACCTTCATGGCCTTTGGCAGCGATTCTCCAGACGCCTGTTTCTGAATGTCTTCCTCGACGGCGGTGTAGTACGAGCCGCTTGGAAGCTTGCTGTCGGGCAGGTTCTCCTGAAATTTCGTCGCTATGACGCCAGTGACTACCGTGACGACGCGCACTCCCAGCGGTGCGAGTTCAAGCCGGAGACACTCTCCAAGGTTGTGGACGGCCGCCTTGGAAGCTGCATATATGCCTATGAGTTTCGTTGGTTAGCGGATGGTTATGATACATGTCGACGGATATGGTAAAATGTTACTGACCCATATACGGGGTGTACATCTCTGCCACGATGGACCCAATGTTCACAACTGCTCCCTGCGCTTCGATCAACAGAGGTGAAAACGCCTTTATCATCGCCAGGACACCCCAGAAGTTCACTTCGAAAAGTGCTTTTGCCTGCTCCATGTCGGTGTCCAGGATGGGGCTGGTGATGCCACTCCCGCTATTATTGACAAGAAAATTCAGACCTCGACCGCTTGTCTCGACCTTCACGGCCTCGAAAGCGTCAGAGATGGACGTCGGAGATGTCACATCAAGAGCGAGCGTCTTCACATTCGGCAGTGCAACCAGCGCCGGAGGGATTTTGGAGACATTACGCGCGGTAGCAAAGACCATGAAGCCACGCCTCTGAAATGCAAACGCAAGAGCAGCTCCGATGCCGCCAGCAGAGCTGCCTGTGATAAGGACTGACTTGAGAGACATTGGGAAGAACAAAAGATGAGTGCTCCGTACTCGGAACGTTTGAAATGGCTTATCCGATACCAGTGCAGGAGTGATAGAGCCGAGGAATGCAGACACTGCGCAAAACAAACAACATCATACTTAGGGCATTCGATCTTTATGAATCCTGGCTCGTCACAGTCCGATTTGGGATCTTTGATCTTAAGATTGCTGGTGAATTTCCATCAACCAGAGTCATGCATGAACGGAGTTCATGACCTCCGTCGGCGAAGAAGTCTGGCCGGACCTCCCAATGCGGCTTAGCTCGATGTCGACATTGTGGTAACGGGGGGTTGTTCAACCGACTCGTCTTCTTGACCCGAGTGGAAGCCCTGAAGACATCACGCACTGATCTCAGCTTCAGCGACGAAGCAGTACCCCAGATTCTGAGGACTGCTTCAGTGACAACGTTCACTTCAGTCGACAGTTGCTGCTTTCCCTCGGGACGCACTATTTCCATCATCCACAACAGAAACGAGCGAACGACAGTTAAATCACCAAAAGAACAAGAACAGCGGCATAGTCAGAAGCGGTTATACGACCGCCGTATTAGTCACAACGGATTGGTAGTGCGTCAGATAAGCTCCGGCTCAGTTGAGATGAAGATGATATCCAGCTGCAATGGCAACGGCATTGACTGCCGCTCGTCAACCGAGGGTTATAACAAGCTGGAAAAACACCGACTGCGACCTCTCTGATGAACATTCTTAGCTCTGAAAGTGAACCAACGACGCCTGGAGAATATTGAGCTAAGCTCAAGGCAAACGCTCCTAGCAGGAATGAGAGTAAATATGGAGCCGAGAGACTTCGACGTGATACGACAAACGCACCCTGCTCCACGGCTCAGCTGAAGGGACTTCCTCATGTAGTTCCGAGTATGAGGTCAAGGTAGACGTGGATCGTCTTCTGGGCTGAGGTTTTTGCGAAACTCCTCATACTCGCATTTGCCCGGGTATGATTTTCTCTCACCGAAGTTGGCCAAGCAATGCAAAGACTGCAGGAGACAGCTGTGGTCGATCTCAGGATATGTCGAGTCGGGTCCGGCGTCTTCCCTCCCGGCCAAGTATAATTCGAGGTTACACCAGTCCATGCCGAGCACGTCCACGATGTGACCAATACCGGTCTCCTTCCACCATACCCGAATGTTCTCTCGCGCGCAATTGTGCATAATCGCCTTAAGCATTATTTCCTCTTTGCAATACTCTCTCCACTCGCGGCCCGGCAGCGTGATGAAGCCGAAGTAGGCCTCGCTGGTCCCATTTGCGAGTCGATAAGGGAAGATGCCACAGTCGGCGCCCAAGGCTTTCGAAACGCCCGGTACGTTGTGTATGATTGAGGCCATCCGGGCGTTCAGCACAGCGTTGGAAGTTGAATTGGAGTGCTGCATATCGCAGAATGCGAGTTGCGTGACGGTATTTGCGAAAGCCATGACGGCTACAAGAACTTTTGATATCATACTTGTCGGATTTCTGGGGTCAGAACAGCTTCAACGCTTGACAACACGACATGCAATCCACAACGTCTATGAAATTGCGTGTTTACCGCTTCCTCGACCAAGCAAACCCAAGAGGATATATATGGTCCTGGCGGGTCTATTGCTTGCCTTGATGCAGAAGCTGTTTTCCACCTGAGTCTGAACGGGCCACTTTGGGGCCAACAACGAAGCACATGTATAACATCCCTGCCGTGAAAACCGCATTGCGAATTGCGTGCCAAAATATTCCCGAATTTGATTGTGGAATGAAATGCGTCGGACCGAGCCGGGTTACCTAGAGTTCACTTGAGTCTTGACCTCGGGATCGTCCCCCACTCACCAAATCACGACAATGACAGACAGCCTAATGAAAGATAAAAGCCAAACAGACCAACTTGAGCAAAATGAATCAGCAAAACATATAGCAGTGGGTATCCAACGGTGTCACCCACCCGACTACTTCTCAATGTCAACCCACCAGAAAGCATCATCAGCAAAACAAAAGGCAAAACATACAGCAGCGGGTATTCGCCAGTGGTCACCCACCTGACTACTAATCCGCCGATTCAAAGCTTATGTATGCGAGAGCGGACGGGATCGCCAGTTTTCTTTGATCTGTGGCCGTATGTGATCATGTGGGTGCCGATTTAGTAAATATTGCTTGCTCCAATAGCTCGTGGTAGGCACAGCTGCCTTCACATGCTTCATGAGGCCGGCGAAGATTTGAAATGATAACTGCATACCTAGGTAGCTAGATCCGAAGTGCGCTTGTTCGGAGTTCCTGTTTCGCGTCTTCAGACTTGCCACACTATGCCATCGAGATAAAAAGAGGCGAAAGAGTAATGTGCTGATGCCACTGCGGTGCGTCGTTGTTTTGCGAGATGAGTTCAGCATCTTTATTTACCTGTTACGATAGCTGTTCGCTCCCAATACTTGCGATGAACGGGCGACCAGGTTGTTTGGAGGTTGATGAGGCCGTTACGAAGAGCGAATAGCATCACTAATGGCGTACTTTGCACGGGACGAATGATCGACTGAGGGATCGGCAGCCCACGAACACCATTTGTAGCAGTTCGGTTTGGATAAGGGGTACACCACTCACAAGCTTCAGCACTCGGTCGAAAAGAATACCTGTAATTTCCCTATCGTCAGAGCTATTCTCAACTGTTCCCCACACCCGAAACCCCTCGTGGCTTTCGGATGCTTGTTCCCTTGACTTTGCGATGGGTTTCCCAGCTGTTCATGTGTCAAATCTCCTTGTGTTCAATGCCATGCATCCTTACTGCAGTTGTCTTTGGTTAGGTCGTAAAGGCACAAAGTGTGAGACGATGCGCAGGGGGCGCAGGCTCATGAGTAATGCCTGTTAGCTGCTCTACGTCAATTCACATATGTAGAGTCGTTGAGAGCTCTGTTCTTCGTTGCCGCAGAATACCGATTCTCATTTCTTCGTTACAATATTGTTGTACGCTCCAATGGACCCATCACGTACGCCAGCTTTGGCTCCGCCTCCGGGCGTGATATCTAATTTCGACGATCCCGTCACTCGCGAACATGAAATAAGGGCAGTGGTGATTTTCACCATCGCTTTTGCTGGAGTGTTTGTCGCTTTAAGGTTATACACAACGGCGTGGATCACTCGGAAATTTTGGTGGGACGACTGTGCGTATATCTGCACTCGACGATCCGGATTATACCGCACACGACTAACAAATCCCAGTCCTTGCTATGTCTGCATTGGTACGGCGTCCCTGGAAGCCTTGAGTATCATTGCGGCTTGCGTCTGACCGGTATGATAGCTGTTTGGGATCGCATGGTCTATGATCATTATCAAAGGCAAGTCCAACGTGCTGGAACTTAGTATGGGCACCGCGAACTAATGATGTTCACCTAGCCTCACACCAAGCATTGGGAAAGCATCTCTGGGATATCCCCATCACTGTAGCCTTGGAGACGGAAAAGGTCAGTAAAGGCCTCCTCTTGCCTAGTCCTAGTCTAACGCAACCACTCCAGACCCAGGTCGCTCTATATGCCGTGTATCTCCCTTACATGTTCTGCATTAAGGCGTCGGTCCTGGTCCTTTACCTCCACATATTCGGAAGTGCCTCGGCGAAATTTCGACGTGCTGTTTTCACAGTTCTCATTCTCACCGGGGCTTACGCCATGGCAGCAATGCTCGCCGCGATATTTAACTGCACTCCGCGCGAGAAGCGGTGGAAACCAGAACTTCCCGGCCGATGCATCCATTTCTTGAGCCTATGCCTGACGAGCTGCATCGTCAACGTGATCCTGGATGTTGTCATCTACATTCTGCCAATGAAGCTGGTGTGGAATCTGCACGTACCTACCAAGCAAAAGATCGTCCTGTCGTTTCTTCTGGCATCCGGCGCATTGTGAGTACTCTGCCCAGCTTACTCTTCGTCATACAGTTCGAGCTAATATGAGTGTGTAGTGTCTGCATCGCAAGCGCTTTTCGTCTGAGGTACACCATTCTGGAGTATATGTCTACCGACGTGAGCTGGGTATCAGCAGATGGAGTGATATGGGCGTAAGTTTCTCGCATTCTCAACGTTTCTGGATGACCTATTGCGCTTCGATGATCTTGGACTGACCAACGTCCCTCAGTGTTATCGAGGCCTCCTTTGGCCTTGCTTGCGGCTGCCTTCCGTTTATGAAACCGCTCCTGCAGCATCACTTCCCGAGCATTGCCGGTCCACGCACGGTCCAAGGCTACTCTTCCAAGGGCTACAGCTCGGCGTCTTCTCAATGGACTGATCGGAAGCCATCTGCCGCAAGCTTCCACGTCTCCGAAATCAAGAATATCTACCTGAAGTCGCCACGCTCGATCAGTATTTCCAGGCCCATCATGGTCCACAACGAGCCGGTCTGACGACAATGAGTCGTTGCTGGCCACTCACTTGAGTGAGTGCGGCCTCGAAAGGCTTCGTTGCAACCTCTCGAGTGTCCTCGGGGAACACTGTAACAGTAGAGTGCCCTTCACACAATGTCGTTGTCATTGGAGGGTTATCGATGCCCGGCCCCGACCAAATCATCGCAGCGCCTCCGCGCATCTCCAGTGATTGCCTCGAGTACTCAACGCTCAAGTCATGACAACTCTACGATCAACAGATCAACGAGGCTGTCAAGTTCGAGGGTTGAGGGAAATGCAACTGCAAGGATGGGTGAATGGGGAAGAATGGCAAGTCCAGTGTTTAAAGTGGGATGCAAACTGAAGAATCAGAGTACTCGTGGATATGTCTGCTTAATGCTATCCTCGTCCAATGGAGAAATCTGGAATTGGCCTCCGCGTGGAAAAAGACCGGCTTGATGTAACTGTATGGATGTAGTAATTGCGAGTTATCTGATGTATGAGAATATGACCAGGATTTAGTCGCGCGGTGACGCGCTCAGATTTAATGGAGATTTGATCCGCACATCGATTAATCGTGCATATGCTAGACCAACGACTGTGCTTCATGCGCGTTGCTCCCACTTTAATCTTATCTTCCACCACTTGACAATTGAGCGAGCGCCTTTTGCGAACGCCCATGAATTTTGTCAGATTTTGAGACGATCAAGAGTTTGCGGGTAATGCCAACTGAAATCGATCGTCGCGCACAACCACCAAGTATCGGGTGCGACAAATTGGACCGGTATCCGGACAAAGATCAAGAACCTTTAAATTCACGATGGGCCACTCTACGGACAGCAATGGTATCAAACCTGGTAACCAGAGCAGGAGCGATGAGTGTATCATGAACGTGAGCTCGCCAATCTTATTAGCATTCATGCAATCCGAGGACTCCACGCTCATAACTGAATTACGGGCAGACAAATGATAGCAGCATCGTGTCGAAACGAAGCGTCGAGAAGCTATACTACCCTAACGAACCACAACTCTTCCGACAATTCGTGAAGAAGTTCAAGAGGCGGTCGCCTTTGATCAACAGAGGCTACTGGCTCCGCATGCGCGCTGTTGAGCATGCGGTTACCTTATTCCTCGACGAGGACAACGGGAAGCGGAAAGTAGTGGTCAACTTAGGCTGCGGATAGTGAGTAAGACAACCTGACAATGAGCTTGTTAGAATGCGTTGTTTAACGGGGATAGTGATCCGTTGGCGTTCATGTTCCTCAAGAGGCAGCGCGAGGAAAGGCGGGATTGCTTATTCGTCGATGTCGACTATCCCGAGCTCATGCGCAAGAAAACTGAAATGATGCTCTCAAATGACTTGTTACGGGACTGCCTTCATGAAGTCGACGAACAACCGGCAGATGACGGTATTCTCATTAAAGCTGACCGCTTCGTGGCCATTGGATGTGACCTTCGTGATCTTACCAAGCTGGAAGCTATGCTCGCAGGCATTGCAGATACAGCGAACTGCGCCATTCTATTCGTTGCAGAAGTTTCTATTACATACATGGCCGTGGAAGCCGCAGACTCGGTAATAAAGTGGGCGAGTTCGTTCAATGACGGTCAGAATGCCTCCTCGCCCTTGTATGGTTGGTGAAGCTCATTCTCCATCGATGTACAGCTCGCTTTTGCCTCCTCGAGCAATTCCTGCCTGCAGGCGGTGAACATCCTTTTGCGCAGAAGATGCTGAAGCACTTCGAAAAGCTGGAGACGCCTTTACACGCGATACACAAGTATCCAAACCTGGCGGACCAGCGACTACGATTCGTTCGTGCTGGATGGGAAGCGGCCGAAATGCAGAGTCTGTGGACCCTATGGACGGATCCCAGTTTCCTGAGTGCTGAGGAGCGAATGGAGTTGGATCAGGTTGAGCCATTCGATGAGTGGGAGGAGTTTGCATTGTTCGCGTCGCACTATTTTCTTCTGATGGCCACAGGGAAGAACGCTGAAAAGAGCCGCACCCTTGGATCCGAGAACCACACATCGGCCAAGAGTGATTCTGCAGAATGCTTGAAGAGCGTGGAAGCGGAGTTTCTAGCTAACACGAATCCGAAGGGTCAAGCTTTGCGCCGATTCGGCGCCGCGATGTCCATCAAAAAGCACGGAATTGGCAATCATGGCGGATTCTGCTCTCAAGGTCGCTCAAGCACGTGTGATGTGTACACGAGGTCAAGTCTACAAGAGAATATCAGAGTGTCACCTTTTCCAAAGGCTTACATGTGCCATACCATTACCGAATCAGACGAAAGACGATGCCTCTTGGTAGGCGGAAGGACCGCTCCTCACCATGCTAGCTCAGAATGCTGGATGTACGAGAACGCGTGGGAAAGAGTGCACGACCTTGAACCGGCACGTTACCGACATTGCGCAGTCGGTGTGCGCCGGAATCAACCCGCGCATGAAGACCCCGGGGTCTTGGTATTCGGAGGAAAGACCAGCTCAGGGGCAGTTCTCAACGAATGGGTGCTCTGGCGTACGCTAACAGGTTGGCAACGCCTCGAAGTGATAGGATCATGTCCTGAACCCAGGTTTGGTGCTTCAATGGCCACTTCAACCCAATGCTCGACAAGGGGAATACTAGCTGGCGGGATGAGCCAAGACGGCGTTGTTTTATTGGAGTGTTGGGAATGGGAGCTCAGTGACGACCTCACAAAAGTAACATGCACCAACCTTTCGAACCGGTTCGCGGCGGAGGTATGCACGAAACTTGCCAGGTTTGGTGCGATTCTCGTGGGTTCCTCGTGGGGATACCTGATGGTCGGAGGTGTGGTTGCCGGGCATCTCCTAGCGGAAGAAGAAGAGATTCTGGTCATTGACGAAGCGCTGCACGTCTCACGACTCGATGTAAAAGGCGACAGACCAAGTCCTCTCCTGGTCGGGATCGGTGCATGCTGCACTGCAGACGGCGACGTGCTACTTGTTGGAGGCGGAGCGGTATGCTTTTCGTTTGGCGTACATTGGAATACGAGCTGCTATACGATCCGTCGTCCGTCGGCTGCCCGTTCGTCGATGTGGCATTTTCACCAGACGGATCTCGGTGAAGCCGAGGTTGCAAACAATGAGGAACCCAGCCCTCCTAATGGAGATCTGGGGGCTGCGATAACGGAAGACGAAGCGCCGACGAAGATGGAATCAATTGAGAGGATACGCATCGAAAATGAAAAGGATTTCGAAAACCTGCTGAAGCGAGGACGCCCAGCAATCATCGAAGGGCTGGACTTGGGACAGTGTGTCGAGCTGTGGACGACCGATTACTTGATTGATCGAGTTGTAGCTGATCGCAAGGTAAGCGGAGCATTGATTGGTAAGAGCGAGGAACTGATTGCTCGTGTGATCTCCAGGTCGTGGTGCATTCTTCGCCGACTGGGGACATGAAATTTCAACCGAAGAACTTCAGCTATGTCACCATGGCGTTCGGTGAGTTCCTGAACGCAATCAACAAGGGGGAGAAGCTCTATCTGCGCAGCTTATCCGCCAGCAAGCCGGCAGAGCAGCCTGCGAACTTTGCACAGGATTTTCCTGGGCTAGCAGCGGATTTTCAACTGCCGCGGCCGTTGTCGCACGTGGCCGCCAACGCGCACAGCTCTCCCTTGCGACTTTCAGGGCCCGTCACGATGTGGCTGCACTACGACGTCCAGGCCAACGTGCTGTGCCAGATTCGCGGCCGCAAGCGGCTGATCCTCTACCCTCCCTCGGACGTGACGTCGCTAGGCTTCGCGCCGGGCGCGTCAAGCTCGAGCATGAACCCGTTGACGGAGGAGTCATCTTCCCGTCCGGGAAGCGCGGTGCATCCTCACGAAGCGGTGCTGGGCCCGGGCGACGTGCTCCTCGTGCCGGAGCTGTGGCCTCACTGCGCGGCTCCGACCGAGGGCGTCAGCGTCGCCGTCAACGTCTTCTTCCGCAGCCTGGATGCGGGCTACGCGCCCGGCAGGGACGTGTACGGCAACAGGGATCTGCAGGCGTACGAGGAGGGCCGCAGAGGCATAGATAAGATCGCGAGGGCGTTCGATAAGCTCCCTGCGCACGTGCGGACTTTCTATCTCGAGCGGCTGGCGGCAGAGCTGTT
>QQTW01000825.1_pt1 | contig 20451 bp, 17 predicted proteins | sample 1904831 | NCBI WGS metagenome assembly QQTW01 (sample SAMN09435610, study PRJNA476489) | Subsurface metagenome, whole genome shotgun sequencing project. | reverse complement strand
CCTTCAGAGGCACGAGCTTTAGCAGTTTGACCGAGGAAAGAAGGTAGAGCAATAGCGGATAAAATACCGATGATGATAATTACAACTAATAGTTCGATTAAAGTAAAACCAGAATTTTTGTTAGCGTTCTTTTTGTTGAGGAATTGTAGGTACTTAGCAGCGATTTGAGCTTTCATTTGAGTTGATTCCTTGCGGTGGTGGTGGTGTAGGACTTTCTTTGCCTGTTAAACATAACTTACCCACCTCAAATCAAATACATATCACCTGTTTTCAAAGTTCAGTATTAATACTTGACAGGTGAAAATTGTCCTATTATTCTGTAAGATTTCTGTTTCGTGATACAGCGATAGTACGTATATATGATTGGTTTATTTGGAGAAGATAGAAATACTTGCGTAGGTTTCATCTACCTTTAGGCATAATTACAGGAATGATATCAGCGCGTTTTTTGCGGTATATCCTAAAATCGCTGTCAAGAGTCAGCAAAAGACTGTTTGCATACAGTTCAGTCATCCGCACTAAACAAGCGTCAGCTAAGGACATCGGTACAGATTGATAGCGAACGAGCAATTCACCAATTGAGCTAGCTTCTTCATCCAAGTGAAAAGCAATCTGGATTACACCAGCCTTAACTAAAGAAATTACTGCTTCCTGACCAGGGTACAAGTTTCTGAGGATAAAACAAGCTTCTACAATTACTGCTTCGCAAGTTAACAGGGGCGGCTCAATCTTTGCCCATTCAGCAGTTGCCCAATTATGGAAATCATCGCGGCGGTTGAGCAAAGCTACCAAAGGACCTGTATCTAGCAGAAAGATTTGACTCATTCTGTGCCGAGTCCATCTAAATATTTTTGGTTAGTAGAAAGATCGGTTGGTCCTTCCTCTACGCAGCCAACCCACTTTTGCGCGAGAGTCAAAGCCGAGACAGTTGGCTTTTGAACTTTTTTCCCCTCCGCGTTTGTCGTCTTGCTTGCCAAAAACTCAACAAAATCAAGCACCTCCTGCTGTTTCTCAGGGGGGAGTATTTTTAGTTTTTGTACTAATTGCTGCTCAATATTCATATCTATTCTGCTGCTGCTGTGATTTGATTCTAATGTAGTGGGCGAATGTGTAGCGAATGTGTAGTAGGAGCGATCGCATTTGTAAGAGCGAATGTGTAGTAGGAGCGATCGCATTTGTAAGAGCGAATGTGTAGTGATCGCATATATGTTAGGGCGAATGTGTAGTAGGAGCGATCGCATTTGTAAGAGCGAATGTGTAGTAGGAGCGATCGTATTTGTAAGAGCGAATGTGTAGTAGGAGCGATCGCATATATGTTAGTGGGCGGTTGGAAACCGCGTCTACACAGACAAAACCCGCCTACGCGGGTTACAACCATTTCAATTTGGTCAGCAAATAGACCTCTAGCAAAAGCCTAAATACCCAGGTTAATTTATTTAAAAATTCTCTTAGTCCGCGCAGGCGGACTTTGTATGTGTAGACGCGGTTTCCAACCGCCCCAACATTTTGCTTTGTATGTGTAGACGCGGTTTCCAACCGCCCTATATTAACCGCCCTACACTTTTGCTTCAAAACCATATCTGCGTTATACTAGTCAAATCGTAGTCGTTATGAGTTTATTTAATCTTTGCTTATGACTAACCAAAACGTAGAAAACTTAGTAATTATTGGTTCTGGTCCGGCTGGATATACGGCGGCGATATATGCAGCACGGGCTAACTTGAAACCAGTAGTATTTGAGGGTTTTCAAGCAGGGGGATTACCTGGCGGACAGTTGATGACAACAACAGAAGTAGAGAACTTTCCAGGCTTTCCCCAAGGAATCACAGGACCAGACTTGATGGATAATATGAAGGCTCAAGCAGAACGCTGGGGGGCTGAGTTATATACAGAAGATGTAACTTATGTAGACCTTAGTCAGCGTCCTTTTGTAGTGCGTTCAGAAGAGCGTGAAATCAAAACTAATAGTATTGTAATCGCTACTGGGGCGACAGCAAAGCGCTTAGGCTTACCCAGCGAACATCAATTTTGGAGTCGGGGTATTTCCGCTTGTGCAATTTGCGATGGTGCTACGCCGATATTCCACAGAGCAAACTTAGCTGTAATTGGTGGTGGAGATTCAGCAGCGGAAGAAGCAATTTATCTAACTAAATATGGCGATTTTGTCAATCTATTAGTGCGCGGCGACAAAATGCGCGCTAGTAAAGCCATGCAAGACCGAGTTTTGAGCAACCCCAAAATTACAGTCCACTGGAATAGTGAAGTAGTGGACGTATTTGGTGGCAACAATCATATGGAAGGCATCAAAATTCGCAACTTCAAAACTGGGGAAGAAACCGATTTGCACGTTAAAGGACTATTTTATGCGATCGGTCATAAGCCTAATACCTCTTTATTTGAAGGTCAATTAGAACTAGATGATGTCGGCTACATTGTAACCAAGCCTGGTTCTGTAGAAACAAGCGTTGAAGGCGTATTTGCTGCTGGCGACGTGCAAGATCATGAATTTCGCCAAGCAATTACCGCAGCAGGTACAGGTTGCATGGCGGCAATGTTAGCAGAAAGATGGCTATCATTTAACGATCTACTTCAAGAATTCCACCAAAAGCATGAAACTCCTAATAATGAATTAGAGCATGAATACAAACCGCAGGCGCTAGAACCAACAGAATTTCAATTGCAAGCTACTCGCCATGAAGGCGGCTATGCTTTACGCAAATTATTCCATGAAAGCGATCGCTTACTCATAGTCAAATATGTTTCACCTGGTTGCGGTCCTTGCCATACATTGAAGCCAATTTTGAATAAAGTGGTAGATGAATTTGATGGCAAAATCCACTTTGTTGAGATTGACATTGATAAAGACCGCGATATTGCTGAAAATGCTGGCGTGAGTGGAACGCCGACGATTCAGTTCTTTAAGAATAAGGAATTGGTGAACGAGCTTAAAGGTATCAAGCCTAAAAGTCAGTACCGCCAGTTAGTTGAGAGTCATTTGTAAGATTCTTAGCGAATAGAGTAGGGGCGGTTGGAAACCGCGTCTACACAGACAAAACCCGCCTGCGCGGGTTAAGAGCATATTTGGGTAAGATAACGCCATCTGGTCGAAATCTGCTTATATGCAGTTTCAATGTTTATGAGAGCTAATTTTAGTCAGTTGTATGTGCATTGTGTTTGGGCTACTTGGGATAGATTGCCTTTGATTACGCCTGATATTCAGAAGGAGGTGTATGCGGATATTATTAGACAATGCGATCGCTTGGGATGTAGTGCGATCGCTATTGGTGGTATTGAAGAACACATACATTTGCTAATAGGTTTCCCCACGACTGTAACAATTTCTGACTTAATCAAAAATATCAAAGGCAGTTCTTCTCATTTCATCACCCATGAAATTAAGCCAGATGCATTCTTTAAATGGCAAGGTAGCTACGGAGCATTCAGCGTAAGCCGCGATGCAATAGATAGCGTAGCTCAATACATCAAAAACCAAGCTACACACCATCAACAAAAATCAACAATTCCCACCTGGGAAGTAACCGAGAAAAATACTTAAACTACCAAAATCTAACCCGCGCAGGCGGGTTTTGCCATAGTAGATGCGGTTTCCAACCGCCCCCACTCAAACAATTCTCACTCTCTAAATCGAACAACTTTGATAATTCGCCCCAAATCAAACAATTCTCACTCTAAATCGAACAACTTTGATAATTCGCCCCAAATCAAACAATTCTCACAACAACGATCGCTCTATCAGATTGCGATCGCTTGGGCAAATAATGTATATTGAACCCGCGCAGGCGGGTTTTGTCTGTGTAGACGCGGTTTCCAACCGCCCCCAATCTGTGCAAACGCGAATCCCCCTCGCCCCAACATCGCGAATCCCATTCGCCCCAGTATTATGACCGCCACCAAACGCAAACTGCCTAAATTCCTGCATCTCAATACTCGTCCCAACGTCTCGCAGCGATTGATGCAAATAGGCATAGTCATCAGCCTATTTTTTCTCTTAATATCTGTCTTGGGCGGCGTATTCCAAGCTTGGGGCTGGCTGCAAGATCCTACAGCATCCTTAGTTAATCCCATTCACGAACCACCCTCACCTAGTCATTGGTTTGGTACAAGTCGCCAAGGTTATGATGTATTTTCGCGGACGCTATTTGGCGCTCAAGCAGCGCTGCAAGTCGTAATTTTAGCAACCGCTCTAAGTTTAATTATTGGTGTACCCCTAGGCTTAGTCAGCGGCTATATCGGCGGCAGGCTTGATCGCATATTGCTGTTTTTGATGGATACTATCTATACTTTGCCAGGGTTGCTGCTATCGGTGACGCTGGCTTTTGTTGTTGGTCGAGGGATATTAAATGCCGCGATCGCAATTAGTATTGCTTACATCCCCCAATATTATCGCGTTGTCCGCAACCATACTATCAGCGTGAAAACTGAACTATTTGTAGAAGCCGCCCAAGCAATGGGTGCTTCTACTTGGCGAATTTTGTCCCGCTACCTATTTTTTAATGTGATTGCTAGCGTTCCGGTATTATTTACTCTCAATGCTGCTGATGCCATTTTGACACTAGGCGGCTTGGGATTTTTGGGGTTAGGATTGCCAGAACAAGTACCAGAATGGGGTCACGATTTACGTCAAGCATTAGAAGCATTACCTACTGGGATTTGGTGGACGGCGCTTTTCCCTGGTTTGGCAATGACTTTGATGGTTGTCGGTTTGTCGCTAGTTGGTGAAGGATTGAATGACTTTATCAATCCGCGATTGCGGCGAGAAAATAGCAATTTTGTGCCGTAAAGTTAGAGCTTATAGAAAGAATTTTGGCGATCGCAGATAAGATTATGGGTAAACAAGACTATCAAGTAATCGGCATTGACTTGGGGGGAACGGCAATTAAGTTAGGGCGATTTACTCCTGATGGTAATTGCTTGCAGTCTTTGGTTGTAGATACTCCCCAACCAGCAACACCAGAGGCGGTTGTAGCCGCTATGCTAGATGCGATCGCCCAAATCGATCCCCAAAACCAATGTAGCGCTATTGGCGTTGGTACTCCAGGCCCTACGGATGCTAGCGGACGCATTGCCAAAGTTGCCATTAATCTAGCTAACTGGCGCGATGTGCCTTTAGCTGACTTATTGGAAGCTAAAACAGGTCGCAAGGTAATTCTTGCCAATGATGCCAATTGTGCAGGTTTAGGGGAATCTTGGTTAGGCGCAGGTTGTAGATTTAAAAACTTAATCGTCCTTACGCTAGGTACTGGTGTAGGTGGAGCAATTATTCTTGATGGTAAATTGTTCACCGGACATCAAGGCGCAGCCGGAGAACTAGGATTAATTACTCTAAATCCAGATGGTCCGCCTTGCAATAGTGGGAATCAAGGTTCGTTAGAGCAATATGTTTCTGTTCCCGCTATTCGCCGCCGCACGGGGATGGAACCCTCTCAATTAGGCGCTATGGCTGAAGCTGGAGATATGCAATCATTGACATTTTGGCAAGCTTATGGTAAAGACTTAGGGGCTGGCTTGGCAAGTTTAATATACGTACTAACGCCAGAAGCGATCGCAATTGGTGGCGGCGTATGTGCAAGTTTTGAGTTTTTCTTACCCTCTATGCAAGCTGAAATCGAACGGCGAGTATTGCCAAGTTCCCGCACTGGTTTACAGGTACTAAAAGCTGAATTAGGCAACCAAGCGGGAACAATCGGCGCAGCAAAATTAGCACAATCACTAATTGACTAAACTTCTTCAACCCGCGTAGGCGGGTTTCGTCTGTGTAGACGCGGTTTCCAACCGCCCCAATATCTGGGCTTATACCCGTCTCAACACCAGAGTTGCTAATTCTTCAACCCGCCTAATCGCGGGTTTCGTCTGTGTAGACGCGGTTTCCAACCGCCCCAATTCCTGCCCTAATATCTAGGCTGATTTACACCGGAGTAGCTAATTCAGAAGCAACGTGCGATCGCGCCATTACTGCTTCCATAAACCCATTAAACAACGGATGGGGCGCACTAGGGCGCGATTGAAACTCTGGGTGAAATTGGGTAGCGATAAAGAATGGGTGGTTGGGTAGTTCGATAATTTCTACTAGTCGCCCATCAGGAGAAGTACCGCTAATTTTATAGCCAGCTTCTAAAAATAAATTGCGATAAGCATTGTTAAACTCATAGCGATGGCGATGGCGCTCGTAAATTACTTCTTTTTGGTATAGCTTATGAGCTAATGTATTTGGCTCAATCCGACAAGGATATAGCCCTAGCCGCATCGTACCGCCTAAATCTACAACATCTTGCTGTTCTGGTAATAAATTAATAACTGGATGTTTGCCTGTAGGCTCAAACTCAGCACTATTAGCATCATCCAATCCAGCAATATTACGCGCCCACTCGATTACAGAGCATTGCATTCCCAAGCATAAGCCTAAAAAGGGAATATGGCGATCGCGTGCATACTTCACAGCGCCAATTTTGCCATCAACTCCGCGAATACCAAACCCGCCAGGTACTACAAGTCCATTTACACCTTCTAGATATTTCTCGACTTCCTCAGTTTCTAAGTCTTCAGAATTAATCCAACGCAGATGCAGATCTCCTCCCATTGCGATCGCCGAATGACGCAACGCCTCTATAACTGAAAGATAAGCATCATTTAACTGCACGTATTTACCAACAATGCCAATTTCGATTTTATGTGTTGGGCGATATAAGCGATCGACAATTGTTTGCCATTGACTGAGATCTGGCTGGCGATTTTCTAGATGCAGTAAAGTTAAAGCCTGATCCGCCAATCCTTCGCGCTCTAACATTAACGGTACTTCATAGATACTGCTAGCATCTTGGGCTGTAATTACGCATTCTACAGGCACGTCGCAAAACTCCGACATTTTCATCCTTAAGCCTAGAGGTAGCGGGCGATCGCAACGACATACTAAAATATCTGGTTGAATCCCAATCGAGCGCAATTCCTTGACTGAATGCTGCGTCGGTTTAGTTTTCATTTCCCCAGCTGAAGGAATCCAAGGCACTAAAGTAACGTGCATATACAGCACATTTTGCCGCCCAACATCTTTGCGAAACTGACGGATTGCTTCTAAATATGGCAGCGATTCGATATCACCAACCGTACCGCCAATTTCAGTGATGACGACATCAGGATTAGTATTATTGGCAACTCTTTGGATGCGATCTTTAATTTCATTAGTAATATGGGGAATAACTTGCACAGTTCCGCCCATATATTCACCGCGTCGCTCTTTATTGAGTACCGCTTGGTATATTGAGCCTGTAGTCACGCTATTAAGACGAGACATTGAGGTATCAGTAAAGCGCTCGTAATGTCCCAAGTCTAAATCTGTTTCCGCACCATCTTCAGTTACAAAGACTTCCCCGTGCTGGAAAGGACTCATAGTACCTGGATCGATGTTGATATAAGGATCGAGTTTGAGGATCGATACCGAATAATCCCGCGATTTTAATAACCTACCCAAGCTAGCCGCCACAATGCCCTTACCAATACTGGAGACTACACCACCAGTTACAAACACAAATTTAGTCATAAAATTATTAGTCTTAAGCAGCAGACTTATAGAAATATACCCCGTCAATTGTGCCACAGTATTACCTGTTAGCTTGGAAGCGGGAACTATTGCCAAAATTGCGGCATCCACAACAACCAAAGCTGACAATTAATCGTTCTTATACTATTGTGGCGTGAGAAAACTTTTAGGATTAGTAGCATTGGGAACTGTAATAGTGTCATTTCCCGCTAGAGCAGAGCAAAGCTTATCTGTTGTATATCCTCCAGCAGATCATCAAACTACAGCTAACCAAATATTTTTGATTGGTACAGCGCCATCGCAGGGCGAAGTATTAGTAAATGGTAAAACTATTACTCGCAGTCAGGCAGGACATTTTGCGCCTACTTTTCCGTTAAAAGTAGGAGACAATCTATTTACTTTGCGCTATCAAAACCAACAAGTGCAAATAAAAGTCAAGCGGCTATCAACAAATGCAGCACCGCCCCTAGGATTAGCATTTGCTCAAGACTCTTTAACTCCAAGTGTTGATATTGCTAGAGTTCCTGGAGAAGTTATTTGTTTTGGGGCTACTGCTCCTACAAACGCTACTGTTAGTGTGAGGTTAGGCGATCGCACAATTCCCTTACTTCCCCAATCCCAAAACGTGCAACTACCGCCCAATTCTGCGGCGCTGACGCAACAAGATAAGCCTTCAACTGAGTCTATAGCAGGTAAATACCAAGGTTGCGCTACGGCTTTGCAACCAGCAATCTTAGGACAACCAGAGTTTCAACTAACTTTAAATGGTAAAACGACAAAGCAGCTAGGTACAGGAAGAGTTACTATCCTTTCTCCGTTACAGCTAGAAATTGCTGAAGTTACAGCAGATTCAGGAGTAGCCAGAACTGGTGCTAGTAGCGATTATTCTAGGCTGACACCATTACCCAAAGGTACGCAAGCAGCAATTACAGGAAGGGAAGGAGAATGGTTGCGTTTAGATTATGGCGGCTGGATTAATAGTAAAGAAACACGCATATTTAGGGGTGCTGCACCGCCTGATTCAATTATCCGCAGCATCCGCGCAAGGCAAGTAGCTGGAGCAACAGAAGTAGTATTTCCTTTGCAAGTACCCGTACCTGTAAGCGTACAACAAGGCGATCGCACTTTTACCCTGACTCTCTACAATACTACAGCCCAAACTGACATTATTCGCTTAGACGATGACCCCTTAATTTCTCGTCTAGATTGGCAACAAGTGGCTCCTAATCGCGTCCAATACACCTTTAACCTTAAATCTGCCCAACAATGGGGATATAAGCTTAGATACGACGGTACAAGCTTAGTTTTGTCTTTGCGGCATCCACCGAGGAAGGAGAGTAGAGGAGCAGGGGGAGCAGGGGAGCAGGGGAGCTTGAGGAAGATTGATGGTAACAATGCTCAAGACTCAAAGCCTCTTAATGGGATTAAGATTTTGCTCGATCCTGGACATGGTGGGAAAGAATTAGGTGCTAAAGGACCGACTGGGTATCCTGAAAAAGATATTAATTTGCTCGTATCTCAGCTAGTGCGATCGCAATTAGTAGCAAAGGGCGCTACTGTTTATATGACGCGGGAGGACGATAAAGACTTATCACTGAGCGATCGCGTCGCAATTATCGATAAACTAGAACCTGCGATCGCTATTTCCATCCACTACAACGCTTTACCTGATGGCGGCGATGCGATTAATACTCAAGGAATAGCAGCCTTTTGGTACAATCCCCAGGCGCATAATTTAGCGCTATTTATGCACAATTATTTAGTAAGCAAACTAAATCGTCCTTCCTATGGAGTGTACTGGAATAACTTAGCCCTAACGCGCCCAACTACAGCGCCATCAGTATTATTAGAACTAGGTTTTATGATTAATCCCACAGAATTTGAATGGATTACCAACCAGCAAGAACAGCAAAAATTAGCAAGTGCGATCGCAGATGGTATAACTTTGTGGTTCAATCAAGAGTAAACACAATAGCCCCTTGCAAAAGTCTCAAATACTCAAATTGATTTGTTTAAAAATTCCCGCCAGTCCGCGCAGGCGGACGCGCGAATGCGCAACGCTGCGAGTTCTATTCGCCCATAGTCGGGAAAAGGTTAAAGAAAATTCTTCTCCCCTTTCCCTTTAACCCTTACCTTTTAACCTTCTTCTCTTACCCTTACCCTTTAACCTTCTTCATTGTCTCCGCCAAGGTCCCCAAATAGCAAAAGTAATTCCAGGGCTTTGAATATTCAAGAACATAGTTCGACCATCTGGCGAAAAGCAAACTCCACAAAATTCAGAATCGTTAAGTGCATTACGCGCAAATTGGTAAAGTTCTCCTTGAGAACTAACGCCAACAACATAATTTGTACCATCTCCATCCTCGCAGAGGAATACATCGCCAAAAGGAGACACAATCACGTTATCAGGGCTTTCTAATACTGTTGCCTCGTTTGGTTCAACAAATAATTCGATAGTACCGCCCTCATCTGGCTTGTTACCAGGAATATAGCGCCACACCTGACCTTTACTTGCTACGCCGCCATTAGTACAGGCAAAATATATTTCTCCATTGCCATAAGCGATACCTTCCCCACGAGAAAACTGCGCGGCTCCTTTGGTAAATCCTTCTACCCTGACTGTATCAAGAACAGGATTAACTTCTTCAATCCGCACCCACTCTACCGCCATTGCTTGACCGATAGTAAAGCCTGTTTTAGTAATAGCTTGAGGTCTACCTTTAATTTTTAATGCTTCAAGAACGCCACCTGCTTGCAAAAATCCCGATCGCTTGGGAATAAAGCGATAAAATAAGCTATCACCCCTATCCTCTGTTTGGTAAACAATACCAGTTTTCGGATCTACCGCGATCGCTTCGTGGTTGAAGCGCCCCATCCCTACTAGCGGAATCGGCTCTACAAGTCCAGTTGCTCTAGCTGGAACTTCAAAGTTATAGCCATGCATCTTAGAGACGTTATTTGCCTCACCTGGCGTATTAGTATCTGGAGTAGCGGTACTTTCTTCGCAACTAATCCAAGAACCCCAAGGAGTGGAACCGCCAGCACAATTACGATAAGTTCCGGCTAGAGATGCATAGTCTTTAAGGAGTTCTCGATTTGCGCCAACAATCAAAGTAGTTGTCCCACCACGAGCGAGGCGATCGTATTTCTTATTTTCTGGTGCTACAACTGTTGTACTAGAACTAGGGCTAAGTTCGTGATTGCGAACTAAGATAGTAGTTTTGTTTGGTCCAGCAAAAGCTGCCATCCCGTCATGATTACCAGGAACGGGATTACCATCTTTCATCATCTCCCCAGTTCTAGAAAAGGCTTTGTATCTAAATCCTTCAGGCAAGTCTAATAATCCCTTAAGATCGGCTTGCAGCTTGCCGTAGCCTTGCCCAAATACCGATTTGCCGCCAGCCTCTCTTGAATACAAAGCTCTTAAGGGAGCCGCAAGAACAGCACAAGAAGCTCCTGCACCTGCCAGAGTAAAAAATTGCCGACGTGAAAAACTCATGTGTTCTCTAGACTTTTGTCTTACAAACAAACAGCCTAGTAGACCTTCATCATGGTGAGACAAAGGTTAGATTAATCTGCGGTTAATTAATCTTAGGTTAAGAGATAAAAATAAGGAAACGCGATCGCTAGTTCAATCAGTCAATATTAATTAGGCGATCGTGCTGCTCTTTGCCTAACTTGTTCAACTGACAAGCCCAAAGCTTCTGCTACTTGTTCTACGCTTAGTCCCAATTGTAATAGCCTAGGTACAGCTTCTAGCTTGCCTTCTTGTCTGCCTTCTTGTCTGCCTTCCTGTCTGCCTTCCTGTCTGCCTTCCTGTCTGCCTTCCTGTCTGCCTTCCTGTCTGCCTTCCTCCAAGCCTTTTTGCATAGCTTCTTGTGTAACTTCCTGGAAGTACCGTGTCTTCTTTAATTCATCTAATCCAAACATAGCTTCTAGCTCCTGGGGAGTGAGTTCGGGTAGTTTATACAGTAATATTGTCTCAATTAATCCAATGACTTGCTTTCTTTGAGGTTCATCAATAATTTCCTGATTCGCTCGATTAAATAGCTCCCTAGCTAAATTAGTTGCTTTTTTCTTAGTTTCTACTACTAATTTAACTATGCCAATACCTAACGATCGCTCTGCCTCAACCCCCAACTCATCTAAATAAATTCGCCTAACTCTTTGACTTGTCAATAACTCTACATACTGCGGTACATTACCAGGATCTAAGCTTCTTTGCTTGAACACTACTACCGCCCGCCAGTCGTTAGCGCGATCGCACTTGGAAAGATACAAGAATATTTCCCCAAACAAACGTTGATAGAATTTTTTATCAGGTTGAAACTGTACCTCTACAAAATAAATAGGCTCGTCTAAACTATCTGCAAGCGGTAAAAACAAGCCATCAATCCGAAAAGCTAGCTGTTTGATTTCAGTTGACGTAAATTCATAAGCACTACTAGCTAAATTAGGTTGTTCGATCAGTTCAAAAAATGCTTGCGGAAAAGTTTGGAATAGTTGGTAGAAAATAGTGTCAGTTTTCATACTTTTAAAGAGGAGATGACTTATAAAAATCGCATCTCCTCTTTGCTTGCGGCTATTTATTGCCTAAATAACCTATGCCACCTGATAAGGACTTGTCAACTTATCTAACTGCTGCAACAACAAACTGAGGAATAAACCTACATCAGTGACTACACCAACCGATTCTACCGAACCGCGATCGCTCAATTTTGTCACTACCGCCGGATTGATATCTACGCACACCATCTTTACGCCTGCGGGTGTCATATTCCCGACACCAATAGAATGCAGCATGGAAGATAGCATCAATACCATGTCTGCACCTTGCATTAACTGCGAATACTCTTGCTGTGCTTTAATCAAATCCATCTGCGTATCTGGTAAAGGACCATCATCGCGGATAGAACCTGCTAGAGAAAAAGGAACGTTATTACGCACGCACTCATACATGATGCCGCTTGTTAGCGCGCCTTGTTCTACAGCCTTAGCAATACTGCCATAACGCCGCACAGTATTAATTACCTTCAAATGATGGCGATGTCCGCCGCGCACGCTTACGCCGCGCTTCATATCCACACCCAAGGAAGTACCCATGAGGTTTTGTTCCATATCGTGGACGGCGATCGCATTTCCCCCTAATAGCGCTTGTACGTAGCCTTGGCGAATCAGCTTTGCTAGGTGTTCGCCGCCGCCAGTATGAATTACTACAGGTCCAGCTGTAACTACAACTTTACCAGAGCGATCGCGAATTTGCCGCAGTTCCCAAGCTACTTGTTCTACTACTAATTCCACTCTCCGTTCGCTAGAAACTCCCGCCGACATGAAGCTAAATTCTTGAGTATTGCGTTGTTCGCGCGATTCGGTTTTGCGGATAGTGCGGATACCCAACACATCTACTACGACTTGTTCGCCTACTTCTAAATCGCGCAACAGCTTGCAACGAGCGGTTATACCTGATGGCGATCGCGTAACAGCAATAGCCCCATCCATGCGTTGGTTTTGAACTTTGATCCAGTTTCCATCTATCCGTACTTCTGTAGGATAAATAGTTGTGACATAAAATTCATCGGGAGATACCCCAGCTTGGGTTACAGGTTCTAACTTAGCATCACGCTCATCTTGGGGTAAGTCTACCGCACCCAAATCAATTAGCTGCGATAAAATTCCTTCCATAACTTCATGAGAAGGAGCAGATACTTTTACTTCAGCAGCAGAAGTGCTTTGTCTTTGCTCTCCTAAGTTAAAATTCAGTACCTTAAAACTACCACCGCTTTCTACTACCAAATCTAAGGCGCGGTTAATCAAACCAGAATCGAGTAAATGACCTTCTAAGCGAATTGTACGACTTTCTACCGATACATTGGCACTGACTTCTGCTCTTACGGGTTCAGTTACTCGCAGCGTCAAGCACTTAGCCGCGCCACCTGCTTTGAGAAATTCTGTTAATGGTGTTTCAATTATTTGAAAGCCAACACTAGTAAGGCGTTCTTTTAAAGCATCGCTGGCTTTATTCATTACCACTATCGAATCAATATTCACCGCATTGCAGGCGAAATTTACTGCATCTGTTTCTGCGATCGCAATTCGTTTTGCTTCCGGTACGCGCATCTCAATCAAGCGATTAGAATAAGCATCAAAAGCTTCTGGATAGTACAATAAGTAGCCGCCACTGAGGGGACAAAAGCAAGTATCCAAATGATAAAATCGCTCGTCCATCAACCGCAGCGACAATACTTCAATATCTAGCCACTTGGCTAAAAAGGGGTGAGAATCAAGTTCCGAGCGAAAACCATACCCCGCCCACAACCAGCGTCCTTCACGATCTAACAGCGCATCGCCAGCACCTTCAAAAGGCAAGTCTTTGGGTAATTCATAGACTGTATAGCCTTTCTCTTCAAACCACTGTTTAAAGTACGGTTCTTCACCCTGACGCTCTTTATGGAAAAAACGGCTGAGAACTACATTATCGCCCAAAACCAGCCCCGCATTTGCCGTAAATACCATGTCAGGTACGCCTTTGTGCGGTTCAACTAAGTCTACAATGGCATTGTCTTTGAGGACGTGATGTAGTTTTTGCCATTGTTCGACTGCGCGATCGCGCGATGATTTGTGGATATTACCTTCCATCCAGGGATTAATTACGTAATCTACGTCGTAATGGTCGGGCGCGCACATCAAAAACTGGATTTGGGAAGTCATAAAAATAGTGGGTACGATAATAACGCTTCAAGCTTTAATTGCATACAAACTTTTGTTGATGCAATTCTGTAAATCTGGCTACTAATTTCACTGGGCAGATTTTCCAGAGGTGATAGCTTTATTTTATTAGGGTACAAACACAAAAATCGTAGTGCGATCGCACTCACAAGCAGCACTTAAACTATAGAAATATTAGCTCTATGAGCAAAAGTTGGCGATCAAGCTTGCCCAGCAAATTCCTCAAAACAACTACGGCTATTACAACCTACGTTAAAAAGGTAAAAATAATTTAACAGCCGCAGCGCCAACTGCGCCCAAAAAGTTCATGAAATTTCCCTTACTTTTGGCTGGTTTAGAACCAGGTGGGGTTTGCAATTCTTTAATAAATGCTTGCGCAGTCTGATTTCCTTGGACATTACCTTGAGCGACAAACAGTTTATCAGCAACTTGTGCGTCTTGCATTGCACCCGTGCGATCTAATAATTGGTAACGCGCAACGCTACGGGCTAAGTAAGCTGGTGCAAATTTAGGATCGATAGTCAAAGCTTGGCTAAAATATTCCACTGCGCCTTGAGCATCACCTTTTTGACCTTGCATCATACCCCAACGATAAAAATCTTCTACCTTAGCAGCTTCTAAGGGAATCCCTATAGCTCCTTGCATGTGCGCGCCTTCTACTGGCGCACTACCAAAACTAACATTAACTAAATAAGCATCCCGCAGATCTGCGCCTACTACTTGCGCTCCATCTAATTTTGCGCCACTCAAGTTTGCTCCATACAAAGAAGCGCCACTGAGATTTGCGCCTGTAAGATCTGCGCCACTTAAGTTTGCCCGACTCAAATTTGCGCCTGCTAAATTTGCTCCCGCTAAATTTGCGCCTGACAAGTTAGTGAGAACTAACCCCACACCGCTAAGATCGCAGCTAGGACATTCTTTTGTTGACAATAGTTGCCTAGTATGTTCTAGATTTTCAGATAAAGCTGGGCTAGCAAGACTAACAGTAGTTAAAAGAGCGGTGGTAGCAAAAATGGCAAGTCTCATGAGTGTAGTGAGTGGGGGGCAAATGGCAGTTTTAGAGACATAAGTGCTAATGCATCGTAGATTAGCACTTATATATTTCAACTGAGGATATTATTCCCAAATTTAGCTAAACAAATTACTTGAGGCAGATTATTTCAATTTTTGAAAATATATTAAATAAAAGCAATCATTTATTTCTCTAGTGAAGAACCAGTCATGGAAAAACGCCGCTTGGGTAAATCAGATCTGCAAATTACCCCAATTTTGATGGGAACTTGGCAAGCAGGGAAAAGGATGTGGGTAGGAATTTCTGATCAGGAATCTATTAAAGCAATTAGAGCCGCTTTTGATGCTGGAATTACCACGATTGATACTGCGGAAGTCTACGGGGAAGGGCATTCAGAGCAAATTATCGCTCAAGCGCTGTCAGATGTACGCGATCGCGTAATTTACGCTACTAAAGTTTTCGCCAATCACCTAAAATACGACCAAGTAATCGAAGCTTGTGAGCGATCGCTCAAAAATCTGCAAACTGACTACATCGATTTATACCAAATTCATTGGCCCAGCGGCACTTTTAATAGCGAGATAGTCCCTATTGAGGAAACTATGGGCGCTCTAAATAAGCTGCAAGAGCAAGGCAAAATACGCGCTATTGGCGTTTCTAACTTTTCTCGCACTCAGCTAGCAGAAGCATCGCAATACGGACGGATTGACAGCTTGCAGCCACCTTATTCTCTATTTTGGCGGCAGCTAGAAAATGATGCTATGCCCTATTGCATCGAAAACGAGATTTCTATTATTGCTTACTCTCCTTTGGCGCAAGGATTGTTAACGGGTAAATTTGCCGCCAATCATAAGTTTGCACCTGACGATAACCGCGCCAAAAATAAACTATTCCAAGGTGAAAATTACCAAAGAGCGCAGCAAGCTTTAGAGAAACTTCGCCCCATTGCCGATCGCCATCATGCTACATTAGGGAATTTAGCTCTAGCCTGGTTAATTGCTCAACCTATGGCAAATGCGATCGTTGGTGCAAGAAATGCCGAGCAAGCTACAACCAACGCTCAAGCGGCAAATATCCAGCTTTCTGCTGACGAATTGCAAGAAATAGATGCTATTGGCAGAACGGTTACAGACTATTTAGACGATAATCCCGTAATGTGGAGTTTCGCTTCGTAAATAAAGATTGCTGTTAGATTGAGAAGTTTCAAGACTTTTGAATTTTAGTAAATGTAGAGTTGCTAAACCAAAAAGTAGTGATAACTTAAGTAATAGGACACAAGCTTAGAAAACAGCAAACCAAAACGGCGCTCAACCTAGTGTCCCCTGTTAGAGAGCCGAACTTGCGATCGTTCCATGCATTAGAGTTAGTGGCAAAAAACTCGAATAGAGCAAAGCCAAACTCAAGTCAAGAAGGACTGACTATGCTGGAGATTCAAGAAACGTAAACCCTAGTTATTGCTCCACTTTATTTGTTAACTCCAACTTTGAACAATTTAAATTCCGAATTCTAAGGGGTTTTATCACATACGGATAAGACCCCTTGAATTTTGGTTTAATTGTTTAAGCGGTAGCTGCAAGTATCCATGATCGCAACAAAGAATTTACTTGCTCTGGTACTTCGTCATGGGGACAATGACCAGCGCGCAGGAAGTATTCAGTAGTATTAGCGCAGTATTGGCGGAATTTGGGCGATCGCTCTTTGGCATTCATCCATGGATCGCCTTCTCCCCAAAGCAGCAGCAAAGGACACTTTAGTTGTTTGAGCAACACATCAACTTTTTCCCCTTGTGGGTTATTAAAAATTGCTGCAAATACTTCCGCCGCACCAGTATCGCAAGAAGGGCGATATATCTCATCTACCAACTGATCTGTAACTGCACTTTTATCTAAATAGACTCTTTCTAGAGTTTGGCGAATTACCCAAGGTTGGCGCACGTACTGAAATAATAGAAAACGCGCTAATGGTTGCTGAAAAATCCATTTAGCAGCCTCTCCCAAGAACTTCTGCCATACTTCCGGCTGTTTGGGCGGTTGCACCTCAGATTGCAAAGGATCGGGTTCTGAGGACGCTTCAGCATCAGAAAATGGTCCAGCACTATTAAGCAATACCAAACCTGCGGCTGCATCGGGACGCTGTGCGGCGACGCATAGACAAGCATAACCACCTAGAGAATTGCCTGCAAGTACCGCAGGCTGTCCAATAACTTCAGTAATAAAGTCAGATAACTGATCGCGCCACAAGTCAGCGCCATACTGAAATTGAGGTTTAGCAGAACGTCCAAAACCTAATAAATCGATCGCCCAAACTTCAAAATCGGCTTGCAGTTGAGCAATATTTTTGCGCCAGTGGTCGGTAGAAGCACCAAACCCATGCACCAGCAGCAAAGGAGGACGTTGCGGGTGTTTTTCTCCCGCCTTGACGTAGTAAATATCCTGTCCGCGCCACTGCCAATATTTACCAGGAATGGGACTAGTAGAGACGGCTGGTGTTGCCTGCATGATTCAAAGAAATGTTAAGTACCTTTAATAATTCTAGTGCAGGGGAGGTGGCGAACGCAGATGGACGCAGATGGATACAGATGGAAACCTACGCTGCTTTGTACTGGTGTGGGTGAGGAAAGCACAATATTATTCATGCACGAAGTCTATTTTCTCTAGTTGCGTAGAAGTACCTTTTGCTAACTGATTCTGGTAGGTTGGTTCTTATTGCTGTTGGTGGTTTGTATGCTGAACGCGATCACAGGTAAAACTAAATTACTAGGTGTAATTGGTTATCCGGTAGAGCATTCTTTGTCGCCAGTTATGCATAATGCGGCGATCGCTCATTTAGGTTTAGATTATGTCTATTTGCCTCTACCCGTGCATCCAGAGAAGTTATTAGATGCGATCGCAGGTTTTGCCGCGATCAATTTTGTCGGTTTTAATATTACAATTCCCCATAAACAAGCAATTTTGCCCTTAATACAGGAAATATCGCCAATTGCTAGCGCAATCGGAGCCGTAAATACTGTATGGCGCACTGATAGCGGTATTTGGGCAGGCACAAACACCGATGTAGAAGGATTTATAGCGCCTTTGAAGTCCTATACCCAAGATTGGAGCCAGAAAGTAGCCGTAATTTTAGGTAATGGTGGCGCAGCGCGCGCAGTGGTAGCAGGATGCGCTCAATTGGGTTTTGGGAAAATTCATGTTGTCGGGAGAAATCAAGGAAATTTAACTAAATTTATCAATAGTTGGAGCAATTCTAATTTAATTAAGGGATTGCAAGTTCATAGCTGGGAAGAGCTACCGCAATTAATCACTCACGCAGACTTACTTGTAAATACTACTCCGATTGGGATGCATCCTCACGTTACAGAGTCGCCATTAAGTAAGGATGAAATGAAATTATCCAAAAATGCGATCGCCTACGACCTAATTTACACTCCCAGACCTACCCAATTTTTACAACAAGCAAAGGAGCAAGGAGCGATCGCCATTGACGGATTAGAAATGCTAGTCCAACAAGGAGCAGCAGCCTTATCAATTTGGCTACAACAACCAGCACCAGCAGACATCATGCGCCAAGCCTTACAAAATCACCTAAGCAACCGAAAAAAATAACCGCCTTTTCTTTACTCAAAACTACTAAAAACTTTTATCCTAAACAACTCAAAACTCAAAACTCAAAACTCAAAACTATTTTCAGCCCACCTCCAGTTATAACGATTCCAGTTATATACGCCTTGAATTTGGTACTCAGCGCCATTACTGAAGCGAATCGAGCAACTTGTATAATCGCTGTTACTAGTTTCTTCAACTGCAATCACAGTGCAGGGGAACCATTCGCGGCTACAGGGACCTGTTTCTTGTACCCATTCCCATAAACCATTAGATACCTCAATGCGATCGCCTACTTTGAGTTTTAGGGCATCTTGAGCGTACATTTCGGCGTATTTGGCAATATGCACTTGCTCAATCCGATTGAGCCACGAAAAGCCGTAAACTTCGCGCATAAACTGCATTTCGCCCGAATCTCGCTCTTGCAGCCAATCGTTGAGTAGCTGAATTTTCCAAGGGCGATTTTGTTGCTCTTGAGTAAGGACAAATTGTAAAAAACTTTGACGTTGTTCTGGAGTTAATTCGTCTAGAGGATTGCTTGAGGGCGAATTATTGCTGTCAAGTAATTCCCTTTGAGCAATTAATTCCTCAGCTACTTGCAGCAGAATTTGCTTCTGCTGTTCGTTCAGAGGACAAGAACTCGTATCACAACGAATGAAAGCGGCTTTTAGTGCGGCTTCAAGGTCGGTAGGGGTCATAGCCAAAAGCGCGATCGCATGGGCTGGTTTCCCTAATTATGACAAAATTTTAATAGCTGCTGATTAACTGCTTGCACTTTATAAACAAAAACTACCAAACAGAAGATTTTTGAGTATAAAACTCGCGTGTTAAGCTGAGGTTACGTTAAAGAGTTTTGTGGTGCAGTGTATGCGGTTTCGACCCCTGTTTGTTGTCATTGTGACTTGCTTTGTGGCGATAACTACTTGGGTATCTACTCCCCCCGCTCTAGCGCTAACGCAAATTAAGTTATCTGATGTTTCTTATCAAGAGTGTCCACCAGAGTTAGCACAAGGAGCAGTCACTAGCGGCGCTACCAATGCTGCTAATTGCTTTATTGTGACTGGCAAAGCCGAAAATACCTCTGGCAAGCCTGTGTTTGATGCTGACGTATTTGGGCGGATTTATGATGCTAATAATGACTCTGTAATGCAAAATCGCACCCGCATCGGCTCTATTGCAGAAATACCAGCAGGAGTAAGCGATTTTAGTTTTAGAATTTCTGTTCCGGCAAATCAGCCTCTACCATTGCAACTCAAGCAATTTAAAGCCGCAGGCTTTAGCGGACAAGTGCGGCGCTGATAACTAAATTGCCAAGATATGATCTTATATCCTGGCAATTTATTTGTATTTAGAAAGGGTTGGTAGCTTAAGAATTAGATTGGCACTCCCGACGTGGAAACTCCAGCCAGCAAACCACCTATTAACTGAAGCAAGATAATTGCTAACATGGGCGAAAAATCAATTCCACCTAAAGGCGGAATGATAGAGCGGAAGATATTGAGGTATGGATCGGTTAATTGGCTTAAGGTAGCAAACGGTTGGCTGTAAAAGTCGATATT
>QQTW01000824.1_pt1 | contig 20454 bp, 26 predicted proteins | sample 1904831 | NCBI WGS metagenome assembly QQTW01 (sample SAMN09435610, study PRJNA476489) | Subsurface metagenome, whole genome shotgun sequencing project. | reverse complement strand
CTCAGTCTGCCACCTCGCCGCCAGCCATCGCCATTCGATCCCGTTGGGATCGCCTGGACTGAAGTGGACACCGAGGAGACTGGAGGAACTGGGACCGGCACAACAATCAGCGAGGATTCGTGGCTAGAGGAGGTTATCTTTGTCTGTATCATTCACTACTCTAATCTCTTTATTACGCTTTTTTACCCCAAAGAACTTCGACGCTCAGCAGTAACCGCTTCATCATCCTTATGACGAAAGGGAACTTCATCATCTTTACGACGAACGACCCAACCGTCATCATTCTGATGATGGTGATAGCCTCTTTCGTCGGACTGATGATGAAGATTACCAGCCTTCATCGCACCTACGATGATGATAATTGCGAACCTCTTTTCATCGCGGTCGTGGCTGGGCTGTCCCGTTTATTTTGTCACCCGCGTGCCGGCCCAAGTTCCTTTTACATGCTTGAGGCGACTCCTTCACCCTTCTTGCACCTATCTTCTGGGACTCTACAGCAAGCTATGATCGCTTTCCTTACGATCAACAATTATCTTATTCACTGCCCATCCTTTTTTTTTTAATGCACCTCGGCCACCTTCGAGGTACTTCTTCTAAGCTTGTACTACATCCTTCGCTCAAGTCCTCCATCCTTTCTCCAACCCTCTTCTAGGACACCACATTGAGCTACGATACTCTTTTCTTGTATCAGCAGCTGTTGTATTCACCGCTTTATCCTTTTGGTTCAATACACCTTGACCACCTCCGAGGCTTGGACCTCAAGCTTGACCTCAAGCTTCCTTGAACCCTTCTTTACTCATCTTCCCCAGCTTCACACCTGGCTGTGGTACCTGCAATACCATCAAGAGATGTCATCCTCGTCAACCTCGACGACTTCTTTGCCCATCCCGTCCAACACCTCCATACCACCAGGCGTCTCCATCATCTCGGCCCCACGTACGGGCCCAGTCACCCTCACGCTTGCCAATGGGCGAGTCATCGTCGCCTTTCCCAGCGGTGCATCCTTACCCACCACAGAGACGGTCATCACCCGGCTCAGCACCGACTCGGCTGGACGCCGTACCACTGTCATCTTCACCCTCAATACTGGCTTTGTAAGTAGTGCCCTCCGTTCTATGCATTACTCAAACAAGCTGCTTACTCTCGAGACTGACTATCCGCTTCACAGGAGATTGATCCGCCCACGCGAACCGCCACCGCACTTGAGACCACCATTGATCCCGATGTGACGAGATGGACGCAAGCCGCGCCGGGAGAGACCAATCCTCTATCATCCTTGTTCTCACCACCTACTCTCACGATCTTTCCCACTTCGGGAACGTCAGGCATTTCGCCAAGCATAGACACAAGCACGCCTACGCCATCAATATCGGCCACCTTCATTACCTCCGCCATCCCATCACAACCCTCCACGCCATTAACAATACCCCTGCAAGCAGCACCTCAGCCAGGATCTTCTGGTCTCAGCAGCGGGGGGAAAACGGCTCTCATCAGCACCGGCAGTGTTGGCGGCGTGTTTATCTTTGCCTTGTGTGCTTGGTTCTTCCGCACGAGGATTTTCATATGGCTCTTCTCCAAGAGGCGCAGCAAAAAGCTCTATTCTTCAATCATGGAGGAAATGGTACTTCCGAGACATGAGCCACCTCGGACAACGGAGAGTGAGCAGCGAGCTAGCGGAGAAGACGCCGCAGGCGTGATCGACTCGACAGTAGTCGGAGAAGTAGTGGAAGCCGGAGTGGAGAACATGGGACGGAGCACAAGTCTTCCGCCGCCTCGACGTCTGCAAGGATTTGAAACAGATGCCACCAGAAGAAGAGTGGGAAGCAGGGAGGAGCTAGCGTCGCCAACGTTGTCCGGCGTCGATCAAGAGATTCCAGCACCTTCACCACGACCCATCTTCCGGCCATGGCGTGGTTTCTTGGATCCGAGGGAGTACGAGCTGAGCCGGTTACCACCGGGACCGGCCTCGGTGACGGAGAAGTATAGTACCGACGCCGGTGAGGGAAGCGTTGTCGAAACCTTTATCGAATCGGCGTCGATGAAGGACGAACGTCTGTATCGGACGGAACAACCCAATCACACCCCGCCCCCCGGTAGAGAGTGGCCTTTGGGAGCAGGAATAAGGCCCTCTTCCCTGTTTCTGGCCGGACAGGGTTATACACCGGGGATGAGCAACGTGGACGAGAAGTCTGGGTCGGTCGTCGGAGCGGCGGGGTCGGAGGCCGGGGATAGCTTGGGCGAGGAAGAAGTCGTTGAAGGGCCCGTCCAGGCGGACATTCAACGACCTATACCCAATGCAGAACTCAGTGGAGCTGCTGGTGGAGCTACCGACGACGAAGCTGCTGTCGGAGAGCCATCTGGGGCGGCCCAGGAAAAGGTGGCGGAGGAGAACAGGGAGGCGCAACCGCGAGCCGGGGCGGACGAGGATCATGCGCGATTGTCGCTGGCCAACGAAATCGTGAACGAGACGGAGGTGGATGAGCCACCGATAGCTTCCCCACCCACGGCGTTCAAGGAGGATGGGAGTATACAGGCGCCTCTCTCCGATGACCCGCCGCCGCCGCAAAGCCAACCAACGAACCCTTCGAATCTGGCCGCGGAGTTGCCAACTCCCCGGCAAGGAACCCCTCAGCAGACGAGCTCTCTTACGCCACAAGCTGGTCGACCCGTTCTCGAGAGTCGTCACCCCGCCCCGTCAACGCTCTCATCCCCTTCCCCGACCACAACGGTCGAGACCATATCCGAGGGGCAGAAAGACTCCTCAGCGAGAGACTCAAACGATCCCCTCCTACCGAGTCCTCACACCGCGCCGACAGACACGGTCACCCAATCTCCGACTGGCACAGCAGAGGAGCCGTTGGAGGAAGAGGAAGAGGAAGAGGAAGAGGAAGAGGAAGACGAGCAGAAGGGCTCGTATCCTCGAGCCCTGAGATGATGCTCGACCAAGCTCAACCCCACACAGACGAAACTAGGGGCAGGTTGTCATCCTTCGTCCCACCTGCAAACACACACACACACACACACACACACACCCCTTCAACAACACAATAGGCGGACCTTGTGGCTGCTACATAAATTCCTTCGCACTAACTTCCTTGGGCGCTCTTCTCTTCTCCATCCCAGTTGCTCAAACTACTCTCTAGCTCGTCGAACAGCGCTCAAACACCATCGATCTAGAGTATCAACTGATCCTCGTTTAGCGTTCCTCAAGGCATCCTCCAGCCCCACTTGGATCGAGCAACACCATTTACAGCGAGAAGCGGGGTCATCAAGGGGGGGTTTCTATCCCGGTAGGTATATTATCTCGCATGGGCGAAGCAAAGACTACACAATATCGTCATATCTTCTTTTCAGCGGTCATGTTATTTTGTAGACTGCGTACAATAATACCCAGTTTCCTGAGTGATTTGAATGTTAGAGGTACTAGTAAATAACATAAGCATGGGTACGAAGCTGAACCTGCTTTTCTCTTCTCCGTCCCCAGCAAGATTGCCATTACAATTACTGTACCGCGGAGAGAGGACCAGATCTGCTATCGTCACCAGTCCGATCCAGGTTTTCGTGATATGGTACACAGGTCTTGAAGTCGAGCCAAGACACTCAGGTTATGGAAAGCGGTACCTCTCGCCGCTTATTGCAACGTTGTTGAACCCCTGGATAGGTTGCCACCATTTAAACTATGACCGGGGCTATCGTACTCAATCAGGTACTTCATATGGTAATCCAAAGACGTTGGCAAAGAATGATTTCAATGCTACCTACCGCACGGCGCACCAACTAATCAAACCCATCAAACAGCTCTACGCGAACTCCGAGAACTTCCCATGCTAACAACTTTCCAGAGAAAATGAATCGAGATCAGAATGAATCGACAATAAACCCTTAGCTCCCCTCCCTCCTTATTCTTTTCGACACCCAATGCCACCGTGTAGATAAACGCAGATGGATGATCAATCCCCCCCGGCCCTTCCTCTTTTCGATACCCCATGCCAGATAGGTATATCAATGCAGATGGATGATTTCCCACTCCGCACTCCTTTCTATACCGGTGCCCATGGATATCAACGCAGATGGATAATTCCCGGCCCCTTCCTCTTCTCGACACCCCATGCAAGGTAGGTTGAAGGAGATGGGATTAGAAGTGCTAGATAAGTACATGAAACTACTTTACACGGTATAATACGTTCCTTCGACTAAATAAATCAAACCGAATGCAAGGAAGGTTAAAGCGCCTCCTAACGTGACTATATCTCATCATCACCATCATTAGCGTTCGTTCATTCATCACAAGCCCACTGCAAGAGGACGCTTGGCTGGATGGGAGAAGAAATGCAAGACTCACCAACTCTCAAACTGACCCTCCCGGCCACCGCTCTCCCTCCCAACACCGCGGCCGCCGTACACAACCCATGCCCCGTCACTGCGCCGGCAGTCACCCACCAATAATCCTGTCCGGCAGCCATTGCGATGGTCGCGATCTGGGAGCGATCACCCCACTCGCCGAGGAAGGTCATGACGAACGTCTGGACCCAAGCGGGACTGAGCAAGAAAGACAACAAATTATTCAGGCCGGCCAAGATATTTTTGATGGTATTTCTGGACGGCAAAGCCCTCGAGTGAGCTGAAAGAGAAGTCGGACTGGGCGATCTCGACGGCGACGAGGCCGACGACGAAGGCGGACTTTGAGGTGGTGACGGCAGTCGTGAATTCGTCCGGGATTTGCGCGGAGTGTTATTATTACTACTCTGACTACGCCTCCCACCACCAGCACCGGCCTCGAGGATGTAGGGGTTCAGAGAACCGCTCCGATGACGTTTCCCGGAGTATTTCCGGGCGAGGTGTTCGCGCTCTTCGAGCTCGAGTTCTACCTCTTTCATCTCCTCGTGGGGACTATCTTCGGGGTGCATCTTGTAGCCTTCGAGTAGCATCTTGGCGCCAAAAACGAGGAATAGTAATGCGGCGAGAATGTTCGTGTATCGCTTTGGGATGAGTGTCGGGACTGCATGTCCTAGCATGGCGGATAGAATGGTCATCGCGATCAGCGCGGAGAAGGCGGCGGAGAACACCACCAGACGGGGGTGTTTCATCGCCATCAAGGCTGCGATCAGGAAGGTCTTGTCGCCGACTTCGGAGAAGAGGATCATGGTCAGAGCGAGGAAGAGGGAGTGCAGAGGCTGGATGAGTCCGTTGGTGGACCCAGGGAGGGTGCTACTCGGTGGGATGATGCTGTCGTCGAGACCGGTGTCGGGTTTGATGGGATTGAGAGGATCGTCGGCCTTGGAGGATGGAGGAGGCGGGGGTGGTTCGTCGTGAGGTTTTGGAGGGAGGTCCACGGGTTTCTGTATACATCATTCGGATCAGCATTTGCTTCGTATATTGTGTGAATTATACGATCAAGAGAGGTATAGAAATACTGACAGCAAGTCCCCCTGGCAGCTCCACTTCCTCGACATCCTTCGACGACCCCTTCCCATCCAAGACCGGCTCCGCAGCCCCGTCCGTCACATCATCCTTGATGCCCTCCTTCTCTCGAATTTTCTGTTCCTCGCTGTGCGGCAATGGACGCGCCTCTTTCGGAGGATCCGGTTTCTTCTCGGTCGTTGATCCAGTCTGCCCCTCTTGCGCTTTACGCTCGCGATCCTTCTTGCTGACACCACCCTCCGTCCCGGTCGTGCCCTTCTTGGGCGTCTCTCGATTCGGATCATCCATCACGCCATCATTGACCTTTGGAATATCCGTCTCCATCAACGGCCGTGGCGCTGGTTTGTGCACCGTCGGCGCATCTTTCTTCTTCCCCGACTCTTCTGTTTTCGTGGTCTTTTCTCGGTCTCCCGCCACGCCCACCCAGGGCCCCGCATGCGGTAGGCCATCCTTGCCGTCTACCGGTGCGACCTTGGTGCCGGAATCGACATTGCTCTTGGCGCTGGTGGACGCCTGCGAGACATCGCTGGTCGTCGTGGTCGCCGCCCCAACGAGAGCATTCTTGGCCGATTCGATCGCTTGGCCCACGGCCTTGATCGCACCCGGCTTCGTTGGTGGTGGTGCCCCTGAGGCCAATGATAACAGGGCTAGGAAAACGAGCGGTAGATGATATCGTCGGGGTCGTGATCTCCTCATGATCAGGGTGAGCGTGTGCGTGTGTGCGTGCGTGGGTCAATCAAAGAAACATCGGTCGAGGTCGTGCAAATGCAACGGTGTATCCTGGAGATCGACGGCTGTCAGGGACAAGAATTCTGAATTCTGGGACAACTGCCGTGCAACGGACGCCACACCTCCTCAGCCGCATCCCCTATTCCCTATTCCCGCACCTTCTCAGCCTCATCACGTGAATATCACGTGTGTGGCTTGTACCTTCGAGCAAGACATCATTGATGAAGGAATTCTCGCGTTTCATTGATCCTGCATCTCATTGATTGATCTTCGAGTTGGACATATATCATTCTTGTATGCAGTGAGGTTCTGTATATTGTGGGGTGTTACTGAGCACGGCGCGTCAACCCATCCATTGATTCTGATTCTGGCATCAGACGCGACTGCCCCGCAATCATCGGACATCGCGAGACAAGACCGGCTCATGAGGTTCACCAGGGGACGGACAGCAAGATGGCACAGTAAGTTGCATCAGAAGCTCTAGAAACTTCCACAGTCCTAATATTTGTGAGCTAGGCATGAAACACAGGCCCATCTTGCCAAGTTGGAGGCAGTGAGGATGCGAGTCGCTCGATCCGCTCGATCCAGCGCCCAGCAGAGTAACAGCCAAGAGGTTGAACAATCTCCAATCCTTTCATCGAGCGAGCATCCCGCCAGCAGCATGAACCGAGAGTTCACATCTGCAGAAGAGCAACCCGAAGACGACTGGAGACCACCCGCGGACGACGATCAAGAATCGACATCGGACGTATACCGAGTTCCGGAATCGTCAGCGGAAGTTTTGCGAAGGTTACGCGACCAGCGAGTCGAGCTGAACAAGGAGAATCTACAGGAAGCAAAGGTCGAGGGGGTACGAAAGAAGCCTCGATTTTTTAACGAGCGGCAAGAGAGTGCGAGACGAATCCCGTTCGAGGATGACGACGAGGATGAAGATGAAGGCCCCCGAAGAACACAGCATCGGGCACGAGATGACGTGAGAGCCGGTGGAGAAGGTAATGGGGTGGAGCCAGAAGAGGACGATGATGACGAAGACGATGCATTTGAGACGGACGATCGTCCAGCGGATGTGGTTCGAAGAGTCGAGCAACCAGCGGTGGGTCGATCAGGGAACGTCCCTAGACAGAGATTGGACAACAGAAGTACCGGCGTCAGCGGGGATTGGCAGAGAGTATTCAACCGAAATACTGGCGTGACCCAGGATCGCAAACAAGCTCAGCGACAAGCAGCAAATCAAACTCAAGAAGAACCACGGCGTGCACATCAGGAGCCGTCTCCGAGCGTGGAGGAGGAGAATGACGGCCAGATTCCGTATCGACAGATCAATCAACTGGCCAAAACGACCGTCGCGTTGCGGGGCCAGCGCAAGGTGCAGGTGCGACGACCATGGTCCGAGCAGGCGACGGCGCGGCTGATCGAGCTCATCGAAGACGATCGCTACGGCACGTCGTGGGTCACGATCGAGCATCTGAAGGATCCGCTGCTCGAGGGACGAGGTCAAGTTGCGCTCAAGGATAAAGCGCGGAACGTCAAGATGGACTTTCTTAAGTGAGTATCTTCGATCGACATCGATCGGAGATTTTACTCGCTAACATGAATAGAGCGGGGATCGATCTGCCCATCAATTTCGAGAATGTCCGGCTCAATCGGCTTCAGATTCAGACCTTGCAAGACCTGGGTATCTCGTACGACCAGGACCGACTTCGAGGGTAAAGGCAACCATGGCGGCGTCGACTTACTTTCTTGTTCTCCAGCTGCCGAGTTGGTCGCTTTCTGGTCTCTACGAAGTGACGTGAGGGAGGGTCTCTCGACGTTTCTCGATTCAGCGTCCATAGCATCTGTTTCAAAAAATCCATCCCCAAAATATGTTTTTCCGACTTGACTATTCTTGCGTGTCATTGCCACTGTTCTACGCAATCGGATTTCATATCAAGTCATGTTGGCGGCCGCAGCTATTCCAATCTGAGGCAGTTACCAAATAACCTTCAAGCTCGGCGGAAACGGCAACTCCGAATCAACCGACTCAACCAAATTCCGAGCCATGACCACCTTGTCAGCTACAGCAATCGCGTCTCCAAACCACGACCCGAGTTCCGAAGAGGAAGTCCCCATCATGGATGAAAGCAATCACCCTCCAGATGCATAACCTCCCAAGGCTGAAACTCGCTCTGCTATCGTAGCAGCTCAGCTGCAAGGACCCGCATTTTTTTGGGACAACAGATGCATCATGTCCAGCCTGCCTCCGAACGGCTCGGGAAATCCCGGCAAGAGACCTGCACGACGCACGCGAGCGCAAACCAGTGCCGTTGCCAATGCCCACGACGGCTCGATTCTGCATCCTGGTCCGGTGCGAATCAACGTTCAGGGGGCTTTTATCGTCGACGAAGAACATCATGATCCATCGAATGGAAGTGGGACCGGAACGAGCACCACCAGCCGGCATGGCACGCGGGACATCCGACTGCCCAACCATACGGCGGCGGTCAGCCATATCGCTGTTGATGTCAGTTCTGTCATCCTTGCTTTCACATGATTGAATCTCGATGCTGATTGTTTATATCAAACAAAAGATTGGAGGATCGCTGGCCAAATTGGTGTATTTCTCCGAAGAGCCCTACTCGAATGAACCGGGCGGACGACTCAATTTTGTCAAATTCGAGATGGACAAGATCGAGTCCTGTCTGGAATTCATGCGGCAGTTGAAAGAGAAACAAGAAAAGCTGCAGGGCTCGAAACCGGGGGATCTCTGCGTGATGGCGACCGGGGGTGGTGCATACAAGTATTACGACACGTTGAAAAAAGCCTTGGGGGTGGAAGTGCTACGAGAGGATGAAATGGAGTGTTTGATCATGGGTGGGTCATTACTCCAAAACTTGGAAACGCTTTGGGGTGTTGATTTATCTGTCAGGACTCGATTTCTTCATTACCGAGATCCCCAATGAAGTCTTTACCTACAGCGAGACAGATCCGATGCGATTCGTTGACCCGCGGGTGGATATCTACCCGTACCTCCTCGTCAACATCGGTTCCGGGGTGTCGATGATCAAAGTCTCTGGACCTCGCCACTACGAGCGAATCGGAGGGACGTCCTTAGGTGGCGGGACGTTGTGGGGATTACTGAGCTTGTTAACCGGCGCTCGGACATTCGACGATATGCTCGCCATGGCCGATCGGGGGGATAACACCGCCGTGGATTTGTTGGTGGGAGATATCTACGGTACGGATTACACCAAGATCGGACTCAAGAGCACTACCATCGCGAGTTCATTCGGGAAGGTATTCAAGATGAAGAGACAAGCCGAGCGAGACGCGGAAGACGACGGGGGGTTATCGAATGGTGATCCCCGCGAGGCTAAAGAGTCACACCATGTACGGAGTGAATTGGTGGAGACAGGTGTAGACACGGAAACCGGTGGACACAACTCGTTCAAAGCGGAAGATATCAGTCGAAGTTTACTCTACGCCATCAGCAACAACATCGGCCAGATCGCCTATCTCCAATCGGAGAAACATGATCTAGCCGACATTTATTTCGGGGGCAGTTTCATAAGGGGTCATCGACAGACGATGAACACGCTCTCGTACGCGATCAAGTTTTGGAGTAACAATCAGAAACGGGCTTTCTTTCTAAGGCACGAGGGGTATCTCGGTGCCGTGGGGGCGTTTTTGAAGAGACAGCCGAAGAACTGGTGGGGTCGAAGGAATAGTTTCGAGGAGAGGGAGATGATGACGCGATGGAGGTCGAGAGAGGGTCGAGAAGGCGCTGATTGAGATGATGGGTAGGAGCGTAGTTGATATGAGTATGTTACAGTGCCCTGGAAGGAGTTCCAGGCTGTGGATAGAACAAACAGAACATAATAGAATTAAAGATCTTCTTAAACAGCCTCAATTCTTCCCTCCTACCCTCGAGTCTTCAGAGCTTTTCATCCACCCGTATCACATCCTCCCCAACTGTATCTATCTTGTCCTCGATTCTCTCAAGGTTTTGTTCAAGACTTGCAAAACGGTCCATCACTTGGGCAAGGTCATCGTCGTTGTGTTCAACCCGTTTCTTATCGTTGTTCTCTTTCTCCTTTGAGTCGGAAGGAACATGACCATGCTCATCAACACCATCAACCGGTCTCGTCTCCTCCGGTACTGCTAGCAGTTCAGGAATCCGATCCGGTCCGAAGAAGCCCAAGAGATACGTCATTCGAGAGACGAACAGAAAGGTCTTTTTATCGCAGTTAGCAATGTTCATTCAAATCTTCATCCTGCTTCTTTTCTTCAAGTCCAGCCCAGCTCAGATGGCGGTCATCCCCAAACGCAATCCCTCTCTTTCTCCATATCATGATTCTTATACAGCTCGATCTATCTCCACTCTTAATTCACCGGACATACCACCAATCATGCATGTAACCAGAAGTAGGACCTCTAACCCAAGGTCTAGAAACAATACTCTCGTAGCACAACAACAGTCTATAAAGCTACTATACCCCAACCGCCACAACATCCCTCACAGAAGAAAGACCTCCGCGCCCACAACCATACGTAGAGACAATAAATGAAAATCAAGCTCACCGTAACTCCAACATTCCCACAAGTCATCCAATTCCACCTCCTAACATCCCAATACACCTCTGGTCCGAGTATGCTATACGTGACCCACAGATGACCAATATCCCCTAAAGCCAATGCAACCAAATACGCCCTTGTGAGTCTCTGAAGAAATGGAAGTTCATGTCCATTCAATTGTCGTTGTCGGGTGGCACCGAAGGGTATAGTCACCGAGCCAACCGAAGAGGAAGAAGAGGAGAAGATCGTGGACGGTGCATAAAGAACCGCAATACCGATGAATGCAAGAAGGAGGTATAAGTTGCCGAGTTGGTAAGTAATCAATTCGTCCTGCGGGGTTTGAAGGGGCGCTAGGGCGATGAGGGAGGAGGAGGTGGTGGTGGTGGAGTGGTCGTGTGGTGGAAGCGGGATTTGGGTGTGGGAGAAGATCGCGGGGGAGGTTAGTGCGTGGTAGGCACCCCCGAGGAGGGATATGGGTTCGAAAATGGCGAAGATGAAGCGTGGGATGGGGGGAAGGATGGTGGCCATTTTGAAGTGGATTGGATGGTGTGGTTGAGGGGGTTTGGAGGTGGAGGTAGGGATCACATTGGTTGAGAGGAACTGTGCGGAAGTAGGACGGGTTTTATAAAAGCTCTATTGTAGATCTATGGATAGGTCTAGCTCTAGAACGAAATGCATGGACGGTGTTGGTGTTGGCTTGGTTCGTCAAAGGATTCGTGGGATCGCGATATGCGGAACCTTACGATAAGGTTGGAAACCAAAACTCATGCCAAATGGTGTATAAATAATATGTAGGGTTAAGTATAGTAAGGTGAAGAACCTTGACAATGGGCTATGTAAATGATACTATGATATGTAGAAGAGAATGAACGTGTTGATGCCATCGAGCCTATGCGTATCCCATCAAAACGGCAGCCTCGGCGTTCAGAATGGAGGATCCAGCGGCTCCGATGACAGCTATTTAATGAGATAAGCACACAGCGCATCGTCACTTAAAAGCTAGACAGACTCACTGTTATGACTCAAAGCAACGTATTGGATATCAAAGATGTCGCTATCGTCCTTTCTTACTCGACCGACGCTCACCGCATATCCACCATGTAAATCCCGATCCAATCGTGGCTGGGGTCGATCCGGCTCATCCATGACGACAATGGCACGCTCCGGTGCAGATGGACAGCCGAGCTCTGTAACCGTCGTGGTATATTTCCTCAATGCGGCCTTGACCGACTCCACCGACGGAGGCGGTCTGTTTTGAAATCTCAACGACACACACGCCGTATGTCCGTCCATGACCGGCACTCGATTGCATGCAGCGGATATTCTCAGACTCGATTGAATATGAAAGATATTCTCTTTCTGCCCGAAATGGCCAAGGATCTTCTGCGCCTCGGGTTCGAGTTTGTCTTCTTCGCCAGAGATGTACGGTACGACATTATCCAGAATGTCCATGCTGCTGACACCGGGATAACCAGCTCCCGATACGGCTTGCATGGTGACCACGCTGACTTGATCTATTGGACCAAATCTCTTTTGAATAGCCGCCATGGGAATTACCAGTCCAATGACGGCGCAGTTGGAGTTGCACACCAAGAAGCCTTTGTCGAGTTTATATTGTTCCCGTTGATGCGGGATGATCTGAAGATGATCTGTGTTGACAGTGGGGACGACCAGGGGGACAAGTGGATGTCGACGGAAATTCTTGGCATTAGAGAAAACGGCGAGGTTTGCCTTCAAGAAGCGCTCCTCTGTTAGAATTTAGCTTCAGTTTCAATTGCGATAAACACGCTTGATGTGTGTTATACGTACCAATATCACCTGCTACATCGCTGTCTAATCCCGAAAACACTAAATCGCAGTCTTTGAACTCCTCGGGCGTGCATTCCTTGACAACTAGCTCCGCCAGCTCACTAGACATCGGCGAGGCTTGTTTCCATCGGACGGCATCTTTGTATTTCTTGCCTGCTGATCGCGACGACGCTCCTACCGCATGGAGCGTGAAGTGAGGATGGATAGCTAGGAGCAGGATAAAGCGCTGGCCGACGGAGCCAGTGCATCCAAGAACACCTAATTGGCTCAGTCATCACACAGCCATGATTCACTGATATAGATACTCACCGCAGCGCTTCTTGAGCTTGTCAGTGGCCATATTAGTGGAAAATGCTCACCGTCGACGAGTTTGGGATCAGCGATGGTGGGGTAGTCGAGGCATTTGCCTCGTGAAAAACTGCCGGCCGTTGTCGGTGGGCTCTCGGCTGAAGCTGCCCTTGGAAATACCCGAGGCGGCTCTGTTGAGTTAGGGCTCGGGCTGCTGGGCTCTCCGTTTGTGCGCCCTCACTTTCCCCGTCATTAATCACCTCCTCCACAATCGACGCCGACGTCAACCTCATCGTCGACTCCATCTCCACTCGCGCGTCATCATGCCTCGTGGACCGTAAGTTCCCAGATATGTAAATGGAAATAATGTATTGACATAATCTACTTTCCAGAAAGAAGCATCAGAAGCGCCTCAGTGCGCCCTCGCACTGGCTCCTCGACAAGCTCTCCGGAGCGTACGCGCCTCGACCATCTCCCGGACCGCATAAACTACGGGACTGCATGCCCCTGATTGTATTCATCCGCAATCGGTACGTTATACACCCCCCGATAACCACCACATTCCTCAAAACTGACTATATATCAGTCTCAAATATGCTCTCAACGGCCGCGAGACCAAGGCCATCGTGATGCAGCGTCTGATTAAAGTCGACGGCAAAGTGCGCACGGATACGACCTACCCGGCCGGCTTCATGGACGTCATCGGCATCGAGAAGACGGGCGAGAACTTCCGACTCATCTACGACACCAAAGGCCGCTTCACCGTCCATCGTATCACGGCCGAGGAAGCTGAATATAAACTCGGCAAAGTGAAACGGGTCCAGCTGGGAAAAGGCGGGATTCCATTCTTGGTTACGCACGATGCTAGAACGTGAGTTCTGATGCGATATACATCAAGCATCCTTCAGACGTTGGACCAAGCTTTGGTTTTTCCATTTACCGGCTTCGTCCTTTTCATTTCCTTCTCATCGTCAATTGCTGATAATAAATAGCATTCGTTACCCCGACCCAATGATCAAAGTCAACGACACGGTCAAGATCGATTTGTCGACGGGCAAAATCACCGAATTCATTAAATTCGATACCGGTGTCGTGGCCATGGTCACGGGTGGTCGAAACATGGGTCGTGTCGGCATCATCACCCATCGCGAGCGTCACGACGGGGGTTTCAATATCGTGCACATTAAAGACGCGATTGATAACTCGTTTGCCACGCGTGAGAGTAACGTGTTTGTCATCGGAAGGGAGAAGCCGTGGGTTAGTCTGCCCAAGGGGAAGGGTGTCAAGGTATGCATTTATTATATATATAACTCTCTCCACATATCACTATCATACCCAATCATTTCTTTATATTAATCAATTGAGGGCATAATACTGATGATGTCTGATACAGCTCACCATCGCCGAAGAGAGAGACCGTCGCAGGGCGTATGCCATTGCAGGACACTAGATTTCATCTTATTTTCCCTTCGGCTATGGCTCAGCTCGCTTCTTTCTTTCCTTCGTCGATCGTGCTCGGTGGGAGAGGGATGGTTGTTGGCCTAGATCTATCTAGCTTTATTCGTAGAATTGAGTAGGCTAGTTAGCTAGGTAATCAACCTACCTCACTTTTCTCACCCGAAGAAAATCCGTTCATCCGCGCATTGAAAGACTTCGTGAGCAACGTGAATCCAGATATGACGACCTATCCTCACTTGATTCGATTACATTTCAATTAGAGGAAGCGAGCCGCCTCACTTCCTCTCCGACGAGCTGCGCACATCTATTAGCACTAGTGTTAAATAACTCAATGGAGTGGGTGTCAACTGTATCTGAATGAACGCAGGCATGCGGTTCCTTCGATGTATCGTAATAGACCGGTGACAAAGCAAAGCGATGTGCTCAGCCGTAGTCATCGTTGTTCGTATGATGAAGGGTTGTCTTTACCTTCATCACAATAACAACGATGAGTAACTCAGTTTCCATGGCACTTACGATGAAGATTAGTTTACTGCCTACAGTATGATAATGACGACGAAGACTATTATTGGCCATTACTGCTCTGCACAATTGTTTAGGCTTGTCGCCCACGTGCATGGCAATGAAGCGAACCGCCACTGGAGTCGGACTGTACTGTACTCTACGGATCCGTAGTTTGATTGAGGTGGCTTAGATTGCATAATAAAAGTTCCCACGAGCGGAACTCGATTGATTGGGAGTTTGCTAAAAGTGTGTACAGTGTTGTGCTTTATTAAGCTATGAGAGCTTAGCTGGACAACATGGCTGTCTATTCCGTCAATATATCATACATAGGGAGAATGACAAGCCATACATTCTTCGCATTAGACGCTGATTCTAGTTGCAAAAAGTAGCGAGGATGTTCCCTGATGTGATGAATAAACTGTTTTATGCTAGGGGAGCTACAGGAGGTTTTCTCAATTCCGTCGGTAACTTATATCGAGTGAGTATGAGAGTCGTTCATATGTTCTTCCCTGCCTTGATTAGAGCCGAGCCTATTGCCAATGAAATATATCCTAAGACGCTAGATAATTCGTTCTCTACTCCGTTGGTATATCAAACATCGGGTGCTGGCCATGTCTTCCTAGATGAATGCCGAGGAAGTTGTAGGTGGGAGTGAGCGCGAGATGAGTATCTATTTTGTGCTGAGGTGGTAGATGATTCGTTCACTACTCCGTTGATATATCGAACATGGGGTGCGTGGCCATGTCTTCTTCCCCCCAGAGGAGTGCCGAGACGGAGGTCGTTGTTGCTGGGGGTGATGGCGAGATGAGAATCTGTTGAATGGACGCGGTACTCATATTTGCACCAATCGTAGTGGTCCCGCTACCACTTGCTGTCCCATTGGTAGTGACGGCGGTGTTTTTACGGCCACTACCACTTTGGACAGCGCCATTATTACCCGCTGTCGAAGTCGGAGTTAATGTAGGGGTGAAGGCGGTGGTGGTAGTCGTGGGAAGAAAAGTAGGCTGTCGTCCGGTTGATGCTCTCTTTAAGCCCGAACTCGAGGTGTGTTGTGCTGCGGGAATGCGTTGAGTATTCATATTCGTGCTAGATTCTGCAGCGATTCGCGAGGAATAATATTGATTGGCATTTGCTACTACAAATGCTGCTGAAGAAGACAAGGCTGAGGTCGAGGTTGACGTAGGGTTACGGAGGACGTTGATGGTAAGGTTCGTCGTTGGGGTAGACGGAGTAATGGTCGTTGTCGTTGTCGTCGGAAAGAAGGGATTCTGTGTTGTGCTACCGGTACCGGCAGTTCCAGCAGCACCAGAAACAAAACCAGATGAGGAATACGCGACAGAAGACGGATCCAAATCGAACGGTAACAACAAGTCGGTTGGTGGTGGAAGATTAAACGGCGGTGAAGCCTTTTTGGTTGCTGCCTCATCTGCAGACGAAAGCATAACGGACGCTGGTGATAACGATAGCAACGATGGTGTGACGGACGTTATCATGGATCTGTTGTTGGGGGTATTCTTGCTTTCCAGAGATAGATTCAGATTGCCTCGACGGTCGACGACAGTAGTGGCGGCGGTAGTAGCGGTAGCGATGGCAGGTTTGGTGAGTTGCAACTGGTAATGATTATTATGGTTGCTGCTGTTGTTGCCATTGGTTTTGTTCTGGGATGTCAACAGTAATGACCGTGTGGGGTCATAGGTAAGTAAAGGGTGGATGTGATCTAGCAGCAAACTCTGCATTTCGCCGATCGGGTTATTGTGAGAATTGTTGTTACTATTCTGACTGTTTTGCGTGATGAATGGACGGAGGGTATTATCGTCCCAGTCGATCAAAGAGCTGATGGAAGGTACGGTGGGATCTTCGTCGTGGACGAGAAGCCCCTGAACTGAGACTTCGGGTTCAGCTGGTAACTGATCTTGTTGACTTGGCTCGTCTGAGGAGGGAGTTGAGGATGATGAAGACTCCATTTGACAGGCCGCCTGCTGTTCGTCTTTCTTGTCACTGCGAAGTGCTGCCTTAGGCCATATCTCGGGCCGCAGCTTGAATCCCGCTTTGGCGTACAAATCTGGATACCGGTTGCGGAAACGGTCACGCAGATCGACAGCCCTCCGACTATGCAGATCAAGGCTAGCATCCTCTCGGATGCGACTCCATTGTGGACCATGCGCCTTGTAACCTTTCAGCAAATCCGCGTCCTCTTCTTCGGTAAAGAGTCGTCTTTCTTTTCGCTTGGCTATTGGAAATGGTCCTTGTATTCCGAGTCCCGCTAGGTCTTCCGGGCGGATTCGGTGGGACCGGCCTTTACTTGTGGGCTTGCTAGTCGAAGGTGGCGACTTGGATCTCTTTGGTCCGGAGGATGATGGTGGGGTATAGCTGGGTTCGTGCGGCGTAACAGAATCAGGAGGCGATGACGTGAGAAGAACAGAACTCAAGGGCATGATCGAAGGACTGCTCTGTGAAGCGGTAAAAGATGCAGATTTGGGCCGCTTTCGGTACTCGTTCGGGCAGCAGGTGCGGAAGCTACGATTTCCGTTAATGACCGATTTTGGCGGACGATGAATTAGCGATGAATTTACACACCGGTCTTTTAAATCAATCCCGCTTCGGGCGTTGAAGCTGTATGTAGGATCCCCGAGGATTTTCTTCCAATTCCCAACTCCATGCTTTGCCACGCCTTGCAACAGGTTTTGTGTCTCCTGCGAAGTCCATTTGCGTCTCGGTCGGACTGCTCCCACTCGCTCAGGGCCGGGACTGGCTGAGCCCGTCTGACCTCGAGACGGCTTCTGCTCAATCTTCGAAGGAGGTTCCGAGTCCGCCGGATCCGCCGCTTCAGATGACAGAGCGGCGATAGGCAGAACCGAACTTTTTCGAGTCGGGGATGTCTTGCGATCATTAACCGGTGCCAGTTTAACCTCCCCTGGTCCTGCCTCAGTCTGCAGTCTTGATGGTTCCACAGGCGGTGCCAATGGCCGTCTCTTTGAGCCCGTTCCATTCAGTTTCCGTCGTTTGGTCGACGCCTCAGATATCTCTCCTTTGGAGGCCTGACGGCAATTTGGAGCATGCTCATCAATAGCGAGTTTTTGAGGTTTCGACTCCCGCGGGCTTGGAGTGGGCCCAGGAAGGTGCTGCTTCTCTTGTTCAACGCCATGATGTGACTGGAGCTTTTTGTTGTCGTCACCGGTAATTTCTGACACCTCCTTTGCGAGCCATATCTCCTTTTCTATGGACGGCTTAGGAGAAATCTGAACATTTTGTCCTGTGGCGACTGTGATGGAGTCGAGGGCGAGAGGTCGTAGGACTATGCGCGACGAAGTCGCATCATGTAACGGTGGAAGCTGCAGAGACGCTCTCTTCTCTGGAGCGCGAACCAGAGGAACAGGCACGTCCAAGAGAACCTCCAGACGCGGTTCCGTAGTCATCACGCGGATTGCTGATTGATCTGTTCGTCGGGTTGTTGCATGTTCGATGACCAGTGACGGTCGAGTCGTTCCGCAAGTCAGCGCTTATCTAAGCTAGATGAAGCTCGCGATTCTCAGCGGCGACACCGAAGCAGCAGTTGCAGAAAAGAATTCAATTTGTGTAGCAGAAGAAGAGCTAAATACACCAGATCACCAAATGAAACTTCACCATGCATGCTTCTGAAACCGCCTGCGAGCTTCACACTTTTTGACTATCCCCATGCCCACACCGTTCCTTCCCCCCAAGCCTGAGACCAGGCATGCCCCAGAACCCTTGGTATCGATCAATCTTCAAGAGATAGTCGTCCCTCTGGTAATTCAAGCCCCGAGCCCCTATGTGACCCGACTTAGATACAATTGATTGTATCAATCTGCAGAGAAAGATAGACGCCAGCGTCGTATGTAGCATCTGATCATCAACAGCATCATGTTGGTGCGTCGATGATCTTTCCTGGATTCAAGAGCCAACGGGGATCCAAGGCGCTCTTGATGCTCCGCATCACGGCAATTGTATCCAATCCAAGCTCGTTGACGAGATACTCCTTTTTGCCCATCCCGACGCCATGTTCACCCTAACACATCCGTTAGTCTCGACTCTTTGCCCTGGACTAGTACCACATACCGTGCAGGTGCCGTCCATTTCAAGAGCTCGATGGACCATATCATGAACGCATCGTTTCACTTTCGCCTTCTCGGAAGGATCTCGAGTGTCATAGAAAATACTGGCGTGGAAATTACCGTCGCCAACGTGTCCTAAGATGCTGGCAAACATGCCGAGCTGGTCCAGTTCGTGCTGGGACCATTCTGGTGGAGAATCAAGGTCAGCGGACGGTCAAGATCAGCTGGAGCATCACTGACCTATGATGTCGGAAAGCCGGGAGAGCGGGACAGCCACATCCGTCGACCAGACCTCTGAATGTTCGGTCTTCAGAGAAAGCAAACTCCACATGGCCTCTTTCCGAGCTGACCAAAGCGTTTTCTGCTCGGCCATGTTGGCGGCAAAGTCAAACTCGCCCGCTTGATGTCGGTCGGCGATCTTCTTGACGAGTTCAATGCTTTCCACCACCTGGAAAGCACGCACAAGGTTAGCTCGAGCTACCGAGGCCAAGGGGCATGCGAATGCAGCCACCTACCCCAGATTTGGTGCCTGAAAATCTAGATGAGCATGTTAGTCAGGGACTTCAAGATTGATAACATGCTAGGAGAGATGCTTGTGAGAAGCAGAGATTCTTACTTGAAAAAGAGCGTCGGCATCTCTTTCCATTTCCGGGATGTCGAGCCTGATCGGTTGATGGCCTGCATCTGTACCGCATCCATGACCTCGACTGCGCCCACGGGTATTCCTGCACGCATCACTTGAGTGGCAGCAAGTGCGGCCGCCCGTACGCTTGGAAACGTCACCACGGCGACACTCGTCTCTTGCGGCACCACGGCAAGCTTCAAGGTGATCTCAGTGACAATACCAAGGGTACCTTCGGATCCAACAAACAACGACGTCAAGTTGTAGCCCGCTGATGATTTCCTAGTACAGCCGGATTAGAGGATCTCATGGACTTTCAGGAAGTCGACATACCGAGGTCGCCGCCTGGTTTTGATCACGGTACCATCGGCTAACACGACCGTCAGGTTCACGACCCAGTCCTTCATGGTGCCATAACGGACAGCGTTGGTCCCACTAGAAGGCGAAGTGAGCACAGACGCAGGGCGGGGTAGTCGACAGGATGAAGACGATTTTACTATACCTACAGTTCGTCCCTACCATGCCACCAATCTTTGCCTGAACCAAACTGTTAGACGCGCTCGATTGAGATGAGTACAGACAGCAAAGAGCGTACCGATGGGCCGGGATCGGGAGGAAAAAACAAGCCCGAATGTTGAAGTTTGTCGTTGAGATCCATCCAGGAGACCGCTGGCTGCACCACTACATCCATACTGCGGCATACGTTAGCAGTGGAACAAGATGGTGAGGCGTCTAGGTTGACGGCTAGCAATGGGACATGATGGTCGTACTCGGTTTCATGAAATTTGACGATCTTGTCCATGTGAGCAAAATCGATGCTCACTCCTCCATGAGGAGCGGAGAAGTGTCCTTCGAGACTGGAGCCACCCGAATACGGTACTGCATCATCATTAGATCCACCGATCTGCTTTCGTCAAGAACGAATCTCTGTGACCTAACTCATTGGTACTCGATGTTTGAAGCAAATTCGGGCAATCTCGGCCACATCCTCTGTCGATC
>QQTW01000823.1_pt1 | contig 20466 bp, 25 predicted proteins | sample 1904831 | NCBI WGS metagenome assembly QQTW01 (sample SAMN09435610, study PRJNA476489) | Subsurface metagenome, whole genome shotgun sequencing project. | reverse complement strand
CTGTAGCTCCCCCTTCCCCACCCAGTCCGCCTACCACTCCCCCGGCAACTCTATCGGTGGAGGACATCTTTTCTCGCTCTTCGCGTCGAATGCGTATAAAAGCGGCTGATGTACCTATAAACAGTGCAAACACTGGATCCAGTCGGCGGGAGATGATGTATTGATAGCGGGGAATGGTCGTTGCCATGGTTTTTTGATATGAAGGTTTGTTTCGATTGATGGTGACGATGATGTTGGATAGAGTATGTATGGAGGAAGGGAGCGGAGAAAGGGGAGGGTTGAAAGCTTTTTGAAGATTGGTGGTGTTGATTGATGGATTGATGGAATCACGGGTGGAGCTCTCTGGAGAGCTTGGGATTGACAGGCTCCCATAAGGGCCAATGAGCGTGTAACAGAAGTAGTGAGACTGCACAATCGCAGATCAGTGATAAAGTGGAATCATTACTCGTAACTGTTCCAAAACCCGAGTTTACAGAGCATGATAGATCAGGAGAGCCGCTATTTCCACATAGCGATTTGCTACGGCCACATCTCTATATTGTACTTTGTACTGGAACACCCATATCGTCTAATCTTAATCGAGCTCTCTCATTCGATACGCTCTTTCGGCCGTCCCTTTCCCATTAGCGCATTGAATTTGAGTTACCGTCCTGCTTTACTCGACAGAGCCGCACCAGCTGCGGAGGGCCAAAGGTCCGGAGCAGGTCGAGCACTCCACAGAACCTCTTCAACAGGAGCAATTCGATTGACCTGCGGCCACCCCCCAGGCGCGTTGCGCGACTGGTGGAAATGCTCGTCCGACTGTATTGTCTGATCGTTGGCTCTTTACGCGCCGGCAAGCGCCGACTACGCGCTGGATCGCGCCAAATGCGCGCCGCGCTAAGCCAAAAGCGGTAGTCCGTTTACAGGCCCAAAATTCGTCGAACATCCAGAGTGTCCAGGTCGGACCCAAAAACCACAAAATCAGCTCCACAACCACCCCTACGATGGTGGTGTAAAAGGTAAGACCGGTAGATGGAAGCTTAGACCCTAACGCATCTTTTCACCGTAGGAATAACGAATCGTACGGTTAGTTCGGTCGCAATTCGCGGTTGTGCTGTTTTGCTGACATGTGATCCTCTAGTACGTTTTTACTATGGCCACATATTGTCCCGGCACCTAGCTAAGAAAAGTCCCCTATAGTGCCTAAGATTTGGTTCAAACCCTACAAACCCTAGGGGATTCGTCCCTGAGACAATAGATTTATTCATGCATCTCTTCACGTTGCCGATGATTTGCATGCTAATATAATGGCTTCTGCATTGATAGGCATGTTGTTCAAGATGGTTTTGCAGCAAAATCTATTGTTATACGCAGCCGCTATATAGTCAACTAGAGAGATTCTTGCTTTAACCGCAACGATCTCAGGGTCTTTTGGCTTTTCTAGTTGACCAACCCTGACATTCATTGGCCGGAGCAAATCACTATGAGGAAATAGTGGCTCTCTAAACTAGGGTGGTTAGGTCCTGGGAAACATATAGGGACTGGAAGTACCACTATCTGCTCGGGAAAGAAGCGACATTTACATTGATTGAATCGATCTTCGGATATCTATCTACCGCATCTACAACTCTGGTTCCACAGAGCAACTCAACCATTCCCCTTCGTCCAAGTTAGACCAGCGTCAAGAGCAGAGATGTCGAGTCCAAACCCAGCTATTATACACAAGAATCAAATCTTCCATCGACAACAGAAAAGACGCCAGAGGCTCGTCTACCCCCGCTTCTACCAACTCACTCCAAGACGTAATATATTCACAACATCTTATTAAAAGTGGGAATCAAAGTCTGCGCCAACCAGAACGAGAAAACGAGTTTAGGACCGGTCATTAACAACTACATCCCCCCAGGCACAATTCTCAATCAGCACACGCTGTTCGACTTTCGGGTGTAGGACAAGCCATAATGAGAACGGATTCACGTACCTTCGGAACCAATCCCTTGAAGAAACTCGACAGCCCTTCATGTCTCGCCATGCTACTCACGATCCGGAATCCACTTTCGGGATTCTCGAAATTCCGATTCTGTATCCGTGTCTTGATCACGTCCAGTGGCGCGGACACGATCAACGAGGCGCTTGCACCCGCAATGGAGGCAATGAAGTTCTGGAACCAACTTGCTTTGTTATAATCGCTGAGCTTAAACAGGTATTCTTTGGCGAAGGCGGAGCCGCCGAATAACTGTATTCATCGTTTCATCAGCCCTGCCTGCTTATACATACATACCTGGTTCTTGCTGCAGTTTGAGGATAGGGAAGAGAAGAGAATTGGGGGAAGAGAGAAGAGTGATTCATACAGCGAATGATCCCGGTGCGTTTCGTGCCGCGGTCCATCCCCAGCCGCGATATAGTCCGAAGCCTTCATCCGCGACAATCCTCAACACGCCTCTTCCTCGGAAGGCGTCGGGGTTGGTTTGTCGTTTGATTTTGAGGACGTCCAGAGGGAGGAGAACAATCTCGCCGATCCCAATGATGCTATAATACTCAATTCAGTCAGACCCTTGGCCAAGAAGATGAAGAAGGAGGCGAGTATGTACCTGCCCGCAGTGGCGTGCATGATCGCCTTTCCTGTTCCCTTGCCAAATGTCCGGTCGAAGGTCCCTCCATGGTGTAGTGCAAGATAATCTCTCACAAAGGGTTGACCGCCGTATTTGTATATTCGTTGTAATACCTTTGATTGATCTTAACAACAACAACAACAACAACAACAACAACGCATCCTAGACCAAGTCTAGGATGAAAATTAGAAATGAATACCTTGTAGCCCGCGGCATATCCAAGACCAGGAAACAGGGAAACGAATTTCCGAGTCGCAGCTGCACCGGCGTATTCTTTAAAGATAACAGTGTTTAGGCGTGCGGTAGAAGTAATCTAATTATATATCGATTAATGATGATTGTCCCCTGCGAATGATTACAAGAAGATGAAACAATGGGGACACACTCGTCCATGATTGCTCATCAACCGCTTGGCAATGGTATCCACCTGGCTTAACTCAGTCCATACTGTACGCTTGAGTTATGGGCAATCATGATGATTAAGGACTGACTGACAGGATGAAAGACGGCGAGTTCAGCGATTCCAGCGGATCCTTGAAGATAGCATCAGTATATGAACAAGATGTAATTGGGATTTTGAGAATGGACATACCAGATCCCAGAAGACGCGCGACAGTCGATTCCTTCTCGACGTGCTTCGCGGTCGAGCCTGGAGCGGCTTCAATTAGGGATGGAGCCATGCTGGCGCGTCCTATGGACTGTGTGGGCCTCTGGTCTGAATGTATGGATAGATTGTTGATTGAAGACTAAGCTGGACTTCGCGAGCTTTATCGCGGAAATTTTCTATCGCGCCGGCAGAATATTGCGAGCGGTGTGGAGGTTCCAAGGTCGAAGGAACAGAGTTTCGTCATTACACGTGCTTATCTCAGAAGGTCCACGCGGATGACCAAATAAATGGAGGAGCTCAGCAGTAACTGCCATTGATGAGCAGTAATCACCTTCGTCATTGTCCCGGGTGTAAAGTGAGTTTTCATCGTAAGAGCGACGGAGATCAAGGTCACTATCATTGTCATTGTGATGACGATTGTCTCAATCTTCATCACAAGGCCGATGATGACGGTTGCTGCTGCGCTGCGCCGTTTATTTCGTCGCCCGCGTGCTGGGGTGTATTCTACCTCGACGTACTCATTGTAGATCAAGGTCTTTGCGCCTAGACCGGGTCCCTTTTGACTACTCTTTCTTTTCTTAGTCACAGGCTGGTTATCCACCATCCGAGATAGCTCCACATGCAGACGTGCCTCATGGAAAAACATCCATATGCTGGTCTTCTGGGCGCGAACAAACTCGAAGACTCGCTCCGTGATTTCCTCCCGTACAGAGACCGTCAACTCGCTGCTTATCGCATTTGTGGATAGGAATGCAGCAGTACCTTGCTGCGAGAAAGAGTTTGGAGAGGAGTCCAAGATAGCCATTTTCTCCAAGACCTTCTTAACCATCCAGTAGAGACTACCCTCTTTTTAGGAAGGAGCACCCAGGCACGGGGTCCATTGTGATGTTGAAACCATCAAAGATGTATGTTATGGGAATTGGTTTAGATGTACATGTATGGTTTAGCTCATGCTTGCAGCTGCTGAAGCTGGCTACTTATACATTGGTTAAGGCTCAATTCCCGTTGCGAATGCTTCCTGAAAACCGCATGGAGCCTATAACGGCGCAGGAAGTCAATGAACGAAGTTGCTAGGTTGAAGTAGGCACATTGGTGGGCAAAGGACAGGACGTCTTGAATGGCAGAGAACCATTGCAAGTAAAGCCAGCCAAGACTTCAATCCTCTCATTTCTGCCTCTCATCCGCAAACACCCACCTCCCACCAGGCCTCATCGCTTCACGATACCGCTCTTCGACTTGTGCACGCTCGAGTCTCGCCGCCTCTTCGCGGTCCGCCTCGATCTCCTGCGTCGTCGGCATCTCCGTCCGCCAGAAGCCCGGAGGTGTCTTTCGTCGCTCATACGCTTGTCGATGTTTCCCATGCTTGTCGGCAAACTGCTTCGCTTTGGCGTGACGCAGCAGCTCCTGCTTCTTATCGTCTGCCATTGAACGGAGTCGGCTTCGATCCGCTCCCAGATACTCCTCCAACACTCGATCGTCTTCGCTCTGTGGAGGCGACGAACCCCAGCGCAGTTCCGACCGCTGCCCCGTGGGTAGACCCCCAATCTGGACGGATTTGCGAAACAGGTCTCCACAGCATTCTGGGCGGGTGCATCCCGGCAGGCATCGTCGTTGGTCATGCCTGCGAACCGTCTCGGTGAATGCGTAGTCGAGGCCTTGATTGTAGTTGGAGTTGACTTTGAAGTGTTCCAACTGGAGTTCGTGCAGCGGCAGAGCTCGGAGGGGTTTCGAGCTCGAAAGAGTACGAACGTGATTTTTGGAATTGTTCGACGGCGTAGCGGAAGCCGACCACTGAGCCACTAGCTGCTTCTGACGATCGCCTGTCCGATGTTTTGCTGACGAGCGGCTGTCGTGAAGCAGTGCCGTCTGTGGTAGATCATTTCTTGGCTCTGCCGAGTCTCCCTCTTTGCTGCTCGGCAGTTCCCTATGGTGGTTGGACGATCCTGCAGGTCGGCTTGGCGTGAGCTCTGGCGTCCCCGGTGGTGGCTGCTCTAGAAGCTCCATGAGTCTCCGTCGGGGGACAGCTGGCCCGTGGAGCTTTCCACGTCCGGTGGTCGGAGGGGTCAGTCCAGTGTCCGCAGTACGTCCCATTGCCCGTACATCTTCCGGAGAGACGGACGGAGTCACTTCCCCATCTTCCGTCACGGATGCTACATCTGCGATGTTCGATGTTCGCCTCCTGCTATTTCTTTTTTTGGTCATAGCCAATCCCGTGTTTAGTGGCGTGAGCTTCAGGTTGCTGCTCGTTGGTCGGAGAACGTTGGCCTTGCGCCCTGAAGCGTTCTGCTGCTCTGACGACCGTGCTGATTTCATCTCCGGTGGCGCGCTGTATCGTTGGGATGTGGGACCTCCGCCCTCCTCGCCGAAGCTGCCTGGCGTCAGAAGTCCCAGATTGGCCGGGTGAGCAGCGGTCGCAGGTCGAGAATTGAGAGGCATTGGATGACGTGGCAACTTGACCGTCTCCACACTTCCATCCGTATGACCAACGGTTGGAACGTCCTGTTCCTCGCTCTCCTTGGCCGAGTCATGATTCCCTCTGCTGGCCTTGGACGACGACCGTCGCCGCTTCCTTGGGTGATCAGAATTCCGTGACTGGGCATCCTGGTTTGGATGCTCAGCTGACTTGGAGCGTGGAGCGGGAGTGGGCGAGTCTCGTAGAGCGGTCCTCCGGTCTTGAAAATTGCTATCCAGCTCCAGTTGCTCAGCTGTGGTCGTCAAACCCGCCACGTCCAATTGTCGCTTTCTGGGGTTTCTTCGAGGCGTTCTCACTTGTGGGCCGACTTCATCCAGGTTCATACTCTCGCTGATAGGGTCACCAAGCGTCGCATTCGCAACCGGACTACTTGATGCAGGCTCATCCTTGACTCTCACCGGATTATCCGGTGTCCCTTGCTGATGCACTCCATTTGTATGGGCCTGCAGGTTCGTCGATTGAGGCTTCTTACGCCTCAGCGTTCGTTCTGACACCACCACGGGCAGGTCACACTCTTCTTCACGCTTGACTACTGCTCGATCTTCGCCAGGATCTTCCTGAGCCCCAGCCTCCGATGTCCGGACGGTTTCTGCATTGCGAACCGCTGGCTCAGCAGCCTGGGTACTGTCGGAAGACTCGTCTTCCTCGGGGCCCCGGATGGACTTCAGCTTCGCGTGTTTTTCTTGCCAGCCCGGGTTTTGCTTCTTATAGTACCCGATCCAGGCGTCAATGATCTCCTTCTCCCCGCGGTATTTGGCGACGAGCGTCTCGAGAGCCCGCTTGGTTTTAGCACACTCATCGTGCACGGCGCAATATCTCTTGAGCAGTTGATCGTATGCTTCCTGGGGTAGTCCTTGGCGCGGGCGTCTCTCTGACTGCTGAATTGGCTCTTCTACCCGCCCGGTAGGAGATAAAGAGCCATCTGATACTTCCCTCGTCTGACGGGTCGTGACGCTCTGTCGAAGCCGCACAATCTCAAGGATATCAATCGAGGACGCCCTCGAGCGCAGCTGTGCATTCTCCAACTTCAATCGCTCACACTCTTCTCGTAATGAATCATCTTGAACAACTTTCAGTCGCAACTCTTCATTGTCCTTCTCCAAGATATCAACTCGGGAAGCCTTCGATTGCAATTCTTCATTCTTCAATTGTAACAACCTTTTGTCCTTTTGCAGCCCCTCGGCTCGGGAGAGGTTCGATCGCAATTCTACATTTTCCAGTCGCAACTTTGCATTATCTTGGGCTAGCTGGTCGTTTGCGGATCCTTGCAATTGTTAGGAGCGCAATGCGTGATCAGGTCCATTCCAACTAACCTTTGGCGAGTTCTTCCTTCAATTCTCGTTCTAGAGCGGCGAACTCCTGCGAGAACTTGTTGAAGAGCGCCGTCCGATGTCGTTGGAGGATATCCATGGCCACACCATCGACGTTGGGACGTGGTCGAAGGTGGGAACGCGTTGAGGGGTGGGGTTGATCACCACGCGGTGTCACGTGCTTGTGATCCACGTGACACACCGCTTTCGGACCTGCTTCGATATCTTGCCGCCACCCAATTGTGCATCTCATTCATACCACTTCGACCATTGTTCGAGACGGTGTGTACTGCAAGATGCCGAAGAGACAACGGATCGAAGATGAGATCAAGGATGTATCTCAAACCAAGCGGCTGCGATATGATCGACCAGATCGGTTATCACGTCTTAGCGATGAGCTTCTACTTCGGGTCTTCTCCTACTTGACTCTCCCCACCCTCGCCCTCTGCCATAGGTGCGTCTGTCCTGTCTTTTTCCCATTCACGGACGCTGACACTGTATCAGACTGTCTCATCGCCTCAAAACGATCGCTGGCGACTCCCAGATATGGAAACCGCTGTACTACGACCGCTTTGTGCGTCCGCGTGCCAGTCGAATTCCTGGCATCCGAGAACCCGGCGCACCCTTGGATCGTTTCCTCTTCTCGTCCCGGCTGTCCCGATGGTTAGAGGACGACGTACATGTTCGGCGTGGCCCACACACCAACTGGAAGCGGCAATATAAACTTCGACACAACTGGTCCCGAGGCAGTGCTCGAATCAGTGAGATTCCTGTGGCGGAACAGCCGGTAGTGCCTCGATTGCTGGTGCAGCTGCATGAAGGCGTCGTCGTGACCGCCGATGCTACGATTGGTCTTCGCGCCTGGAGTCTGATGAATCCGACGCAAGTACTGGCGAGCATCCCTCTCCAAGCGGAGCCGTCATTGGTCTCCCACCCGATCTCTGTGACGGCTTTGGCAGTCAGTCCGTCTTCGGACGATGACGACAAAGCTCTTCAGGCCGTGGTCGGCTTCGACAACGGGAATTTCGACATCTACCGATTGGACTTGGAAGGTGCTCGCTGGTCCCGGCGTGGCCATCATGTCTGTGACTATGTCCCTTCCTTCAACTCTGCCTTCGCCTGTGCTATCACGGCGGTGGCGGCATGCGGATCATATACCGCCATGCTGAACCGGGACCGCGCACTATTGGTGTATCGCTGTCTATCCAACACGACGCCAGGAGAAGAGACGTCACTCGCCTCACCTCGACTACTCTACTCGCTCCGATCGTATAAAACCTGGCCGCCCTCACCCCTGTCGCTTCGACCTCGAGCTGACGGGATCGTGATTTCGATCGTCTACGCTCTGCCGGCGTGTCCTGTTGGATGGTCCGTCGGCCTCCAAGAGTTACACTTGAGTTCGGACGGAGAATTGCAGACGTCTCGCACCGCGTCCGCCCTTCAATCCGGATATCGTCCATTGTCCCCGCCTTCGTCACCATCGAGCGGGACCTCTACTCCGCAGCAGGAACCCGGTAGCCGAGGCCAGTCCATTCTATCCCGACCAACTTCGCTCTCATACAGCCATCCGTACCTCTTGACGGCTCATCCGGACAACACCCTCACTCTCTATCTGGTGACCTCATCGTCCAGCGATCTGTCGATCAGTGCGGGCCGTCGGTTGTGGGGTCACACCTCGGCCGTCTCCGGCGTGTACGTGGGCAATCGAGGCAAGGCGGTATCGGTGAGCTCACGCGGGGATGAGTTGCGCGTCTGGGAACTGGAAGGGAGTGTTGACTCGAGCGGGGGCAAGCGCCGGCAGGACGGAGCCGATTTGAGTGTGCAGGTCCGGCCAGAACGAACTACGACTAAAAGTGATGGCAGCGAAGAGGAGTTACGGATTTCGTTAGCGCTAGATGCCAGTCTAGGCATGCTCGATGGTCGAGTACGAGAGCCGGCAGACAGGAACGCGTGGGTGGGCTTTGACGACGAGCGAGTGGTTCTTCTACGACAGCAAGCATTGGGTCCCGAGGCGTTGGTCATTCACGACTTCACGTAGGAGCGGCCCTCCTGCCTCGCTGGTCTTGGTCATGTTAATGGCGATTTACGACTCATAATGAAGGAATATGGCACCGCGCGGAGTTTCATTCATGCTCAAGAATCCAAGACTTTTCTTCTCGTTGACTATCACGTTGTTTACCAACTATGGCTGCTTGCTGGTCACGCCGGCTTTCAGTGAAGTTCTTTGATCATTATTCGAGCACACCGGCTTTCCACGGATCAGGGGATGTCAGCACAGAACGTCATTCGAGGAGTGCTATCACCGCTTGCGCCAACTAGCAGCTATCCGACTCCATCTTCATCAACAATAAACTGCAAGCTGAAAAATGTAAATGGACACCGAATGTGGTCGTGCGACGAAGGTGACCCCGCGGTGTTCATCTTCCAGCCCGTCCTTCCAGTAGCCAATCTCCTATAAATTTTCACGCGGATTTCGCGTCTCGTAGCTCGCCCAGCGTGAGCAACATCCCCTTCGATCACGCCAGATTGCTCGACATTGTTGTAGCTGTGATTTCGAAGCATTGATCCCTTTCCAACAACTTCAAATTTTTGCAACCCATCCTGTTCATTGTTTAGGGGCAAACTGCTTGAGGGTCGTCCAGTACCGCCCAAAAGATGCAGCCGGCCTCGCACGCGCTGCGAAGAAAATTCTCCTCGCTTGCCCTTTCACGCTCCTCCACTTCTACCTCCTCCACGCCCCACATCGCGACGAGTTCTTCAATCATCGTCCCACCTTGCGCCGCCAGACGTTGTCGATCATCAGGTGCCCGGATCTCACAGCGAACTACACTCGTCTCCTGTTCACCATCTTATCCTCATCAATCCAACTTGACTGCTGCCAGTGAGTGACTTGCAAAGTGAAATAATCATCAGTAAACCCTTACTCAAACAAACCTCTTCGCACAACAGGATCCTATTCGTATCGTTCAGCGCCTTCCATTTTCAACAGGATGGACTACGGGTCAGGCGCCGGTGGGCGCGGCTGCTTCAATTGTGGGTCATCTCTTCCTTATATATATTTCATAGTCACCTCAAATGGATGGTACAAGTCCGTGCGGGCGGGCTAGAGTGTGTCCCTTGGTGGTGCGTTGAATAACCACCAAGGTCTCACTTGAAACGCGATCTACATTGCATCCATCAATGACGACCCACTTGTGGCTGGTTGAGGTGTCAATTGGACGAATTTACGTGCGCTGCTTGTGGCTGTTGGCTGACCTGCGATGTTGCAGGTGGGGACACATCGCATCAGGTGCGGCCAATCTCTAGCTGACTGACTCGTCCGCCGGCGAAGTTGCGAGAGAGACTCTGACATTTATTCCCCAGGCACGCGAATGTCCTACGCGCGGAAATCCAAAATGGTAAGCTTCAAGAACCCCAATATTATTGAAATTCCTGCTAACTATTGTTGTCCGACCAGCTACAACTGCGGTCGTATGTGTAGCCTCATGCAATAACCTCGAATGTGGAGAAAGAGAGGTTTGCTGACAGTATTTGTGACCTACAGAGGAGGGACACGTCAGTGAGTAAACCCTTTGACGCACCTCAGCTCGCCATCCCGAGTCTAACAACGTCATTGCAGGCCGTGACTGCACCTCCCCCCAAAAGGAACGGGCCTGCTACCGCTGCGGCGAGAATGGGCACATCTCGCGCGACTGTCCCAACCAGGCTTCTACCGGTGGTGGTGGTGGCGGTGGTGGCATGAGCAACGGTGGACAAAGCGGAGCGTCGGGAACCGAATGCTACAAATGTGGCAAGTACGGTCATATCGCCCGCAACTGTCCCGAAGCCGGCGGATACGCGCAAGGAGGAGGGTACGGTGGAGGAGGTGGTGGCTACGGTCGTGGCGGACAGACGTGCTACACCTGTGGTGGATATGGGCATATGTCGCGCGACTGCACCCAGGGACAGAAATGCTACAACTGTATGTTTTCACGATCCTCAGCTTTCTTTCATGCTTGCTTACTGGTGGGCGATTGATTATGGGGAATGAAGACTGATGTGATATATTGTAGGCGGCGAATCAGGCCATCTGAGCAGGGATTGCTCCGCTGAAAGCTCCAACGAGAGGCTGTGCTACAAGTGCAAGCAGCCGGGACACATTCAGGCCGAATGTCCCAGTTAGATGTCGAAGATCCAGATATGGACTCGGACCTAAGGGGGCATGGAACATCATTTCCGGTTCTTTCGCCCTTTCGTTCCCGTCTTTCAGCGGCGTCGCACATAGCCCCTCCCTCTTTCTCCTCCCATCTGCTTCACAGATCTGTTGCTTCTCTTCTCGTCTTCAACGACCAATTTCGCTCGTCTTTTTACCATCTGGCCCGGTTGATCTCTGCCTGCAGATCTTGCATAGTCCCTACCCATCTTTGCATCAACTTCGTCATCATGGAAACGAAAAAGAAAATGGAGAGGCACCGTCTAAGGCAACTATTGCATGTTCATTCCATTTGCATTAGCTCGTTGCACGTACATGTATCATAGCAGACACTTGGCCAGCCCAATAAAAGAGAAGTTCGTTGCTCGACCATTTCTCGTTTGAATGAGTGTCCTTTCCCAAGAAGAAGGGCAAGTAGACGAGCGTATAAATAGCCTGGGATGGATCATCTATGATCGGACCCGCCCTTTGCTTTCTTCCGTTCTGTTTTGTCTTCCCATTGCAACTCTCGATCGTAGCTCCCTTAAGAGCCTGATCTCGTTCGTTATATGGTCTACGTCTGTATGCTTGCTTGCGTAAATACTTCCCTTTTAAACGGGAATCATCGGTCCCCCAACAGGTCTGCCCATACTCATACCCATACTCGGCACTTTCACGTTCTTCAACCCCGTCTGCATCCCCGCCAACATGGCGCCTGGTCTCATCCCACTCATCCCATTCGCAGCAGACTGCACATAATTCCTCGCCTGGGATTGCCACGAGGTCATCACATCCCCGATCCTCATCTGCAGATTGTTCCCATTCCCATTCCCAGTCCCATTCCCAGTCTCAGTCCCAGTCCCAGTTCCGTCATTTCCAGAGCTCCCTTTTGGGGGGGACCCCTTCGTCCTTCTCTCTCCAACATCATCCACCGCATTCGCCGGATCCGGAAGAACCTCTTCATTCCACCCTCTTCGACGCCGTTGTGCTTGTAAAGCCTCCACACCATCGCCGTTTGTATTCCCACCGTTGCCAATCAAGTAGGTTGGGTTTTGAGTGAGCACTTCATCCCCCCCATTCCCATCCTTCCTATCTCCATCTCCGTCTCCGTTGGTGGACATATCCTTCCCATTCCCATTCCCATTTCCCATTCCTTCTTCTTCAACCCACCCCTGTTCAGATTGCGCTAGTTCTTGTTCCCGCCGTAACTCAGGCACAACATTCGATTTAAACTGTCGATCACGCTGCTGATCCACAAACTTCCGCCACTTCTGTTGTCGAGTCGTCGCTGCTCGTGGATTACTTCGATCAACACGGTCTTGAAGGAGTTTTGTATCGAAGAAACAGTCCTCTACTAAACTCGCGTATTGGGAGGGTGTCATTAGTTTCCGCTTGAGAACTAGACGTAAAGATTGGTGAGCGAGGAGGGGGTGGCTCTTTTAGTATGTTAGTGTTGGACTGGGGAAGGGGGGAGGGGGGACTAACGGCTTCCTATGTATTCATTAGCTTTGTTTGATTTGGCTGGAAAGGACTGATAGTATATACCTTTTTCTGAACGCACTGTCGAAACATCATTAGATGATCGGTGTCGAAATATGCTTGAGCTTTTTTGCGGATCGGATCGGATGGATCGGAGAAATCGGTTCGATCTTTGGTTGCTCTCTTGACTTTCCTTCTTCTTACTTCTACTCCTTTTGCTAATCGCTCTTGTTCGTCTTGAGCTCGATGGCTCGTAACATCCTCTTCTTCGCCATCGTTGTTATCGTTTAGACTTCTTTTTTGGACGGTCATGAGCTGTGCTGCTCTTGCCTGTCGTGATGATACATCATCATCATCATGAAGAAAGACTTGGTTGGGGTATGAGATATCATCGTGGTGTTGAGCATCGCTGGTGAGGGATGGCCGGGATGGCCGGGATGATGCGAAGGTGATTTGATCCACGGGATGACATTCACCTGTCGTCATCAAGGAAGAGGATGAATAAAGTATGGCGAGGCTGAGGATCCTCCAAGTAGAATGCATCGTGGAATCCAAGACACAAAGTACCCTTTGATACCATCAAAGGATGGGTACCGAAGCTGCCAAACTGGAGTAAGGAAAAACTCTCGCAGCTCTACTTGGATCAGCGTCTGCACGCCCTTTAAAGTCCTGGTTGGATCGAGAATGCGTTTCTTTTGTGCCACACATGGTCCATCCAGATACCCCAGGTTCCAGGACCGACAGACAGACAGACAGACAGACAGATGCCGATGCGGAAACGACCGGTCGCCGCCGCCGGCGTCATCGCGATCGGTAGAGGAACTGTCGTATTCATGCATAATGTAGTCCGTAGCCGTTGATGCTCTGTGCTGTATGTATGGTAGAGAGGAGTGAGCTCAATGCTGATACAACCTCACTCACTTGGCATCCTAGGATCGAGATGCGGTCCAAGCAAGCCATAGAGTACTGTAAGGCTCCTCCCGAGTCCACATGAGCTGCCGGCGCGGACGGTGAACAGAGTTTTAAGTTGAGCGGTATTGAAGACCCTGCAGATGTACGAAAGTACAGTACATAGAGCCGGGAGCAGCCGGTTGGTCATGGGTCCATGGGAATACAGTGCCCATACAGTATCCGATGGATCCGTACGGATACTGTAGACTGGCTACAGGCCATATCGACGAGGGATTGATGAGCTGGTGCGTATACGAACAAGCAGCCTGCACGTGCTGTCACAAGGTCTGTTTTAAAGAAATTGTCGCGCTTGATCGAGATCAAGATCAAGATCAAGATCAAGATCAAGATCAAGATGGTCTTTTGGGAGAATTGCCTCATCGGGTTCCAAGAAACGGGCAGTTGACGAGAGATCTCGGAACGTCCAAGTTCGTATCGTATCGCTTGACCCCGGATTGTCAGCATCAAGGGTCGCAGGCACGGTAGGGAAATGTTCCGCGGTGGGGATCATCGGCTGAGGGTCCTGTTGGCTGGGATCCATGGTAGTTGGTAGAGTATGTATGTAGAGTGCACCATCCGGGCTTGGATCTTCCAAATCAATCGCTTTGGAGGAGAGTAGGAATGAAGGACGAGGGGACGTATGAACGCAGCTGTACGGAGTACACCAGCAAAGATGGTTTCAACTTCGCCAGAGGAACTATCGACTCGGAGTGTTGGGTCAAGCAAAGAGAAACTAGCATTGATTGAAAGCATCAATGTCACATGATAGACAAATAAGCGGGTATATAAATCTTCTGAAGTAAGTTGAGCGTCGAAATGAGAGTGATGTAGGAAATCAGTTGAAAATATAGAGCAAGATCAAAGAGAAGCCGTCGAGAAATAATACTGATCCCACAGATACATGTAATCTTCCAATACACCTCCCACCAGTCCTCCACCGAGGTACGCCAGCGGGGAATTTCGTAGCGTCGAGCTAATCTTCTCGAGTGATGATCTATATGCGCACGGAGTAATGTCCTTGTCAGTAGCGAACATATCACGGGGACTGCATGGACGTTGAGGGTCGTCGCGCAGCTTGCCATTAGATAGAGAGGGGTTGGAAGGGAAGATGAAAAACCCACTTGGTGATGTTCTCATAAAACGCTCCCCGCATCACCCACCATCCCAATCCCCATCCTCGTCGTCGAAGCTCTTCCCTCTCCAAGCCTGTCAAGCCGCGCAATCCCCCCGCCACGCGTTCCTGGAAGTCTCGCTTTGCGAGCTGACGTGCGCCGTACTCGATGCTCAGACCGATGAGCCAGGGCGTCCAACTCTTGTTCCTTCGCCCTGATTGCCCTGGGACGGTGTCTCCCGACATACACCAGTGTTGCATCGCCAAGGCATAAATCACCGGACGGAGGATGTAGAGACATTCGGCGACTTGACCCATTCCTGAGACGCGATGCAACAATGCTTTGGGTGGCTTGACATCCTCGGCCGTCAGGACCTTGGAAAGCAGATAATTCGTAATATCCGTTGCAGCGGGGAGAGCAGGGAGGGTCAGGCCTGTGCGTGGCATCGACCAGCTCTGCCCTTTTATGTCGTCCGCTGACTTGAGCAATTCTTCTTCCTCTTCCCCGTCGATATAGGGAGGGCGAAGTGATGATGAACCCGGTCGAGGTGGCAGTGGAGGGGGTATCGAGTCGCGATCATCGCTTTCTTGATCCAGCATTCGCGGGTCAAAGTCCCGCTCCGGCAACGCCGGCGTCAGCAGCGGTCGAGAATTGGTGATCCGTAACAGCAGCAATCGACACACGGCCTTGATCACCTCCAACAGCACCACCACTCGCCATCGCGCCCGTTCGCTGCGTCGCTTGGCGGTCATCTCGCACAGCAGCTCCGTGTATTGAATCATCTGCAAGGTGAGCGCGATACGTTTATACAATGGTGATTTCTGCGTCCAGAAGCGCGTATATCGGTTATGCGGGGTGGGATGAACTGGTTGTCGTCCAAGCGGTAGACGCGCGACGGCACGCGCCAGGAGCGAGTCATGATAGAGGGACAGGAGCTGAATACCGCTGTGGACTGTTGATTCGTTAGCATCAAATCAGGCAGGACATGATGATGATATAATAGGAGATATGGAACATGGGCACCAACGTGACTCCGATGCAATCTCCGAGTCGCGAAAGCGGCCTGCGTAAACTGATTAGCAGTTGAAGATCAATAGTCACAGAAGACACTCACCGGGGATGATGTAGGTCAAGGAGCGCAATGTGGACTCAATCTGCGAGACGGAGCTGGCATTCTTGACGATGAAGTCGCCGTATGCATGTACCCATCGAGGCGCATCCGGGAGCGCATCGGACCATGATGGAGACTGTCGCTTAGAGTTCGCCATGGCGGATCAATGTCTCGACGAGCCAGTGGACATGGTCTGGTCGTTGACGAATAACGGTGGTGAGAGATATTGGAGGCTCTCGGTTGACGTGCGTCGTTGCCACGGGCGGGCGCAACGCGACAGCCGAGGTTGGTTCATTCACCGCGCTAGAAAGCCAATCTAATCTTGACGCGATGGAGCGAAGGAAGCGTGATCCTTTGTAAATCAGATAGCAATGATATCATGATTGATGATCATCAAAACCGACTTAAGACGAGCGCAAAAATAATCAATACAGAGTGGTATCGCATTACAACAACAACAACAACAGCAGGCATTACTTTGCTGGCGCGCCAGAACGAAAACAACAGTCGTATCATGATCCCGTTCCAACTCCCACGACACATTCCCAGTGTCTTCCCATCATCCAGCAACACGTTCAATCAGGCTGTATTACACCGGACAAGCAAATCAACCGTAGCAATTAACTTAGACAGTCACAGTCGGGCCAGTTCCTGAATAACCAATTGCATTAGTCTGAAGATCATGGGCGTCAATTTGATCGAATGCACTCACCAGCGACCGGCTTGTTGGCACTCGCGCCCGACCGCAACTTGAGCGCGGTCAAGATGGTCGTCGCCGTCCACAACGCCCTGGACGAGTGTCAGCCTTAATGTCGCGAAAACACCAATCGCACATATCTCACCATTCAAAGGCGCCAAAGGCAGCGGTCGCCTTGAGGCAGCCGCATATGTTGTTGAAACAGAAATATTCGTCGATGGCCGAGGCGAAGACGGCCACGGCGATGAACCCGGCGAACCAGAAGATCATGGTGACGGCTTCGATGCCCAGCAACGCAAACGGATGCGCCACGGAGGGCATGAAACGCGGCAGCGCGATCAGGACCGCGACCGCCAGTAGCGTCCAGATGGACTGCACATGAATGAGCAAGACTGTCCTCCATGACACATCATCCTCTCGATGAACTTGACTCACCAGGAAGATCAAGAAGCTGACTTCGCTGGGCGTGCTGAGCCAGTAGGTGATGCGATCATGCTCACGTGCCACTGTCCACCACCATTAGCTTGATGAACTTGTTGATCAATTACTCATCCACATCAACCATACCATAGCCGGTGAGACCCAGGACGATGAGGGCGAACAAGCCCTGCAGGCCGCGCAGAGGCAGCGTCAAATCGAAACCCATGGCGACGAGATATGTGATGTCTAGGCGGCTCTAGAGCGATGTTGATCGATCCTCTGGAATGCGAGCGCAGTCGCTGGTTGATCTTCGAAGGCTGTTGACCACTTTCAACCTGAAGGAGGTGGATGGATGATGATGATGATGATGATGTTGAAGGAGATGAGAGTGAGCACACTGTAAATGATGTGATCATTCCAGGGCGGCAGCAGCCTTGTTCAAATACCCTTCTCCCGTTCCATGCGCCCTTCGGGGCGCCAAATTTCCAATGCTCGTTTTTTTCAGCTCGCCCCAAAAGCCGGCCTACCCCCCCGGTGGCCAGCTGATGACGCTCCCCATCGGGCTTGCCGCGCCCAGCCACGGGCAAGACAATTTGCCACGCTAAGCCACATCCGGCTCACCGCCTCCCGACTCGCCTGACTCAAATCCCCGTGCCCCAAGCGAGGGCGGCAAAAAATGGTGACGTCTCTGGGTGGTTGGACGAGACGATCACCCAGTTCCGGATTCATGATGTTCCGGAGCCGGAATGAGGGAAGCAGAGCCGCTAGGGTTAAGCCCTAAACTCCAACGTCCAGCCCTGCTGACGATTCACCGCCCGGCGCCAGAGGCTCAAGATCCAACGAGGGACCGATGGACCTGCTCAACGATATGGAAGGCCCTTTCTGACTCATCCGGCTTCTGGATCATCTCAACTCGGTGGAGAGGAAAGACGGTTCAAAAGAAGAAGATGGTCAGCATCTTCTTCATTTCGTTACGTCTTCAATGGAACCAGATTCCCACGTGGCGTGTCAGCAACGGCCAGGATGGCGTGATCACGGGTGACCGGGGTGTGTTGCCGGACCGAATTATAAGAGTTCGTGAAGACGAACGACGCCAGGAACATATCTTGATCGACCGTTGGACGTTCACATAGACCATCTCCGTTGGAATTGATTGCATATATACCAAGATGTCGGCCCAGGACGAGCACCAGCTCCGATTCGAGACCTTGCAGCTGCATGCCGGGTGTGTTGGTGCCGCCACTCTTCGGCCGGATGGACGTGCGAGCTAACTCACGCGGTGGTACCTGATGACAGTCAGGAACCAGACCCAGCGACCAATTCCCGTGCGGTGCCCATCTATGCGACCACCGTGAGCGTCCAGATGGTCTACGTTTCATTTTAAGACGTTGACCGACTGATGAATATCAGTCCTACGTCTTCGATAACTCGCAGCACGGCGCCGACTTGTTTGGGTTGCGAAAGTTTGGCAACATCTACAGCCGCATTGGCAATGTATGCATGCCGATAGATCTCCTTGATTGGTCGTCAAGGATGCATGGGCCCTAATGTGAAAAACTTCAGCCCACCGTCGATGTCTTTGAGAAACGGGTGGCGGCCCTCGAGGGCGGCATGGCCGCTGTCGCCGCCTCGTCGGGACAATCGGCGCAGTTCATGGCCATTGCGGCATTGGCCCACGCCGGCGACAACATCATCTCGACGTCGAATCTCTATGGAGGTATGAAGTACAAAATGAATGCATGGGACGGGAGCTGAGACCAGCTCCTCAGGCACCTACAACCAGTTCAAGGTGTTCTTGCCTCGACTCGGCATCACCACCAAATTCGTCAATGGGGACAAACCAGAGGACTTCAAAAACCTGATCGACGACCGCACTAAGGCCTTCTACATCGAGTCGATTGGAAATCCTCGGTATAACATTCCCGACATCGAGGCGATCGCCAATATCGCGCACGAGGCCGGGATCCCGCTGGTGGTAAGCTCGAAGCCGTGCCGGCTAGGCAACGGTGAAGACTAAGATTGGTCTCCCAGGTCGATAACACATTCGGCGCCGGGGGCTACTTTGTGCGCCCCATCGATCATGGTGCCGATATCATCACGCACTCCGCCACGAAATGGATCGGCGGCCATGGCACCACCATCGCCGGTGTCGTCGTCGACTCGGGACGGTTCGACTGGGGCAAGCACGCCAAACGCTTTCCGCAGTTCATCGAACCCAGCGCCGGCTATCACGGTCTGCGCTTCTGGGACACCTTTGGTCCCATCGCCTTTGCCATTCGGGTGCGCGTTGAGATCTTGCGGGATCTCGGCGCGGCCTTGAATCCGTTTGCGGCGTTCCAGCTGCTGCAGGGACTGGAGACGTTGTCGCTGCGCGCCGAACGGCATGCGGAGAATGCGATGAAACTGGCCCGGTGGCTCGAGAAGAATCCCCATGTGGCGTGGGTGTCGTACCCGGGTATGCCAGTGTCGGTTTTCAATTTGCTCTTCACAATTGCTGACTAGAAGTTCAGGGCTTGAGAGTCACGCCTCGCATCAGCTCGCCAAGAAGTATCTACCGAGGGGATTCGGTGGTGTGCTTTCATTTGGCGTCAAGGGCGGCGCCGCAGCAGGCAGTCAGGTGGTGGATAGCTTCAAACTAATCTCGAATTTGGCCAAGTGAGTCTTTTGAAGAAGCTGTGCAAAATTCAAACCTGGCTAAACCATTCTCGCAGCGTCGGCGACTCCAAGTATGCATCAATCCTCAATAAATTGAAAAAGGGTGTGGTATCTGATGGCCCGGCAGGACACTCGCAATCCATCCGTGGTCCACCACGCACGAGCAGCTCAACGACCAGGAGAAGCAGGACAGCGGCGTCACCGAGGTGAGCTCTTCTTTCCGAGTGACATTCCCTAACGGCCACGGAAGGTGACCATCGTGATCAGGACCTCATTCGAATCTCGGTGGGGACCGAACATATCGAAGACATCATTCACGACTTTGAGCAATCTTTCACTACGAGTGTGGCCGCGAAGCCCGATGCCAAGGCGGAGACGGAGAATGCGGACAAGACGGGGACCACCGAGGGCGATGGTAAGTTGGTCGTGTAATTGAAATGGACTGTCTTGGATAAGTCCATTCGGATCTCATGAAGCGACAAAACGGACAAACTATCCACACAATGTTCCATATCAGACGGACTCAAAAGGTCTTTCAACATCCCCAAGTCAAAGTACTGGTCGGAATGGTCAAATGCGATGCGGGCAACACACTCGGCCCTCGCCTGGTTCGTTTTTGTTTGCGCCAGGTTGACCGTCACATTACCCGAAGCACACGAAGCTCTCAATGTGCATCAGAGGCAGACTGAGCTTACGGAGAATACAAGCCTACCATTCTGCTTTCAATAGATATCTTCCCAAGCAATACATTGGCCCGATTTGTAGTCCTCGATGTGTGCAGTTCGTCAACACATCAACCCCGCGGCGTTCCTCTCCGGCTCGGAATTCGGAGATGTATTTCTCCGCCTGCCTCGGCTGATGAGTGGCCGACGCCGAGCACCTCTCA
>QQTW01000822.1_pt1 | contig 20466 bp, 21 predicted proteins | sample 1904831 | NCBI WGS metagenome assembly QQTW01 (sample SAMN09435610, study PRJNA476489) | Subsurface metagenome, whole genome shotgun sequencing project. | reverse complement strand
AAAAACTGGTAGGTTAAATAGCATCTTTACTTGAGGTCTGGGAGTTAATTTGTGAGTGCTAGAAAGTTTTGTCGCTTATCTTGACTATATTGAGTCGATGAGTGTTAGCAGTCTAGTATTGACGGGTTGACTCCCAGCTTCGATCGAACTATAGATAAAAGTAGAGTAAAGGCGATCACATGGGACTTTACTTACAACCATTGAAATCAAAAATTTTCTCATTAAGCCACAGGAGTTCACCGCCAATGCGAATGTTTAAAATAACTGCTTGCGTTCCTAGTCAAACAAGGATTCGCACCCAAAGAGAATTACAAAATACTTATTTTACTAAGTTAGTTCCTTATGAAAACTGGTTTCGCGAACAGCAACGCATCATGAAAATGGGCGGCAAAATTATGAAAGTTGAACTAGCTACTGGAAAGCCTGGTATGAATACGGGTTTAGCTTAATTACTTTAACTTAAGTAAATTTAATTTTAAGGAGGCTGTAGTGCCTCCTTTTTTAGCGATCGTATATACTAATTTAAAAATTATGATATTCCGCTTGCGTTATTGAGCATCGGATGTCAGACTCCTAATGTCGTAAGTCTTGTAAGTTGTTGTGGAATTACGTCAATTAATCCCTGTATTTGATACTTCCGCCTCCCGGTGGTCGACTTTAGCACGGTTATTGCGCTGGCTTACCTTCCTTTGGATATTTATTGGCTTAGTAATCTTATTTTCAGCATCTTATCCTGACGGTCAAAGGTTTTTTGATGATGGGCTGTACTACTTTAAGCGGCAAATTATCTCAATAATTATTGGCTTAGTAGTATTTAATTGGGTAATTCATATACCTTTGCGGCGAATTTTAGGTCTAGCTCCTTGGTTTGTACTGCTGTTTGCGCTCCTCATATTTGCCATGTTAATTCCAGGAGTCGGAACTAAGTCCCTTGGTGCAGTTCGGACGATAGGAATAGGTTCATTTCAGTTGCAGCCTTCAGAATTAATTAAGCCGTTTTTAGTTTTGCAAGGGGCGCGGGTTTTTGGGCAATGGCATAAATTAAAATGGCAATCCCGGCTGATTTGGTTAAGTGTTTTTGCTTTAGTCTTAGGTGGAATTTTATTACAGCCAAACTTAAGTACAACAGCATTGTGTGGGATGGCTTTATGGTTAGTCGCATTAGCAGCAGGATTGCCCTATTCCTACTTAACAGTGACAGCTTTAAGTGGTCTATTACTAGCAATAGCTAGCGTTCATAGGCACGAATACCAGATGCTCCGAGTAACTTCTTTTATAAATCCTTGGGCAGACGCGAGAAATAGTGGTTTTCAATTAGTGCAAAGCTTACTAGCAATTGGTTCTGGCGGTACTTGGGGAACTGGCTATGGTCTATCGTATCAAAAATTATTTTACTTACCAATTCAATATACAGATTTTATTTTTGCGGTACTTGCGGAAGAATTTGGCTTTGTGGGCTGTACTTTATTTTTACTTATGCTAGTAGTTTATAGCGCGATCGCTTTACTGGTAGCCTTTAAAGCCACAAACGCGGTGCATCGTTTAGTAGCAATTGGGGCAATGATTTTTTTGGTAGGGCAATCATTATTAAATATTGGCGTAGCTTCGGGGGCTTTGCCAACAACTGGACTGCCTTTGCCTTTAGTTAGTTATGGTGGTAATTCAATTATTGCTAGTTTGCTGATAGCTGGATTATTAATTCGGGTAGCTAGAGAAAGCAGCGAAGGACAAGTTGTGTCTCTACCACAACGTCGGCGAGCAAACAAGCAATCGCGCCTAGTATAAAGTCAGCCGTAAGTTTTTGCTAACTACGTTAAAATTGAGCAGTAATCGGCATTTCATGCTCAACAAGAATGCAAACTTATATATACGAACTAGAACAATTTGCAAATAATCTAGTTACGAGCCAACTGACTCATCTAAATTTGACCAGTGTAGCAATTATTTTTACTGCCGGACTGCTTACGAGTTTAACTCCTTGTATGCTGTCGATGCTGCCGATTACGATTGGCTATATTGGCGGCTATGAAACTAAAAACCGCTTGCAAGCAGCGATCGCCTCTACTTGGTTTGCTTTAGGTCTTGCCACTACTTTAGCAGCCCTAGGAATAATTGCCGCCTTTGTGGGGCGAATCTACGGGCAGGTAGGGGTAGGTTTACCGATTATTGTTAGCATGATTGCGATTTTGATGGGGCTAAACTTATTAGAAGCATTGCCTTTCCAATTACCTGCTTTTGGCGGAATGAATTGGATTTCAAAAGATTTACCGCCGCCAGTGCGTTCTTATTTAATTGGTTTAACTTTTGGGGTAGTAGCTTCTCCTTGCAGTACGCCAGTTTTAGCTACTTTACTCGCTTGGATTGCGAGTACCCATGACTTAGTTTTAGGGGCGGGTTTGCTGCTTGCGTATACGGCGGGCTACGTTGCTCCGTTAATTTTGGCAGGGACTTTTACGGCGGCAATTAAAAACTTGTTAGAATTGCGGCGGTGGTCGGGGTGGATTACCCCTGTAAGCGGGGCTATACTGGTAGGATTTGGTGTATTTTCCTTATTATTTCGGCTTCCCGTAGGAATATTTTAAATGACTTTAGATAATGTCCCTGTAGCGCAACCTTCTATTTGGTCTGCACCGCAAAGATTTTTAAAAAAAGAATTATTGCCCGTACTTACAGATTTACGATTGGCGATTTTGTTACTACTTGCGATCGCGCTATTTAGTATTAGCGGTACAGTAATTGAGCAAGGGCAACCTGTCGCCTTTTACCAAGCTAACTATCCTGAAGATCCGGCTTTATTTGGTTTTCTTAGCTGGAAAGTGCTTTTAGCGGCGGGTTTTGACCATGTGTATCGTACTTGGTGGTATTTGGCCTTACTAATTTTATTTGGTATTAGCTTAACGGCTTGTACTTTTACTCGGCAATTGCCAGCACTCAAAGCTTCGCGCAAGTGGAAGTTTTACGACAAGCCCCGTCAGTTTCAAAAGTTGGCTCTAAGTGCTGAACTCGATAAAGTAACCCTATCTGATTTAATCCAACTCCTCCAAAGCCGCCGCTATCTAGTATTTGCTGGGGAAAATAATAATTTATATGCCCGTAAAGGCATCGCCGGACGCATCGGGCCGATTGTAGTCCATATCGGCATCGTGGCTATTTTATTAGGCGGTATTTGGGGCGCAATGACAGGCTTTATCGCTCAAGAGATGGTTCCTAGTGGGGACAATTTTGCTATCAAAAATATAGTAGACGCGGGTCCTTGGGCAGCGCCTCAAATTCCTCAAGATTGGTCGCTGCGAGTCAATCGTTTTTGGATTGATTACACGCCGAATGGAGGTATCGATCAGTTTTACTCTGATTTGTCAGTTTTAGACAAGCAAGGGGAAGAAGTTAAGCGCAAAACAATCTTTGTCAACGAACCCTTGCGTTACAAAGGCGTAACTTTGTATCAAACAGATTGGGGAGTTTCTAGCGTCCGCATCCGCGTGAACAAAAGCCCAGTTTTGCAATTGCCAATGGCTAAATTAAACACCAACGGACAAGGGCGGATTTGGGCGACTTGGATTCCCACTAAAACAGACATGAGCGAAGGTGTCTCTTTACTTGCTAGAGATTTACAGGGAATGCTACTGCTTTACGATGTCAAAGGGCAGTTGATATCTACTTTACGCCCTGGAATGTCTGCGGAAGTTAACGGCGTAACTCTTTATATCGACGAATTGGTTGGGAGTACGGGATTGCAAATTAAAGCTGACCCCAGCATCCCTGTTGTTTATACAGGCTTCGTTTTATTAATGCTAGGTGTAGTGATGAGTTATGTTTCTCACTCGCAAATTTGGGCTTTGCAGCAAGATGGACATCTTTATGTTGGTGGCAAAACTAATCGGGCGCAGGTAGGTTTTGAGCAAGAAATGCTCGATATTCTGGCTCGACTTACTGCTCAAAAACAGGTTGAAGGGTCAGAGGTTAAGCCAGAACTTGCGTCTAAGTCTTAGTTTTTGACTAAATGGCTGCAACTAGCACTCCCCAAAATTATTAAACTTGCTTTGAGTGTATATTTTTATTTTTGGGTGAGAGCAGAGTCTATGAGTATCTCTAGCTTTTGCAAGAGATACTCCATGAATAAAAAATTATCTTAGCCCTCTAGGGTTAAAACCCCAGACTAATGGCTAAAGTCAGATTAACCCGACTAAAAAACAAACTTCATGGTGTTTAAAGTAAGTTAAGGGATTTAGAGTGGTGGTAAGCTCTTAATTGGTAGGTCTTTAAGTCAAAAGTTCGTATTTGCCACCGCGTTCTAAAGCACGGTCGTAGGCTGGGCGGGCATGGATGCGTTGGAGAAAATCTTTAAGACTTGGACAATTCGCATCTAAACCTATCTGTGCTGCTGCTGCTTCTATCGGAAAACTCATTTGCACGTCGGCAGCAGTAAATTCATCGCCTACAAACCAAGTATTTTTACTCAATTCGCTTTCCAAATAATCTATATGAAGTTTAAGTTGGGGTGCAATAAATTGGCTAGACGCGGCGCTATCTCCTAACCCAAAATTGTCAAATACTAGCTTCATGACTAATAAAGGCATCACCGAGCCTTCGGAATAATGCAACCAATAGTTGTATCTCAGCTTTTCGGGTGTCCCCGATGGGGGTGCAAGCTTGCCATTACCATAGCGTTCTACTAAGTAATCAATTATTGCTCCCGATTCTGCCAAAGTTTGCTCTTCGTCGGTAATAACTGGCGACTTACCTAAAGGATGGACTGCTTTAAGCGCTGCGGGTGCAAGCATGGTGTTGGGGTCGCGCTCATAGCGTTTGATATCATAATCTAGTCCAAGTTCCTCTAGTAGCCAGAGAATACGCTGAGAACGAGAGTTGTTTAAGTGATGGACAACGATCATAAGGTGACTTTTAGATTGTAGGACTTAAATAATAAGATCGCACTTTGTCAGCTAATCAAAATCTCCCCAGGGTTAACTTCCAATATTACGCGATCGCCATAATGGATTTGAGGTATGAAGAAGCTTACTAACACTTCCACAATCGCCGGATCTTGAAAATGCCCGATTTTTGTTTCAGGATGAGGATAGTAAATTAATCCAGTGTAAGCAAGCTCTTGAAAAATAACCCTACAAGCTGAAAAGGAAAAGTCTTCTGCGGGGTATTTTGGATGCCACTGAACGCTTTTAAATGTACATTCTGGCTGCTGGATAGTGAAAGTTTTGGGACTAATAGAGATATTTAATGTCCCAGGGAAAAAATTACTCAAATCAAACCCCAATTTTTGAAAAAAAGGAGTCTGCATTTCTATAGTGCCTTTAGGATATGGGTTATCCTTTGCCATTCCTGAAGCTACTTGATGTCCGCGCTTAATAATTCCCTCAACGCCGTGCCATCTTTGCATTATCTTGGCGCACCTCTAACCTAAGAAACGCCAGTATCTTTATGATGACGCACTTCAATTACTGTATGGACGTTACCTCGCGGAGAATAATCGCCTTTAATATAAACTTCCCAGGGGTCGCAAGCGGCTACAAAGTCATCTAAAATTTGGTTAACCGATTCTTCGTGAGAAATATAGCGATCGCGGTAACTATTGATATACAGTTTAATTGCCTTCAATTCCACTACTAAGCGATCGGGAACGTAGGTAATATAAATTGTGGCAAAGTCAGGATAGCCGGAAAACGGACACTTACAGGTAAACTCTGGCAAGGTAACGTGAATATCGTACTTGCGTCCTATACGCGGATTAGGAAAAGTAGTTAGTTCGTTTTTAGCAATCTCGCGTTCGCCATACTTCATTTCTGCTGTAGGTGATTGATTATCTACAGATACCTCATTATTCATCGGATTAATTACTACTCTCCCAATCTGGACAATTGCTATCTTCCCAACCATAGGGGTGCATTCCACACACCAACAAATTACCGTTGTAAACTTGTCCGTGATAATTCGAGCAACCTTTGCAAGCTGGATGTCTATTTTCTGTAGGTTCGACTAGATAAGGAAATGGTTGTTCCAAGTCGCTCATCACGTCTTCAAGATCGGTATAAATGTCAAATAACGGTTCTGCCCAATCTTGCAAATACAGATCAAATTCTGTCGCAATTGTATTTTGCAATTGTGCAGCAATGGTCTCTGATACTTCAAAAAATGATTCTACTACTTCTGTGACTCCGACAAAGAAATGTTCTACTTCATCAGTCACATCTTCAATAATTTTTAAAAAATCCTTTTCCCAGTTTTCCATACGCTTTTAAGCGTTTTTTGCTATAAAAAGTTTTACTTGTGGCACTCGCCATATTCTATATATAACGAATGCTTACAAGTTAAGGTTTTAAATTCAAGTTACTTTACTTATCGCGCTTAAGATTTTTTAGTTCTTCTTGCAGTCCTAATACTTGCTGACGCAGGTTGTCTACATCTTGGGCTGGCGACGGAGTAGTAGCGCTTTCGTCTTCGGAAATAATTTCTATGCGGCGGGGTTCGGTGGGAGTGCTGGCTGGTTCGGGGTTGGGCGCTTGGGCCGTTTGTTGAGCTTTTTGCATCATATCTTCAACAAATTTTTTGGCTTCTTCCGTCGTCATTTCGCCACGGGCAACCATTTCATCGGCTAATTTTTGAGCTTGAAGTCTCAGTTCCGATACTTTTCCCCCGGCTTTTTCGCCTGCGTAAGAAGCTAGACCAACGCCGAGATAAAAAGCTTTTTGTACGATATCTCCAAATCCAGGCATGGCGGTTTAAGCTCTCTTAAAAACTAGGGAACCCGGAGACCACGCCTACCACAAGCATCCTGTATTGCTGCTACCTTCCGGTCCTGACAAGATTTAGGCGTTGCGATCGCATGGATCCAGGTCTAAACTCAATATAGCATTTTTAGCGCTAGTGGCAATTAGGGAAAAAGATTATTTGCCTTATTCTGGGCGTTGAACGATTTTTTCCCACAACCGCCGCCTAGTTCCCGATTCAATCCCAAATAAGCGGACGTAATCGTTCTCATGCTCGGTTAAGCAAGATTCTAAAGCAATTATTGCTTCTGATTCTCCCACAACTACCGAACCGTAACTTTGCCAAGAATTAGTTTTAAACCTACGTTTATCAACAAATTCAATGCCAATATGATGACCTTGAGCTAAATCCGTCCGCATCCGTTCGAGAGTTTCTAAACCAATGCGGGTTGCTAAAACTTCATTATGACGGTTGGGATCGACATGGGTATTATGATGGGCATTTTGGTTGGGGTAAACAAAGCGGCTATTAGTAGGATCGGGGTTTGTTGTTACGGGTGTAATAGAAGGGATAGATACGGGTTTTGGTGCAGGTGAGGGGGTGAGTTGGGGGATCGCCATTATTTGGGATAGAAAAACTTTTATCGGAGAGAACTTGATTGTACTCTCTAACTAAACCAGAGTTTTCTACTCTTTTTTGTTCTTTGACCATCAAGTTACCGTACTCAATCAGGCGCGGTAATTGGAAATTGGGTTTAGCAAAGGTGGGCGCTCCTTCGGTGCTGTTAACTACGCGCAGAGAAACTTTTTCAAAACCCGTACTGTGAATAAAAGCTCGGATTTGTTCGTCATAAATGCGCGATCGCAAGGCACTAAAAAAGTCTACAGGCTGATTGAGAAAAGTATCGACAAGTTTTTCTATATCTCGCTTGGGCAATCCATCCGGTTCAAATATTCCGCCCACAATCCCAATTTTATCTTCTCGGTTAGGTTCCCAAAAGAATTTCTCCATCCGTCCATCTCGAATTAAGGGAGCGTACAAAGTCGAAAAATCATTTCCGGTCACAATAATTGGAATACGCTGGAGGGGAGTAGAATCATAAGACCCTGGCAACTGAACATCCGTAGGATTATCGGCAATATTCATCAATGTGCCATTAACTAGCTGGGTATTAACGGTATATTGAGTACCGCGATCAAATCTTCCTGCCCCTGCATCCAAGTCATTAATCATCAACACGCACATTTTGCCCCGCACTTTGCTAAGTTCCGAAGCTTCCCGATAGCGCAGGCGAATCAATCGCCCCGGATCTCCCGCATCGGGACTTTCTAATTCTCCGGCGGACATATGAACGGCTTCAATTCCCATGCGCTCAAATACTAATTCGCATTGAAAAGATTTTCCTTCGCCTTTGCGCCCGTGAATGCCCAAAATAAGCGGTACGCGCACGCCGGGCAATTCTAAAAAGTTTTTGGTAATGTGAACGGCAAGTTTATCTAGAAAGCTAGGAGAAATGTAATAGCTCATAATTATCGTTGAATAGAGCGATCGCGCTGTTTATTTTTACACAGTAAATAAGAGAGGTAGACAAGTCCACCTCTCCTAGGGTATGAAACGATAGCCTAACTATCGCTTCTTGATTATTCTCTCAAAACAAGATGTTATTTGTTAGCGAGGCTTGTGAACGATAAAGCTAAGAATTTGGCACTGCTTAACGTTGTCAAAACCAACTACGCGGATGAAGCAGTTGGAATACTCCGAACGACAAGCCCGAACTTCGCTCAATACTTCTTCAGGACTTCTAGCATTGAATAAAGGTAGCTTCCACATTGTCCAGTACAACTCAGTGGGATCGGAAGTTTCGTTAAATTCAATAGCTGGGAAGTAGCCCTGAGTCAAAATGTACTGAATCTGTCTAGTGATTTGGGCATCAGACAGAGGGGGTAAATAAGACAGGGTTTCGTAGCGACGCTCTTTTGGTAGAGTTTGCATGACTTAATAAATGTAGTGATGATGGGACACAAAGGGCATTCTCTTGCTCTCAAAGGCAGGAGATTCTTGCTAATAGCAAACTGTATGCCTTACAGCCTATCAAGGTTTTAACTAGCCTGACTATCCGTTTGAGTTTCGGTGCTAGTAGGAGTTTGACTAAGACTGGAGCTTGATATATCTAATTGAGTGATCCGCTCTAACTGCTGGCGGCGATGTTCTATATTAGCTTGGGCTATCCCCGTGCAAACCATCTCTGGCAAAAAGTCTGTTACTTCTTGCGCCAAGTGTTCTCTCACGGTCAAAATCCGCATAGCCAAAGCTTGTTTTTCTTGAAACAACGCTCGAATGTACGCTTCTCCATCTTGGATTTTTTCTTTTGAGGAGAAGTGATGCAACCAAAACCCTAAAGGCGGGTCGGTTTCATTCAATTGAGCTAGCACCACTTTTACTGCCTGATAAGTCAAATAGCTTTGTAGTGTTTTAGCTGTATCTTTCGCAATTTGTTTGAGATCCATACCAGCGCCCCAGCCCTGAATGTAGTGATGTATGAGCTATTAAGTTAAGTTAACTCAAAACTCCCTAGCTCATACGATTACCTACTCATCAAACGGTATCCATTGCCTCAAACTCGAACTTGATTTCTTTCCATAGTTCGCAAGCAACGGCAAGTTCGGGAGACCACTTACAAGCTTCGCGGATAATGTCATTACCTTCACGAGCTAGGTTGCGTCCTTCGTTACGAGCTTGGACGCAAGCTTCCAATGCAACGCGGTTAGCAGTCGCACCCGGCGCGTTACCCCAAGGGTGTCCGAGAGTTCCACCACCAAACTGTAGTACGGAATCATCACCGAAGATTTCTAGTAGGGCGGGCATATGCCAAATGTGGATACCACCAGAAGCCACAGCCATTACACCAGGCATAGAAGCCCAGTCTTGGGTAAAGTAGATACCGCGAGATTTGTCTTGCTCGACGTAGTTTTCACGCAACAAGTCAACAAATCCCATCGTGATTCCGCGTTCGCCTTCTAGCTTTCCTACAACGGTTCCGGTGTGGATGTGATCGCCACCAGACATTCTGAGGGTTTTAGCCAAAACGCGGAAGTGGATACCGTGATTTTTTTGACGGTCAATAACGGCGTGCATTGCGCGGTGAATGTGCAACAAGATACCGTTAGCGCGACACCAATGAGCCAAGGTTGTGTTGGCGGTAAAACCTGCGGTCAGGTAGTCGTGCATGACGATGGGCATTTTGAGTTCTTTAGCGTACTCAGCCCGTTCTAGCATTTGTTCGCAGGTGGGGGCGGTAACGTTGAGGTAGTGACCTTTGATTTCCCCGGTTTCTGCTTGGGCTTTGTGGATAGCTTCTGCTACAAATAAGAAGCGATCGCGCCATCTTTGGAAAGGAGCAGAGTTGATGTTTTCGTCGTCTTTGGTGAAGTCCAAACCACCGCGCAAACATTCGTAAACGGCGCGTCCGTAGTTTTTAGCCGATAAACCTAACTTAGGCTTGATCGTGCATCCGAGTAATGGACGACCGTACTTGTTGAGTTTGTCGCGCTCTACTTGGATACCGTGAGGAGGACCTTGGAAAGTTTTGAGGTACGCAACGGGAATGCGTAAGTCTTCAAGGCGCAAAGCCCGTAATGCTTTAAAACCAAATACGTTACCTACAATGGAGGTCAACATATTTGTTACCGAACCTTCTTCAAACAAGTCTAAAGGATAGGCAACGTAACAGATGTATTGGTTGTCTTCGCCAGAAACAGGCTCGATGTCATAACAACGACCTTTGTAGCGATCTAGGTCGGTAAGCAAGTCTGTCCATACCGTTGTCCACGTACCAGTTGAAGACTCTGCGGCTACTGCTGCGCCTGCTTCTTCTGGGGGTACTCCGGGCTGGGGAGTCATGCGAAACGCCGCCAAAATGTCTGTGTCTTTAGGCGTATAGTCTGGAGTGTAGTAAGTTAATCGGTAATCTTTTACACCAGCTTGATAGCCAGTTTTTGTCTGAGTTTTTGTTTGGGAGTAAGACATATTTTTCTTCTAAAGAAGTCGATCGCTGTTACTTGCTCGCTTTACAAGCTGTCTCACAATATATCAAGTATTTGATAAGTTAAAATTTTAATTTACTCAACGTAACTATAAGAATATTTTATATTTATTGCTATTTATTAAAATATACGGTAATAGTAATCATACCTATTGCCAAAAATGCCAATTTAAGATTTTTTTAACAAACCAAAATTTGGAGAAGCTGCCCAGAGTTTTTGCGGCGAGTCTTTAATTTTTGTTAAGATTGATGCGACTAAATCCGCGATCGCCTTTCCTACCTTGGAGAATACATAAATAATGCTGCGACTAGAACATATCAGTAAAATTTACCCGACAGGCGAAGTTCTCAAAGATGTGAACTGGGAAGTCAAACCAGGCGATCGCACGGGGTTAGTAGGCGTTAACGGCGCGGGAAAATCTACCCAACTCAAAATTATCGCCGGAGAAATGGAACCTACTAGCGGCGAAATTATCCGCCCTGCTAGTCTGCACATAGCTTATTTAACTCAAGAATTTGAAGTAGATCCGACGCGCACGGTAAAAGAAGAATTTTGGCAAGCCTTTGACGAAGCAAACCAAGTTCATCAAGCCTTATCGGAAGTACATCGGGCGATGGAAAGTGCCGATCCCGCTCAACTGGACAAGTTGATCGATAAAATGGATCGCTTGCAAAGAAAGTTTGAGGCTCTAGATGGGTACGGTTTAGAAGCGCAAATTGAGAAGATATTACCAGAAATGGGCTTTGAACAAGCGGATGGCGATCGCTTAGTTAGTGCTTTTAGTGGCGGTTGGCAAATGCGGATGAGTTTGGGGAAAATACTACTACAAAAACCTGACTTATTATTATTAGACGAGCCGACAAACCACTTAGATTTAGAGACAATTGAATGGTTGGAAAATTACTTAAAAAAGTTAGTAACTCCAATGGTAATTGTGTCGCACGATCGCGAATTTTTAGATCGCCTTTGCACTCAAGTTGTGGAAACTGAGCGGGGAGTTTCGGCTACTTATTTAGGCAATTATTCCGCTTACTTGCAACAAAAATTTGAAGCCCAAGAAGCACAACTAAGCGCCTACGAACGCCAGCAAAAAGAATTAGAAAAGCAGCAAGCCTTTGTAGATAGATTCCGAGCTAGTGCTACTCGCAGCACCCAAGCAAAAAGCCGCGAGAAACAACTAGATAAAATAGAACGAATCGAAGCGCCTACCGGGGGAATGAGAACTTTACACTTTCGTTTTCCGCCTTCGCCACGCAGTGGTAGAGAAGTAGCATCAATTGCAGAACTTACCCATATTTATGACGACAAAGTGCTATTTCTGGGCGCAAACTTATTAATTGAAAGAGGCGATCGCATTGCTTTTTTAGGACCTAATGGTGCAGGTAAATCTACTTTACTGCGGTTAATAATGGGTTTAGAACCTCCTACTGAAGGTACAGTTAAGCTAGGAGATCACAATGTTATACCTGGTTACTTTGAACAAAATCAGGCAGAAGCACTAAATCTTAGTAAAACCGTGATGGAAACAATTCACGACGAAGTACCAGATTGGACTAATGAAGAAGTTAGAACAATTTTAGGGAGATTTTTGTTTAGTGGCGACACTGTATTTAAACAAGTAGGGGCTTTGAGTGGTGGAGAAAAAGCGCGTTTAGCTTTAGCAAAAATGTTACTCTGCCCAGCTAACTTTTTGATTTTAGATGAGCCGACAAATCACTTAGATATTCCGGCAAAAGAGATGCTAGAAGAAGCAATCCAAAACTATGATGGCACGGTAGTTATAGTTTCTCACGATCGCTATTTTATTTCTAAAGTAGCCAACAAAATAGTTGAAATTCGCGATGGAGAATTTCGCATCTATCGCGGGGACTATCATTATTATTTAGATAAAATTGCGGAGGAAAAAGAGCAAGCAATGCTAGAAAAAGCCGCCGCCGAAAAAGCCGCAAAAAAGGCTGCTAAAACTTCATCGAAACGGAAATAAAGTTGCAGACTTAGCAAAATTACGATCTAATAACTCAGCAAAATGGGATAAAAACCGAAAATCCAATAAAATATCAAATAAATCCGTGAAAAATAGCTTGCGTTAGGTAACAGCAATGGTATTATTGCGGTGAGTTAAAACTATTAAATAAAGGGCAATATACTTATGACCCAAGCACCTGTTGCTCCTGTGGTGCTAGTCATTTTAGACGGGTGGGGCTACCGTGAAGAAAAAGATGGAAATGCGATCGCGCAAGCAAAAATTCCCATCATGGAAAGCCTCTGGGCTGCTTATCCTCGGACACTAATTAAGACCTCTGGAAAGGCTGTAGGCTTGCCAGACGGACAAATGGGTAACTCAGAAGTAGGACATCTTAATATTGGCGCAGGGCGAGTAGTACCGCAAGAACTGGTGCGGATTTCGGATGCGGTAGAAGATGGTTCGCTGTTGCAAAATCCGGCGTTAGTGCAAGTATGCAAGGAAGTCCGCGATCGCCAGGGGAAACTGCACTTAATTGGACTTACGTCTGAAGGCGGCGTACATTCTCATCTCAGCCATTTGTTAGGATTGCTTGACTTAGCCAAAGCCCAAGGAATTAATAACGTTTGCATTCATGCCATTACCGACGGGCGCGATACCAGTCCAAACGAAGGTGTTGAAGCAATCGAGAAAGTGCAAAAACACATTGATAGTATTGGTGTAGGGCAGATTGTCACGGTTAGCGGTCGTTATTATGCAATGGATCGCGATCGCCGTTGGGACAGAGTGCAAAAAGCCTACGATGTAATAACAACGGATGGTGAAGGCAGTAATTCGGCTTTAAAAGTGCTGCAAGCATCCTATGCTCAAAATGTAACCGACGAATTTATTATTCCTACGCGGGTAGCCCCTGGCGCAATTGCATCAGGAGATGGAGTAATATTTTTTAACTTCCGCCCCGACCGATCGAGACAACTAACTCAAGCTTTAGTAAACAAAGAATTTAACGGTTTTGAACGTCAGCAAGTTAAGCCTTTATCCTTTGTCACCTTTACCCAATACGAGCCGGATTTACCCGTAAAAGTTGCCTTTGAACCGCAAAACTTAAACAATATTTTGGGTGAAGTAATAGCCCAGCACGGTTTAAAGCAGTTTCGCACCGCCGAAACCGAAAAATACGCTCACGTTACCTATTTTTTTAATGGTGGCTTAGAAGACCCGTTAGAGGGCGAAGATCGAGAATTGGTACTAAGTCCAATGGTAGCAACTTACGATCGCGCTCCCGCAATGTCCGCCGAAGGAGTCACCGATATTGCCGCCGCAGCCCTTGAAAAACGTATCTATTCCTTAGTTGTCATCAACTACGCTAATCCAGATATGGTAGGGCATACCGGACAAATCCCCGCTACAATTTCCGCCTTAGAAACAGTAGATCGATGTTTGGGACGCTTGCTAGAAAGTATTAGCAAAGTTGGGGGAACGGCGATCGTTACTGCCGATCATGGCAACGCCGAAAGTATGATCGATAATGAGGGTAATCCTTGGACAGCGCATACCACAAACCCCGTACCGTTAATTTTGATTGAAGGCGAAAAAGCAAAAATACCTGGATACGGCGCAGAAGTAAAGTTAAGAAAAGATGGGGCGTTAGGAGATATTGCGCCGACAATTCTACAAATATTGCAACTACCGCAACCTGTAGAAATGACAGGGCGCTCTTTAATAGAACCAAGTTCGTATCAATTGCAAGCAACTCGTACTCCGGTAGAAGTTTCTTTGTAATTGGGCGGGTGATCGCAATTGAGTTAGAATTTTGAATGCTGGCAGGTGATAAAGCTTGCCAGAAAAAACTATTGGTTAAGGAAATTACTAAATGACGTTATATAAAATAATTGAAGCAATCTGGTCAATCTCGGCGGTCGGTTTAACAATTTTGGTATTGTTGCATAGTCCCAAAGGCGACGGAATTGGTGCTATTGGCGGACAAGCTCAATTATTTAGCAGTACCAAGAGCGCGGAAAGTACCTTAAATCGCATTACTTGGATACTAACAGTGATTTTTTTGGGATTGTCTTTAGTTTTGAGTGCAAACTGGATTCCTAGATAACTGATGCCGTTGAGAAATGCGATCGCCCAGAGACAATGGCAATATTTAAAGCGATCGCGACAGCAATTATTAATTTGGGGATTAGCGATTGTTACGGGGTTATTGGTCGTTTCAGCTTCTATTGAGTTTAGTTCTGCAAAGCCTCCTATCACTACATCTCAGCCCCATCCGCTACCATTGACGCTAATATTGTGGCAAGACTCAACTAATAGTGGCGACTACTTCGAGCAGATAAAGTTAACAGAAGTAGGATATTTGGTTTGGTCGCAGTTTCCCGTCAAAGTTTATATAGACAACACTCAAATTGAGACGTGGTTGCTGGTAAAAGCCGCCGTCAAAGAGTGGAATCGTTATTTACCCTTGCAGATAGTTGAGCGATCGGAAATAGCTGATATTAGGATTTTGTTCAAGTCTCCACCATTACGGACGACAAATTTATTTAGAGCGCGATCGGCTTTAACTCGCTATGAGTTATATATCAATAAAGCTTCTACTTCTAGCCCAGTTTTAGCCCACCGTTGCACGATTGTATTAAGCCCAAATCAGCCCAGCAAATATATTAAAGCTGCTGCACTGCACGAGTTAGGTCATGCTTTAGGCATTTGGGGGCATAGCCCAGTTGCTAACGATGCTTTGTACTTTTCCCAAGTACCAAACCCGCCCAATATTTCCCCTAGAGATATCAATACTCTCAAGCGAATTTATCAACAACCAACACGATTGGGATGGAAAGTAGCAAACCAATAAAAGACAATACCTTTATAGTCTTACCCCAACCCGTCCTTGCTCCAAAACTTGACCGTACAACTGCTCTAAACAAGTAATGTTGTAGTTAAGGGTATAACGCTCTAACACTCTTTGTCGGGCTTTTTTGCCTAGCAAAGGCGCTAATTCAGGATGATCTTGAAACAAAGGTAACAATGTCCGCAACTGTGAACCGACGCGGCGCGTATTTAATAATACTCCCACATCTTCTAAAACTTCTCCATCAGCGCCAACATCGGTTGCTAAACAGGCAAGTCCACAAGCCATTGCTTCTAATAAAGACAAAGATAAACCTTCTACTAAAGAAGGCAAGATAAACACATCCGCGCCTCTAAGAATTTCAATGCGTCGCTTTTCATCGGCTACAAACCCCAGCCAAATAATGCCATGTTCAGAACCGTAAAAAGGCTTTAGAGAAGGCGTTAAAGGGCCATCACCCACAATTAACAACTTACTACCCGGTTTCATTTCTGCTTGCTTCCAGGCTCTGAGAAGTGCCTCTACATTCTTTTCTGCGGCTAACCTTCCTTGATAGACAAATAAGCGCTCGGCGTTAAACTCGGCTTTAATCGCCGAAGCGCCGGGAGAATATCTTTGCACATCTACACCGTTGGGAATTACGGCTACATTATTTGCAGGTACGCCCAAACGAGCTAAAACTTCTCGCTGCACTTGAGAAAAAACAATCGTGCGATCGTAGTTAACTAAAAATGGCGCGTAGAGTTGGTAAGCTAAAAGCTGCGTTCCCGATTTTAACTTTGCTCCCTTCCCTGCAAACGGCGTATGAAAAGTAGCAACTAAGGGTAATTCTAATTCAGCGCAGATTTCTGGTAAGAGAAAATCTAAAGGCGACAAAGTTAGCGAAGCATGAACCAAATCTGGCTTTAGCTGGCGCAGAGACTCGGTTAAAACTTTAGTCGCTTTGAACGAAGGAATAGTATAAACCTGTGATTTATAAAGGAAAGGTAGGGAAACTTCTGCACAGTCAGACTCGGTAACTCGACTTTCTTCCTCTTGGGCAAAATGAAGAAAGCTTACTTGGTGTCCTCGGTCTAACAGAGCATTTGTAATTTCTCGCCCGTAAGTGACATTGCCACAAAAGGGTGTTTTTTTTCCAAGCCAGGCAATATGCATTCTTTAAACACTTTGAATTTAGAGATACTGGCGATCGCACGTACACCGCCTTTTTTGAGAAATTTACAGATATTCAATAGCAATTATCTATCCAAATTCTGCAAATTTTCTGCTTCTGTACGGCAAATATACCAGGTTAAGATGCTTCCTGCGATCGCAATTGCTGCCAAACTTGAAAAAACTGCTTGTAAGCCAATAATTGTCTCGGCGACTCCCGCTAAAGCTAGAGGTAAACTCAAGGCAATATTAATTACATTATTTTGCAATCCAAACACTTTCCCGCGCATTTCTGCGGGGGTTTCTTGTTGAATTGTCGTTTGCATGGGAATTGCTACTAAAGCAGAAAATACGCCAAGTAGGGCCAGTGCTATTAATACAATCCACAATTCTTTGGTAAATATAGATAAAGCAATCAAACAAGCCGCCATCCCCAGAGAGCCGTAAAAACTTAAACGCACGTGAGAAAAACGCTGCCCGTACTGTCCTAAAAGTGTAGCTCCGGCAGCAACTCCAACGCCACCCGCCGCTAACAAAAACCCAAATTGAGACGATTTCAGTCCTGGGATAACTTCTGCCATTCTCACAGCCAAAACCGCCAAAGCCGCAAAAATTGAGAATAAAATCACAAGTTGAATTAAGGCGTTGCGAATGCGCTTATTTTCTCCCAAATAGCGGAAACCATCGCGTAAATCTTGAAACACGTGGTTTTGTTCCTGTTCTGGCTGTGGTTCTTTTTCGCCAGTTTTCAGTAGTAGTAATAGTATGCCAGCGATCGCATAACTGCCACCTACTACTAATTCTTTTCCAATGCCAACACCTACCCCTAATTGATTTGTAATATTATCGGCAAAAGCAAGTAAGGGTTCTCCTACCGCAAACCCGACAATGACTAAAGCCATCATGGTTGTGGTGTACAACGAGTTAGCCGACAGTAAGTGTTTTTCTTCTACTACTAAAGGAATTGCCGCTTGTTCGGCGGGGGCAAAAAACTGTGTCAATGTAGAAATTAAAAACGATAGCAGTAGTAAAATGCCAAAACCTACAGGTAAACCCGCGAAGTCTTTCCAGTCTTGAGTTACCCAGAGTAAAACTGGAATCGACAATACCAAAATACCCCGGAGGATATTTGTTGATACTAATACAGTTTTTTTCGACCAGCGATCGACAAATACCCCAGCTAAGGAACCAAACAGCACGGCGGGGATGGTAAAAGACATCATAATTGCCGAACTGCGAAAAAACCTGCCCGCTCCACATAGTTAAAAAGTTACGATTTTTAAAAACTGGGAGAAAGCCAGGTTCTCCATCTTGAGGAGATTCTGGGGGAATGTACGATGTGCTTTCCATTGGCTGACTAGCAGTTGCTTGAGCATCCTTCGTTAATTCGTTTAGTTGTTCTACCGTCGGCATTTTGTCTTCTGACACGCGATCGCTTTTAGTGGAATTAGATAAAGGCATTTTTTGATAATTTTTATTCGATGTCTCCAAAGAGAACATCTGTGGTTTATGAGCCAAAGGATGATTTTTTAAAGATTTATTCAAGGAGGAGATTGATTTTGCATTTAAGTCAGGCGGTTGCATCATACTTTTGGGGCGTAAGGCAAAGCAAAATAACTATCAATCAAAGCAGCAGAACGAATTGGGCGATCGAAGTGGTATTCAACGTATTGACGTAAAATCTTTTCAATAGATAGCCAGCTAGGGTTAGACTGTTCTACTTGACTGAGTTCGGTGTCTGCTAGTTGCTGCATTAAAGCAAGTTCGTTACTACTAAAACGAGCATTTAGTTTTGGTAGTGCTGGAATTGTCTGGTAACTTTTTCCAACCTCTTTTACCAAAGTAGTTGTAACTGTCTCGGTACGGTAGAGCAAAGCTTTATTTTCAGCTTGTAAACTTTTCCAAGCTTCTAAGCTAATTATGCCTCCCGCAGCGATACTAAAACCGACTTGCTCCGTATTGCGATTACTTTTTTCGGGAATAAGTATTTTTTGGGATAACTGACACTCTTGTACTTGGGGGGTGATTCCCGCTAAAGTCAGTAAGTGAAAAACTGCTTGACACAGATAAGCTAAAATTAAAAACTCGCTGTTACTGGGCAATGCTTCTAAACGTTTGAGATGTTCGTTAAGCAGACAAAATAATTCTGCTTGGGGTTGTTCGCTCAAAGCTTGACCCATGACAATTTCTGCCATATATTGACAGGCAGCTAGTTTGCCCAAATCGCGGCTGAGACGGGGATAGGTGGTTATAGTTTCAGCTTGAGTAATTTTATCGAGCGATCGCCCTTTAGCAATTAGTAACTCGTTCACCACGAACAAACTACTTCTACCACCCAAGCTAGAATTTTGCTTGCGCGCTCCTGGGGCTACTGCCCGAATTAAACCGTATTCTTGCGTCAAAACTGTTACTAGGCGATCGGCTTCGCCCAGAGGCATACTTTTAAGATTAATTCCAGTAGCTTTATAGGTTCGGCTCATAGTTGGCTATTAGCGTTGGGTGGAGGCTAATTAATGATTGTTAAGTGAACGATTTTTAACTTAGTCTTTCTCCACAGTATCGCGTTGGCGGAGCAAATCGACACCACGAGACGTACCTAAACGAGTTGCTCCAGCTACCACCAAATCTAACGCTTGCTCTATTTTGAGAATCCCGCCGGATGCTTTAATTCCTACCCGCTCTTTTGCTAGTTCGTAAAGTGACTTGACATCGGCAACGGTTGCTCCCCCATTCCAGCCTGTACTTGTTTTTAAAAATGTCACACCTGCATCCATACATAATTCCGCAGCAAGGCGCTTTTCGGCATCCGTCAGCAGGGTAGTTTCTAAGATTGCCTTAACTGTGACTCCTGTTTCTTCGCAGATTTGGGCAATTTCTCGGTGAACTTCTTCAGTTTTGCCAGTTTTCAACCAACCTAAATTGATTACTACATCTAGCTCCATTGCACCATTTTCTACAGCTTCTCGCGCTTCGTATAGCTTGGTAGCCGAGGTATTAGCACCGCTAGGAAAGCCAATTACGGTACATACTTTCGGATTCTTCCTTTGGAGTAATTCCGCAGCTAGACGCACATAACAGGGATATATGCAAACCGCCGCAAACTGATATCTATCCGCTTCTTGGCAAAGTTTTTCTATTTGCTCTGGCGTTGCGAGGGGATTGAGCAAAGTGTGATCGATTAAAGGAGCAATATCAATATCTGAATAATCCACCGCCATGCGATTGCCTCACACTTGTACCTTATTAAGTTTTATCAGAAAACTTAATACAAATTCATTATTTCTCATGGTAATTATAAAATTTCAGCTTGTCGGGTTAGTGTAAAACAAATTAGAGGTCTTGCAGCTTTCACATTCTGCAAAAAATTGATTTTTATTTTTGCGAACTTTATCTTTATTATTGCAAGTTTGACAGCTAACATTAATTGGCGTGTTGCCGTCGCATTCTAAACACTTGAAATAATAGCCATATTTGCCAGAGGCTACAGACAAATTAATTTTATTACACTGACGACAAGAGTATTTATTTACGGTTTGAGAAATAATGAATTTGTATTAAGTTTTCTGATAAAACTTAATAAGGTACAAGTGTGAGGCACTTTCAACTTTAGCTTGAATAACTACTTTTTTTTCTGGCGGGGAATGCAAACTCGGCTTAGATAGAGCTTCTGCTTCAGTTTTATGTGATAAGGATTTATGCTCTTTTAGTAAAAATGCTACAACTCTATTTACATC
>QQTW01000821.1_pt1 | contig 20467 bp, 19 predicted proteins | sample 1904831 | NCBI WGS metagenome assembly QQTW01 (sample SAMN09435610, study PRJNA476489) | Subsurface metagenome, whole genome shotgun sequencing project. | reverse complement strand
CCCGGCAACGGGACTGAAACCAGAAAGAACAAAATCAATCCCTAATAATTGTTTTGCGCGATCGCTACTGTTTCAGTCCCGTTGCCGGGATTCTGTTAGTTGAAACATCGGTTAGGGCTTTCCAGCAGTTGTACAATTTTAACGTTTCAGTCCCGTTGCCGGGATTCTGTTAGTTGAAACCAAATATTAAATAATTAGTAGAAACACCCAAAAATATGTTTCAGTCCCGTTGCCGGGATTCTGTTAGTTGAAACATCCTCTAACCGTTTAATTTGGCGAAGAACAGATGAATCATGTTTCAGTCCCGTTGCCGGGATTCTGTTAGTTGAAACAAGCGACGTATAAGGGGATTGATTTTGTTCTTTCTGGTTTCAGTCCCGTTGCCGGGATTCTGTTAGTTGAAACCCATTTTTATGTCCAAGTTTTTGGCAGCAATAAATGTTTCAGTCCCGTTGCCGGGATTCTGTTAGTTGAAACATGGGGTTGTTTTATACATTATATTATCCCTTTGCATGTTTCAGTCCCGTTGCCGGGATTCTGTTAGTTGAAACCAGCATCTCACAGCAAACCAACCCATCGCCTATCTACCAGTTTCAGTCCCGTTGCCGGGATTCTGTTAGTTGAAACCAACTCCTGACCTACAAGCCGGTCTGCATTTATTTGTTTCAGTCCCGTTGCCGGGATTCTGTTAGTTGAAACCAAAGTGCCCAGCCCATAACGGTGTGGCGAACAATTGTTTCAGTCCCGTTGCCGGGATTCTGTTAGTTGAAACACGGGTTTAAGTATCCGCCGTTTGCATGGAATAGATGTTTCAGTCCCGTTGCCGGGATTCTGTTAGTTGAAACCATAGGCGATCGCGTTGAGTGGGACGCAGCTTATTGTTTCAGTCCCGTTGCCGGGATTCTGTTAGTTGAAACGCGACAATAATCGGCTTTATGGACGGGTAAATCGTGTTTCAGTCCCGTTGCCGGGATTCTGTTAGTTGAAACCAAGCAGTCCATTCGACTTCTTTCTACCCATTACTGTTTCAGTCCCGTTGCCGGGATTCTGTTAGTTGAAACTTCGGAGAAAAACAGTGTTTTGAGATAGTGTCTTAAACGTTTCAGTCCCGTTGCCGGGATTCTGTTAGTTGAAACGAAAATTGGGCTGAAAAGTTTGCAGGAGTCGATTGAGTTTCAGTCCCGTTGCCGGGATTCTGTTAGTTGAAACGCGACAAGTGGCTGAAGCGGCAAATAAACATCATTGTTTCAGTCCCGTTGCCGGGATTCTGTTAGTTGAAACCTTGATGCCGTAGCATACGGGACGCACGAGAAAACCGGCATCCATCGTTTCAGTCCCGTTGCCGGGATTCTGTTAGTTGAAACTTCAAAGATACTACCTGTCTTTTCCTCTTTACGAGCAGTTTCAGTCCCGTTGCCGGGATTCTGTTAGTTGAAACTATTCAGGGTGCTTCCACATCAGACGTAGATTGAAGGTTTCAGTCCCGTTGCCGGGATTCTGTTAGTTGAAACCATAAAACTTGTACCAAGATGACGAATGCCACTCGTGTTTCAGTCCCGTTGCCGGGATTCTGTTAGTTGAAACCGCAGCGCCAGGACAGTGGCGCTGTGCTTCCTAAACGTTTCAGTCCCGTTGCCGGGATTCTGTTAGTTGAAACAGCAGGATCTCCGTATATCTAGCGGGTGAGTTTTAGTTTCAGTCCCGTTGCCGGGATTCTGTTAGTTGAAACACCTGAGTTATTTCCACCTCGGCACCACGTTGTTGGGTTTCAGTCCCGTTGCCGGGATTCTGTTAGTTGAAACGGGTACTGCTTGAGATGGAAGAGGTGTATTTCAATTGTTTCAGTCCCGTTGCCGGGATTCTGTTAGTTGAAACCCTACTGCCCAAGATGCAAGAAGAGCTTCGATCCAAAGTTTCAGTCCCGTTGCCGGGATTCTGTTAGTTGAAACCGGGGCATACTGGGACTGTCATGCACAACCACTGAGTCGTTTCAGTCCCGTTGCCGGGATTCTGTTAGTTGAAACCGCGTAGGCTGAAACCCTGACTGGGAGGGAGGTTTTTCGGGCATTTTGGCAGATGTCTGAAAAACATCAATTTCAGCCCTCTAAACTTCCTCTTCCTTCCTGACCTTCGAGCTCAAAAGTATTGATTTTTCAAGGTTCTGAGCGTTTTGGCAAACCCCCCAGGGTTTTTGACCATGCTTCGGTTTGCCAAAATTTGCCTCTGTACAAATCATAAGATGATTGTCTCATCCTGTCTAGGCTTCTCTGAACCGTATGTAATCGTTCGCTTCACAGCACCAGAGTCAAGGACATATATCCTCACTGAGTCCTCGGTTGACTTAATGAGTCTTTCAATCTGCTGTTGCAGGTTGACAAATTGCATCGCTGTCAAAAAACACTCAAAGACACTATACTGAGTCCATTTCCCATAGCCAGAGAGCATCTTATGAAGCCTTTTACGACGCTTGTTTGCGGCTTTAGTATCGGGTAGATCGTAAATAAATAGGTATAAAAGGGTACTCATCGCAATGACAGTGGCTTGTAGACAACCCCCTCCTGTAAATGGCGACTCAGCAAACGAGCTTGTAATTCGATTGCTCGTCGATAGGAGCAGCGGTAATTGAAGGTAGGGTGCTTGAACTCATCATTCATTTTGCGCTCAAAAGCTTGGAGAAAAGTTTTGCGCCCTGCCTCAGAAAGACTGTAAGCACCTAAACTTTCCGAAAAATCCTTTGGCTTGATTTCTCCTTTGTGCAACACAGACAAAACCAAATTATCAGCCACCAAAGGACGAAATTCCTCCATCAAGTCTAGAACCATCGCCGGTTGCCCGCGAGTCGCCTCATGCAGATAGCCAACATAGGGGTCTAAACCTGCCATGTGTGTCGCGGCGGTAACTTGTACCCGCAATAGCCCATAAGCAAAACTCAAGATGGAATTGACTGGATCTGTTGGTGGACGACGATTACGTCCTGTAAATGACCACATATCTCCTAACATGGAAGACCAACAGGCAAAGTACTCCCGTGCCGCCAAACCCTCAATTCCCCGTACCTGATCCAGGGTTGTCTGCTCGTCTACCAGTTTTTTTCGTAACTTGAGCGGATTCTCCCCTATTCCATGCCGATATAGCACAGCATGCTGATTATGGATCTTGGCAGTGATGATCGCCTTTACCAGCGCCAGCCGTCGTTCTATATTGTAATAGACCGCATACTGAGCCAACCGCAGCGAACCATTCCGAGAGTGTCCTGGTAGAGCGCTGCCTAGATATTTGCCAAATTTTGAGAGATAGTGAACGGGCATTCCCAGTTCTAAAGCATAGACCAAGGCATCTCCAGTGACCTGCGGATTACCCATCAGAACTACCTGTTCCACAGTTTGAGCGGGGACAGAGTGCTTCTTCCAGGAACCATCTTCCTGCTTCATCGCCACAGTAAAAGCTTCGTATGACTTACTTAAAACTGCTTCTGGCTGAAGTACATAGAGTACAGACATATTAAATTACCTCTCGGAGTAGTTGTTTAACTTCAAACGGCAGGCAAATTTCCTGCAAGCTGCATGCTTGACACTTCTTGGGATGATCAATAGGCTGAGGCATCGAACCTTGGGCTGCCATGTGTGCCGCTGCGATCGCCTGTTCAGTTGCCTCTCGTAGTTGGAGTGTAAAGGTCACCTTTTGTCGCCGCCGATTGGTGTGGTAGAAAATTTCCCCATAAGCAATGCTGCGTCCTGTGCGTTCTTCTAAACACAGAGCAGCAGCACAAAGCTGAAAATGGTCATTCAGGTGATTCGCCATCTTGCCCTTCTTATACTCCAGAGGAATTAGTTGGCGATCGCGTTCTTCAACAGCATCGATAATGCCGCTAACTTGGAGGCGATCGCACCACACCCACTGATGGCGATGAACTAAGGTATCCCCCTCCTGGCTGATTCCTTCTTCATCAATGTTGCGGTGGAGATAACGACCTATGAGGATGTGTTCGTTGTCCTCCATTTCCCCTAACTGGTATTCCAGATAAAAGCGGCGAGGGCAATATTCCCAAGCGTTGAGGTAAGCCAACGGTAGGTAGTTTTCTATCATCGTTTCAGATAATTAAAGGTGGAAAATACTTCGATTTCGTCACCGAGACTCAGTTAGTACCCTTGCTTGTCCCATTCCCATCGCCGTCTTGCGTCCAACTCCAGCAAAGCAAGCAAAGTGAGCTAGGACAGTTGCGATCGCAGCAAGTTCAGCCGGAAATTCATACCGCACCCATCCGCAACTGCCAATTTCTGCCCCGCCCTTCATTTTGAACGCATGAGTTTTGAGTTCATAGGCTGCAGTAAGCCCTTTCCACTCAACGGCGGGAAACTGAAGTTCGACTGGGGCAAAAACGTTCCAACGTCGTAACAAACTGCCGAAAACCAATTCTGGTAGGGGAAAGGGTTGGATGCCTTGAGCTTGTTTAAAGCTAGTAGGAGAAAGAAACTGTAGGTCAATCACCTTTTGAGGAGGAACTTGGGATAGGGCTTCAAAGCTACTAGTTTGTAACACATCTACCCACTTGCCCAACCGACAGGGAATGCCTGTCAGGGTAATTTCGCCTCCAATGTCTTGACTCAATCCCCAGAGCAAAGGTGCCAGCAGTTCCTTCTGCAACAGCCCAATCCTTAAGTGCATCTGTTGTCGAGATGAACCCGGTTTGATGGCTAAGGTGATTGGAAAATTGTCCTTTTGATGTAACCGCTCTGCCAGGGCTGGATCGGCAGCAGTTAACCAGTGAAAGCACTGGGCGTGAATGGCTCGCCCTAGGGTTAGGGGGAGTGGTTCGGCGGCAGAAATAGGAAGTTGGATCAAATGCAGTGCATGAGAATCTACCTCAACTCCCGTCAGGTCATATATTTTTCCCTGCCATTCCACCGCTGTATTCTGCCCGATCTGCTGACAGATAGCCTGCATCAGCGCTGGATAAAACCCAGGCTGAGATAAAGCAGCCATCACCTTGATTACGCCTTCACTTCTGGTTAGAGGTATCCAAGCCGGGGTGTGTTCAAACGGCAGCCAGTCAGCTAAAGGAGTTGACTGAGCCCGTGCTGTAGATCGCAACACTACACTTAATCCAGCAATTCTAGGCTCAGAGTCTTTTGTATAGGTCATAACGCGCACTAGTAGCAGCAAGTTCAAGGGGTAAAAACCCAGGCTTAATCACTCGGTCTTTGTCAAGTTGAGCTTTTTCGGTCGAAAATGGATTGATTTTGCTGAAGGTGGTTTTATCCCCTAAGTCATCCATCGGTTGAACGGTGAATCCTTTAGTAGGACTGGGTTGCCATTGGGGTTTAGGAGATTGCTGACTGGCTTCAGGCAAATATTGAAAAAAGCACCCGCGTTTACCAAAGTAGTTAATCTGGGCGCATAGTCGCTCCAAGTCTGCTAACCGACTGGTTGCCCCACAGCAAATCTGTAAATTTCCATCTAAATGCACCCACTCCCGAAACACAAAACCATCCTGCATAGGTGAAACCGGAGGAGCTTCTTTGTTATGCTCCTTACGGTAGTCCTTATCAGCTTGTTGGTTCCAGTAACGGAGTTTGTAGCCATTACGATTCACAACCAATCGCTCTGGTGGCAGGATATAGATTTGTAAGTCTCGAATCCAGGCAAATTGGCCTTTAATCCACAGATCAAAGTTGGTGCGGTGGTCTTTCCCCTCACTTTCAAGCAATACTTTCAAAAGCGCCATTTTGATGGCGTAGGGCGTGGGCACCAAATTAGACCGGGCAGCCATGCTGGTCGCATCCGAACGCTTGAGGGAGAACAAACTCACAGGTTGGTAACTAACGGTCAGCCATTGGTTAAGTGGTTCATCAGGACTAGTTTTAGCCGGGATGCTAGCAATATCTAACTGGGTTGATTCTGACTTACTCAATCGCTTCCGCATGGCTGCTCTCCCAGGATTGCGATCGCTCTATTAATCCTTGAATTTGCTCAGCAAACTCCGCCATTGTGTTGAAAGCAAAAAGGTGAATCGTGCCCTCACCGTTCAAGCGATTCAAGGTGTTGGCAATGCTCTCAATTTGGCGAGTGTAACTTTCCTCCAACGGGCTAATCATAGGAGCAGGGCAGCGTCGCGTACTAACAGCAATCACTCCTTCAAAGTAATCAGGGTGAGGCAGATGGGTATTCCGCTTTGCTCCATTCGGTTGCAGGTAAGTATAAAGAACACTTTTGAGTAAAGCATCAAGGCGTTTTTTTCGCTCAACTGCATCAATCCCGTAGCTGAAGTTGTGGGGATTGTAGCCAATCCGAAAAGCTTCCAAGTTTAGAACAGTGGCATACAGACCGGAACTAATCTGCACATTAAAAGGAGTTGGATTTTCTGTGCCATACTTGGCATGGAAGTAGCTCTGGGTTTTGACGAGGGTAGGTAAGCCCACCACAGCCCCAAACTCAATTACCGACTCCCGCTTCAGAGTCTGCCCTCCCTTGACTGTTACCATAAACCCTTCTAGGTCACTGATGGCACAACGTTGGAGTACTTTGTTTGTCTTTGCTGCTAAATCAGTATCTTTGTCAGTAAAAACGGGTTGCTCTTTCGCCAAGTCATAGCCAATGCGATCGGGATGGAATTGCTTACCCCCCTCTGATAAAGCCAGTCCATCTTCAGTAGCAATACGGTGCAGATGTTCAGCCTGAATGTGCTTGAGCATATCGCCCGAAACTCCATTCACATACTCAGGCTCACTCATGCCCTTCTGGATAATGTAGTAACGGCGGGTGAGAGATTGATTCCCTTCATTACCTTCATTGTTTAGAGCGTGTAATTGCCAGGACAATAAACCACTAATTGAAATGGAATAAACTGGAAATTTGGCATCAATCATCAGATTTTCCTTGCTCAGATTCTTCTTCAGTACTCAATTCTTCTTCCACCAGAGCAGTTGCCACATCGCTCTGTTCAGCATCTGGAGCTTTAGTCCACTTGGCATAGCCATAGGCAATCAAGAGATTTGCCACAAGGCTACAGCCAAACTTTTCGTTGTTGATCAATGCGATTACTCTGTCCAAGTCTTCTTTAGTCGTCCAGATTCTCTTGAGTGTTTTTCCCTCTTTTTGAAGTTGCTCAGAAATTCGCAAGTTCTCATTCTCGTAACTGGTAAGGAATGCCGCAAGCTCAATCACAAAATCCTTTTTAGAGCCTGACTGACTGCTCAATCTTTGGGCTAGCCCATAGGTACGCTGCCAGTCCAGTTCCATTGGTCCATTCTTAGTCTGGATTTTGCCTGCGTAAACAGTAGCGCTGTTAATAGCCTTGGCAATTCGTAAAAAGCCAGTATCTTCTGTAATTTCAGTCAGAGACCACTCCTGGTCATCTTTACGGTGAGTAAATTTTTGAGTCATAAGATTCATTCCAAGTACAGAAAATAAACGAGGGTATCTTGCCTTAGGATCTGCCAGACGTTTGATGACATAATCGGCGTAGTTAACCTGAAAGGAGAAAAACTTGCGTAGATTGCTTCCAGTGATAAAGTCTCGATAGGCAGCCAATAGTTCGCTATGACCTTCCTCCGCTGACAGTGAGCTGATGACAGATAAATGCTCTTTTAAGACATTTTGATAATCCTGTAATTCATCATACTTTTCGGGTTTAACCCAACCAGGTAGTCCCAGTGTAAATACTTCTTTGACGCCATAAACTTGTCCTTTCTGACCAAAGTGCGTTCCAATAAATCCCCTGACAAAGTGATTGGGAGGCTGACATATTTCTAATTCATCTTCTGGTCGTTCTTTTGCCTGAGCCTCGTGACTTTTAAGCAACTCCTGGCAGAAACGCAGCACCAACTCTGCATCAAATCTTGCAATGCCATGACCCCCACCGGGAGGGTTAAATTTACGCAGCTCATCTAGAACGCTCTGGTATTTTTCAAACTTGATATCCTGGGGTTCAAGGGCAGTTACCCGCCAGTCATAAACTCGTTCCGCAATCTTGACTCTCTCGGAAATGCCAAACGCAAATAAACCATTGGCAATCAGCCAGAGGCTCAACCAGTCAGCTTTTTGAGCATCTGTTTTATTACCATCTGCTTTGATCCGGCTGACCCCCTGAACCGCTGTAGGCAGGAAAACTTTAACAGCACTTGCCTGATCTGGTAGCTTGCCTCCGGTTTCTCGCTTAAAGATGTCAGCAACAAGCTTGGCATCTGCATTCAGACTAGAATGGTTCTCCTGGCTGAATGCTTGTAGTAATGAAGTGACCAAAAATCCATACTTGTCTCCAAGTTCCCGTCCTAGCAGCCACAGGTCGTTATGGTTTCTGTCGTGGCGCATTGAGGTAAGAATTACACCATTTTGAGTTTTGGGATTGGGGGGGTGCGGTGCATCTTCTCCCCAATCAGCCCTACCACGGTTTTGAAATAGATACTCTCGGTATCGCCTTCGCGCTTCGCTATGCTCCACTGTATCAAAAAATTTGACTCCGTCAGGTAGCTTACTCCGATCGGTTTTTTGCCCACAGACAGGCGGAAAGGGATCGGTGTAAGCAAGTTTGGCTATTGATTCCAGAGCAACAGGCTTTTTGAACTGAATGCGGTAGCGTGTACCCTCATCCACAAGCTGCATCTCTGTTTTCTGCTTAGTTTGATCTAAGGCATACGCCGCGAGCCGCGCCAAACCTAACATCAGAAACGTATCAGCATAAGTATTGAATTTTTTGGTTATGAACAGAGCTTTAATCATAGATGCCTCAGTCTGTTTCAGTTTTAACACTGTGATTCAGCTTGTAGACAATTTTACTCCCTGCCTGGAAGAGGGGTATTCCAGATGAATTTATATCTGCTTTATAAGCCTAGAATAGCGGCATCCCTTAGAGAAGCTAGGAAAAAGTCATCCGCATTACCCTCAAAATTACTCAGGTAGATGCCTGTGATTTTTGATAAGCGTACTGGAAACGTAGTTATTCTGGCAAAAGAGGAAATAAATATCGAGATTGAGTTTAATGGGGTATGGAGGTTTGTATGAGCGTAAAACCAGACTTCGTTACTATGACGACGATCGAACTTCGAGCTTATGTTTTACAACACCGGGATGATGAGGAAGCCTTACACGTCTATCTCGATAAACTCCACGCTGAGAATCCAAGTTCACGGGTATATAGACCTGAAGACAGCGTAGCTGAGGCGATCGCGGAGTATTTAAAGGATAAAAGGCAGAAGGAAGTCTGATAGTTTTTTTCGTATGGCGATGAACCAGAGTATCTCCCTCTTAGCTGATTTGGGACTGATAACTTTTTATTTTTTATAGCTGAACTGAGCGCTGATCGCATAATCGCAAAGCTCGGACTACCAGCAAATACAGGTGCAGGTACTCTGTCTGATCCGAATCGAAAACATCTCCAACACGCAGCGGTTGGGCTGGGTAAACCAGCTTTTTCAGATTGGCTTTTGCCAAAGGGGGAGTCTGGGGAAGAAACCGGGCTAGGCTATCCCAACTTCTAGAAATAACGGCTTGAGCTTGGGGATGGAGTTTTATTTCTGAAGGTAAATCGTCTCCCTTTGCCCAGGCGGAATGATGCCGAGCCGCTGCCATAACAACAGCATGGGCGATATACCCGGACTGTTCGCCATCTGCATCAAAGTGTTCTTGGAGTAGAGGAATTAAAGATTGCTTGAGAATATCTCGCCCCATGAAGGCACTCTCAACCGCATGAGGCGGACGGCGATTTTTCTTTTCGTACTCCCTCCGTGCTTTTTGCTGTGGTGCATTTTTTGGATCGGAGTCCGTATGTGCCAATAGGTGTAACTGGGGATTTTTACACTTGAATTGCTGGGCGATCGCTTGCCACCCCCGCATAACCTCCTGCCACTTGACCTGAAGCTTACCCAGATCGTGGATCAAAACTGCGAAAAAGACCAGATATTCAAACAGTGCCTCTGCTTCTGCCTCAGTTGTATGCGGGAAAATTCTAGCTTTGATGAATTTCCCCCCTGGTTGCAGCAGTTCATCTCGAACGCTGCTGTAGGTGATTTTAGTCAACGCACCATTTTTTAGCCGCTCAGTTCGGAAAGGTTTGCGCCAGCAAGTCCACATACATCCCAAGTGCCCAACGTAGGTGTCCATGCGGTATTTGTATTCACTATTGAGCTTTTTTTGCTTGATTGGAGAAGAAAACTGATTGCCAGGATCTTCAACACTTATCAATAATCCAACTTCAGCGTCATAAGATACGTACTTAGGATTCACTAGAATTCTAACGCTACTAACCAGATTTGCACGAGATTCAATCAGTTTACATATTGGTATACTGTATGTTTCTTTCATTTTATCTGAAGGCTCTTCAATACTCTTAAAGAGCCAGTCTATTTTATATTCCAAATTTGTGTATTGTCGCCAGACACTACACAAAGTAGAAATAGGAATTGAAAAGGGAGTTAGCTCTTTTGGATCAATCCGTTTATTGTCCAAGTCGATAAAGGTAGGTTCTTCCCAGACAAATACACTACGGCTATCTATAGACCGGATCAACTCATCTGCAGCAGAGCGATCGCCTCTGAAAACCGCGCTTTTGAACTTTTCTTCAAAGTTCATCTTGTTATCTTGCCTAAGTTGAGCTTGAAGCAGGTCTTCCGGCTGATGGACTTGATTGAGCCATGTCTCTTCTCGGCGAAAGCCAACATGCTGATTGGCTTTATCTGATTCTGTATGCTCCTGTAATACTTGCCATGTTAGTTCACAAATTTCATCGTTATATGGCAAGAATTTTTGCTTATTTTTGGAGGCTGCTTCTAGTTCAAAGTCTAAATCTTTTTCAGCTAGTCCAGAATTGGTTTGGTTAACCTGAACTAAGTAATAAACAAATACTTCACCCAGCTTTTCCCGAAATCTGGCACAACGTCCTGCTCGTTGTAATAGAGAATTCATTGGTGATAGGTGAGTATGCATTACTTCACAGGTAATATTAATTCCTGCTTCAATAACCTGCGTAGAAATTAGGACATGACATCGCCCATCGTCTTTATCTTGCCAATTTTGCCCAAACTGCTCCTCTAGATATTTCTCTTTTTTAGCCCGGTCTTGAGGTAAAAATCGAGAATGTAGGAGGGTAATCTTTAGCTTATCATCCTGATTTAGCTCCAATAAATCTCTAAATAGCCCCTGAGATTGAGAAACTGTGTTGCAGATAACAATGACTCGTCTGCGAGAAGCGAGCTGAATGTCATTGAGAATCACGTCAGCTGTCAATGGCTCAGAGACTGCGCGGAAGGTACGATAGCGATCGCCTTCAATCTCTTGTAAATCTGAGTCTTCAACCCTAACAATTTCCATCATTAATTGCCTTTTCTATTTGGGCTGCAAGTTCATCCGTCAGAGTAGCAGTCATGAGCAGAAAAGGTGAAATTCCTCTAACCTGCTGCAAAACTTTGAGAACCGTAACAAAAGACCGCTCCGGGTCGAACAAATGTATTTCATCAAAGACAAGGTAGGAAGCAAAGATAGCACCAGCATTGACATTGGCAGATCCCCGACCTACTGAGTAGGGAATATTTAAGAAACTGCTCAACATCTGGTCAATTGTACAGAAGACAATATCCCCTTCAAATCGCGGGTCTTCAGGGTTTTCTCCTGTTTGTATAGTTACAACAAGGGGGCGAGATGCTTGACTGAGCTTTGACCATTGTTCAACTAAAGCTTCTGCTCTCTGGCGTAGACTATTGGCTAAGGTTCTCAAAGGCACAACGTAAATCAGCTTGTTGGCAAAGGCTTGAGGAAGATAATTCTGTAGTTCTTGGGCAAAGAGGAAGGGTGCGATCGCAGTTTCGGTCTTACCTGAGCCTGTGGGCGCTCTTAGCAGAACATCTTGCCGATTGAGAATTTTGAGGATGGTTGCCTTTTGGAAGTTACGTGGGGGAAATCCGACTAGGTTTTGAAAATATTTATCAACGCGGGACTGAAGTTCATTGATTATCATGTACTACCTATCTCTTGTTGCTGATGGGCGATAACTACCTTCTCTGCATGTCAAATCCCCGCACTGATTTTCTCGCGCTTGTAGAGAATGATGGCGATTTCCAGCTTTAGTTCTGCTTCTGTCATTTCGCGCTTCAGTGAGGATATCGTCGGGAATTACTAGATTCATGGGAACCGCTCCTGATTTGAAGGTAAAGGTCGGAGTATTTGGTTTTGAGTTTGAAAGGTGAGAGTTGGGAGGGCGATCGCGGTTTCAGTCTTACCTGAGCCTGTGGGCGCTCTCAGCATTGCAAGACAACATGACCCCATTATTTCACTTCAGGAAGCAAAAAGTATTCTGAGCAAGTATAAATTCAAATTAATTACAACAGTACCTGGCTGCTATGCTCATTACGTAAGTGGTCCCTTCGATCTGGATGTTAGGGAAGACGTTCCTGAAGTTATTCTCTCAGTACCCTGTAACTCTGTTAGTACATTTCACCGGGTATTGCTCTCCATCCCCTGCAAGTCTGCTGGTATGTTTTGCCAGTCAGATGCCGAGGAACTAATTCATCTTTTAAAGTCTAATCTTGAATAGGTAGATTTGTTGTCAGCAGATAGGACGATTGCCAGGATTTACCGCATGGATATATTCACTGCCTGATGCTGACCATTTGCGTTTGTAAGCGGCTTCTGCTGGCTGACCCCATCCCAGCTGCAAGATGATCTCTAGAAAATTTGAATTTTCCCACTTGCAGACGCTAGCCCATTCGGTTCTCTGAATAATTCTGTCCACATCAGCTGGCGTAATCAGCTGGTGGTCTTTGCCGTTGTTAAAACTCAAGTACAACTCCATTCCAGCTGTTACTTCATACCAAAATGCCAGTATAGAAGCCTTGACAGCTTTCAGCGTCTCTAGGTCACTGACGAGAGCAATCAGCTGGGTATCTACTTCTGGATAGTGGAGAGTCTTGCCCTTGAGTGTTAGCTGCCGCCAGACAATGCCTGAAACTCTGTGTTCCCTCTGATAGCGGTGAACAGCAGCTTTAAAGTCTTGATAAGCGGTGAATTTTCGAATGCCGTCGCTTCTTAGATACTTGTCAATTAAAGGGCTGCCAGAAGCCTTCGCCGCCAAGTTCAAACGCTGCCCAAGCAGGCAGGCTCGGCGCTCATCCGCCAATATTTGGATTAGCTCCTGTGTATTGTAAACTTTTGACATCAGAAACACTACTAAGTCATTGTTACAGATGTTCCACTTGTAAATCGAGTTGCGCTGGTCCCCACCAGATTGGCGATCGCGCTCGGTATTGCTGACAATCATCATAGCCGACCAAGGAAGCGCAAGGTTTCGAGGTCAGTCTGAAAGTCCTCAACATCGCAGTTAACGGAAAGTCCTCGTTTCCCTAACTCGGGCGCGAAACTCGACCAGGTTCAGTTTCAGCCACAAAGCAGGTGCCAGCACTGATTTTCTCCCGTTTGTAGAAGATGATGGCGATTTCCAGCTTTAGTTCTGCTTCTGTAGCGTTAACAAAAATGGAGATGCTCATTCTAGACAACAGTCGTCATGTTAAGTTGGTCAGACAATCACTTAACTCAGATCTTGCACCTATCGGGATAAACCACTAACACATAACGGCTAAATTGAGCAGCGGCAGATAGCCTTTGCAACCGTAGGAGGAGCTTTTGTGCGTCCGCAAAGCGTGCGTTGTTATGCTGCTGTAGTGTAGATGAAACGATAGCCTAAATCATACTGCTTCTGATGCCGTAGCTGCCCGTACTCTCGCTCCCACACTCCCGTTTCCAAGTCTTCTTGCAAGTGCGATAACCCCTGGTTCAGTTCAATTGTGTCAATCTTGGCAAACGAAGAAATACCATTGCGGATACTGCTGTTAAGGTAAAGCTCTGGTCGTGCCCAACCGACAGCAGCAAACGAATCTGATAAGTCGTGTGGTAATGGGAAAGGAAGTACGTTGACTACTGCACCCGTGATTGTCTGAATTTTCGAGATTAACTTCGGAACTGTTACAAAGGTGGAGCGTACATCTGTAACCAACGAAGGGAAATACTTCGTCAACCAAAAACTGGAAATCATCTCTGGATCATAGGTAAACAAAACAAGTTGTCCAACTCCTGCAATTCTGCCAACTTCGCGCAATGCTTGCTGATCATCCTGAAAGTGATGGAAAGCAAGAATAATAATGGCTGCATCTGCTGATTGGTCAGGTAGAGGTAGGCTTTCAGCATAAGCATCTACCCATTGGATAGCAGGATGCGCCATCGCTTGACCACGCATAGTAGCTGATGGCTCAACTGCAAGCACACGATAACCATGCTCGGCCAGGACGAGGGCATAAGAACCCGTTCCAGCACCGATGTCTACAACAGTAGATATCTGTGAGGATGACAAGATTTCTAAAAGGGCTGCGGCAATACGTGAATCGCTTTTTCTGGTGTGGGAGTAACCTTTTCCAATCGTGTCGTAAAATGTCATCGTTTTCTATCGTCCTGTTGATAACCGCTCTATCGACACCCTTAAAACACTGTCCCTACCTCGTATTCAAGCCCCGCGATCGCACGTAGAAGAGCCAGAGTTTGCCCTCAAGCAGTTAGTTGCAAGATGAAGAGCATTTTATCTGCTTGGCTGCGGCGAAGAACCTTGTAAGACTGCTCGAAAGATGTGAATTATAATGACTCCCACTGAACTTACAGCATATTTGAATCAAATTGTCAATAAGCGCCTGCAAATCAGTACGATGATTTGGGGTGCGCCTGGTATTGGTAAATCTAGCATTGTCGCGCAAGTTGCCCAAGAACATAATATCGATTTTGTAGATGTGCGACTGTCTCAACTTGCACCTACAGATTTGCGGGGTTTACCTGTGGCTGAGGATGGTATTTCTAAATGGTATCCGCCGGAATTTCTACCGCGTAATGGTAAAGGTATCCTATTTCTAGATGAAATTAACATGGCTCCTCCAGCGATGCAAGGAGTTGCTCAACAGCTAATTTTAGATCGTCGCGTTGGCTCTTATACGGTTCCTGAAAATTGGTATGTTTGGGCAGCAGGAAACCGCAAAGAGGATCGTGCTTCAGTATTTGATATGCCTGCACCTTTAGCAAATCGATTTTTGCATCTTCAGGTAGAGGCTGATTTTGATAGCTTCAAAGCTTATGCCTTAGAAATAGGTGTACACGAACAGGCGATCGCTTTCCTTTCTTTTCGCCCCACTCTACTACATAAAATAGATCCGCAGCAACCTGCTTGGTGTTCGCCGCGTTCTTGGGTAATGGCAAGTGCCTTGCATTATGCTGGTTTAGATATTACTCCCGCTGTGGGAACAGGCGCGGCGGCTGAATTTACGGCTTTTCTCACTCTATATAAAACTCTACCAGATTTGCTGCCAATTCTCAAAGGCAAAGGAGACAATATTCCCTTTCCGACAGAACCATCGGTACGTTATGCCACTACGATTGGATTAACTGTCAGGGCGGAGGATGCAAATCAAGCAAACAATGCTTTTACTTGGCTAAGTTGGGTTGCTACAGCCGAATGGGTGCAGCTATTTGCTGTAGATATGTTTCGCTTGATGCGGAGTAAAGGACAGATGGGACAATTAGCAAAGTTGATTCAGAAAGATCCCAAGTTGCAGAAGTTTTTGAAAGATTATCAGCAATTGGTGGGATTGTGAGCTAGTTTACATGGTACGCAGTGACTACTAGCAATTGGTCAGTTGTGTATATAACTTCCACTCAAGGGTAAAATGGGTGTAGCTACCAAGCTTTAACGCGATCGCCCTTAGCCGGAGCAGTACCTACCTTACCATAACCTGCATCAAGCCCGCAATTGCTCAAATCTCGAACTAACCATTGTGCGGTCAAGTATCTTCGGTAGTCCATCAATTCGATGCTTATCAAGGGTCATAACTACCCTGATATGTACTCCAAATATGGTATCCAGTGAAGACGATTGCTATACCAGCAAAACTATGAATTACACCTGGATAACTATCTTCAGCATCAATTCCACCAATGCGAAATGACCAATTACCTAGCCACAGATAAAAACCAGCGAATCAATGCATCGGTACTGTAAGCAATTGCTTTACGCGCCAGTTCATGTTGCTTATTCACGTTCATAATCCCTGCTAATATCAAATTCGGTTAATTAACTAAAAAACTGTAATGCTTCGCTAATGTGGGAGAAAATTTTATGCTTGAATACAACAATACACCACCAGAAATCAAAGGAATAATTGCCGAAGCTGAACATACCCCAGCCGATATTCTGCAAAAATTAAGTTCAGATAGCGATCGCACTGTTCGCTCTTTAGTAGCAAGTAACCCCAACACTCCTACTGAAGTTCTAATCCAACTATGTGAAGAGTTTCCAGACGAAATTACTGCTAATCCTATCTTCACTCTTGTAATGCTGGAAAATCCCGATAGTGAATTTATTCGACTTTCGTTAGCACGTAGTTCGACTACACCAATCGACATTTTATATAAATTAGCAGGAGATAGCAACGAACTTGTCCGCTTAGAAGTTGCTAAAAATGCTAATATAACAGTAAATATTTTAGAAAAATTAGCCCTCGTTAGCGCTCGGCGTGTCCGCCTACAAGTTACTATTAATGCTAATACCCCAGTATATATTTTAGAAAAATTAGCCTTTGATAGCGCTCGGCCTGTCCGCCAAAGCGTTGCTAAAAATGCTAATACACCAGTAAATACTTTAACATTATTAGCAGGAGATACACATTACTATGTCCGCCGATAAGTTGCTAAAAAGGCTAATACACCAGTAAATATTTTAGAAAAATTAGCCCTCGATAGCGAATGTTATGTCCGCCAAACCGTCGCCCAAAATCAACATACAACCATAGAGGTTTTAGAAAATTTGACAAACGATGAATGCCTAACAGTTGCAAAAGCAGCAAGAAAACTAATAGCAGCTAAACTCAATATCTCCTCATGATGGAAGTTATATTCATTATTTTTTTGTACTTCTAGGCAGGGTAAAAATATTGAACGACGTTAACCAGAAAATCATCAGTGCTTCCCGACTGCGCTTGCGGATGAAATCGCCCTTTTTTGCAACGCTGGCTTTGTTTGCACAATTTCGCCCGACGCAATTATTAGATACTGCTGCTACGGATGGTAAGGATATTTTCTTTAATCCAGATTTTATACAATCTTTATCTACTAGTCAACAAGATGGCTTATTACTCCATGAAGTCTTACACGCAGCACTACTTCATGTGATCAGGCGCAGTGTCAGAGATGCAAAAGTATGGAATGTAGCAGCTGATATTGTTGTCAACGGCATTATTATGCAGCAAGGATGTTTTGAATTACCGCCTGGGGGGTTACGAGATACACAGATAGAACATTTGAGTGTGGAAGAGATTTATGAATTACTGCTCAAAGATGGTAGCGATCGCTTCAGTTTACCAATGTCCGATTTAATAGGCAATGCACCTGGAGATTGTTCGGATTCTGCTTTTGAAACAAACCGCAAAGACGCAAAGAACACAGAGGGAAATTTTGCTAAAGATAGTTTATCCCAGGCGAAGCAAGCTGAGATAGAAGCTCACTGGCGTAATGCTTTGCAACAAGCGGCGGTGGTTGCTCGTACTGTCAATCAGGGTAAACTACCCGCAGGGCTGGAACGGGAATTATCTTTACTCACTTCACCACAGCTTGATTGGCGTTCTTATTTGTGGCGCTATCTAGTGCAGACTCCTACTGATTTTATCGGGTTTGATCGCCGTTTTATCGGACGAGGATTATATATAGAATCGCTGGTAGGGGAGTCAGTGCAAGTATATGTTGCAGTTGATACTAGCGGTTCGATAGACAATGAGCAACTGCAAATGTTTTTAAGTGAAGTGCAGGGAATTTTGAATGCCTACCCGCATTTAAAATGTGATCTTTATTACGTAGATGCTGAGGCTTACGGTCCTTATCCGCTCAATCCTGATAGTATTATACCAAGTCCCAAGGGCGGGGGCGGAACTTCATTTGTACCATTTTTTACTAAGGTGCAAGAACGTTGGGATGGTATAACTGGGGGAGTTTGTATCTATCTCACTGATGGATATGGTACTTTTCCCTCACAGCCGCCCCAATTACCTGTGTTGTGGGTGGTGACTCCTGGGGGTTTGGATTTGGGAAAGTTTTCGTTTGGTGAGGCGGTGCGGTTGTTGTCGGTGTAGATTAGATCGGTTGTGTTGCAACCCACATTCCGCTGGTTGGTTAGCAAAGTAAATAATATTTTCGACAAGGGGCACCAAAAAAGTTGAGAATCCAGCGTCTTCCCGGAGTCAAATTGGTAATTTGCTTGATTAGACCAACTGTAATCTCTCTTCTGTCACCTTAGCGGGAGTAAAATAGATAACAAAACCTTTTATCCTACTGTTAGAGCATGGTTGAGCCACGTCCTGCCGTTGCCACCGTTGGCGAGGTTGATGACTACTGCCATCACTACAAAGATCTGTTTTCTGACGTGCGGAAACTTGAGTCTTTCAAGTTTCTGGTTTTAGGAACGATTTCAGAAATTAAGCGTAAATCGTTGCCAAGACCATCAGGTAAAAGTTTCATAATACAGAAAAAATCCGATTGAACGTTGAATGTGATGAACTGTGGTCATTTTTTAACATTCAACTTTACGGCAGCGACGAGCAAGCCACTCCATTGTGCCCGCATGGATTCCAGCTCAACCAAGTAAGCTGATGGAGAACGACGAAGCTCCAGCCGCTCTAGGCTTTGCTCAATCTGCGTGAGTCGTTTCTGGAGCTTCCATTCAGACGCACCTAATTTTCAAATCTTTTGACTAATTAAGCTTTTCAGCCAGTAAATGGGGTGTGGTAAAATCCAGTATTGTTTTGGATCTATCCACTGAAAAGCTATAGATTCACTCCTCAGCCGAGGAGCATGCCAAATATCTGAGGGAGGAGTCCCAAAATAATTTCGATATGTCTCTACTGTGCGCTCATAGAAGTGATGATATTTAAGTCCTTCTTCTTTTCCGCCAAGACTAGGGCGATGGTGGAGTGGTTTATTTAATACCTCTCCACAAAATTTATCCCAGTAAGAATGGGTGTAAAGGAGATGTAAGTGCCACACTCGATCAACTGGGGTAGAGGGAGATACAACATGGTCAGCCACCATCGCTAGAAACACAAATTTTTTGTATTCTTGAATCACCCTTATGGTATATATTTCTGACCATCTATATTCCCAGGATAACTTGTGAGAGAAAGGGAAAATAGATCTAGGTGTATCTAAGTTGAAGTTGCAAATTCGTTTATATAAGTTTTGTTCTGCTGGTTTCATAAGCTAATAAACATTTAAGCTGCATATTTTCAGATTGTTGGAAAAGTCGTTAAATCCTCTATTTTCCTGCCACCCCTGCTGCCTCAAAAAACAATTTGAATGCTCATGAGCTTATTACTCTTTTGCCTACTTTATTTCCTACTTTATTTAACAACCACCGCAAGATGAGGTTTCGGGTTCAGGGGGAACTTTAGGTGTAGGGTAAATAATTTGCAGCTCTAAATCTAGAAATTCGCTTAGTTCCTGTCCTATCCACCATAATTCTGCTGCTGATAGTTTGGTGATTGGGTATTTATTTGAACCCGCATAAATAAACAATTCTGGCTCCGTGATGACTTTTCCTCTATTTAATTGCTTACCTGTATGATCCCAAAAATTATCAAATTCATAACTAGGAGAATAACCTAAAAGAGAAATCTCCGAACGAAGATTAGCTAATTTATTCGCTCCGTAAACATTGAAGGCATTTATTTGGTCACTGCTAATAACAATTCTGGCAATGAGTGTTTTATCCATTTTGCTTATTAATTCTTCCCTGAATAGCCAAATACCAGAAATAATATAGGTTATCAAAACAGACCAACTAGCAAGTTCTAAAGGTAGTCCTGTGCTCGGTAAGATAATTGCCATAACCAAGGTGAAAACAAATGCATAAAAGCACCCTACAACTAAAGAAGTATATAAAGCACCTACTATATTTGTGAATAAATTGCCAGGTGTATGCGGTAATATTATTTCCATCTGCTCGCCATCGCAATCTAAGTAAATTTTAGTACTTTTTGGTCTAACATCTGGATAAGTGCTAACATTACCGTCAGGAAGTTTTAGGGCAGTTTGGGCTATTTGAGCAGAATCAAACCGCCGATTAAGATGAGGTTGAATCATCTTGTATAACCATTTCTGAAACTGCTTACTCAACTGTGGAGTGGTAAATTTGATTTGCCCATTAACTTGAGGTATTTCTGCTGGGTGAGTACCTGTAGCTAAATAAATTATTGCCATCCCTAAACTATACAAATCAGAAGCAGGTACAGCCTGTCCCCCAAATTTTTCTAGGGGAATATAGCCATAGCTGCCAACAATTGTAATAGTTCCAGTTTCCTTGCTAGCTGCGGTTTGCACAGAACCAAAATCCACCAGATAGATGTCACCGATGCTATTACCAGAGCGGTTAGCAACAAGGATATTGCTGGGCTTGATATCCCGA
>QQTW01000820.1_pt1 | contig 20467 bp, 14 predicted proteins | sample 1904831 | NCBI WGS metagenome assembly QQTW01 (sample SAMN09435610, study PRJNA476489) | Subsurface metagenome, whole genome shotgun sequencing project. | reverse complement strand
ATAGATATGAACATCGGCAAACAGGGTGCAAAGTTGCGGTAAGTTACGGAGAAACTTAATCTAAGATAAGTATATTAGGCGGAGGGCCTAGTAGAGTTTAATTTTAAGATTATTATAATTTATTATTACTATCATAAGTAACTAATAAGATCCGAAGTAGTACTACTAGTATTTAAAGCTTACTATAATTATATATAAAGTATACATATAGAAAGAATATAAGGGTCCCCCGGGGGCTCGCTGCCGTTCATCTGCCTGATTTGGATGTAGTGAGCGTCAGAGGGGATGTCGCCGTCACATTTCAGTAGAAGCTGCGCCCTAGCAACACATGGTCAAAGACAGGAAGATATTCGGCATTTGAGTAAGTCCATAGATAGATTATATATGAAAATTGAACAATTGGAACAATCAAGCCTTCAAGTCTTGAACGATGGGTTGTATATCTCAAATTCCAGGTACTAGCTACTTGATCCTATGATCACCGCCATCGGTCATATTTACACGCACAGTCAAGAAATGTCATTTTAGACAGCCTGACTTCCAAAGAAAGATAGAACGCTTATATTCTTTTGGGTCAAGATCAGCAGACTCCTGTCGAATCTGATTGAGTAAGGTAACATCTTACAAGAAAATGAAGTCTAGTCTCGCGGCGCAGATAAAGGAGAAATATACTCGTATGTTTACAAAGCACGTTTGATGTATTCCAGTGAATTTAGCAGGTTAAAAACAATTCTCCCCAACAGACCTAAAGGATGAGACATCAGAATGACTACCCCGAGCACCAGCCTCACACAAACTCCCGAGTCCTACAGCCCGCGACTATTTACAGCCACCAGCGGATTGGACTGCTCTCTCCACACAAGCCTTAGTCCCAACAGGCAACTGGCCTTGAGCGAACCACTGACACTTCACATGATACCTTCGTTGACCTGCTTTGACAGGGGTTCCATCTTAAAAGTCCATCCGTTGCCGAGGGTAAGGGTGCTGCCAAATTTGTAGTTGTGCGGGTTATGCTGCGGATCGTGGCCGTCACATCCATCAATCACTTGTTTGACAAAGTGGCCCTGGCAGTCTGGCGCGTCGCGGGGGCCCTTTGATTTGTCTTTTGGATAGTCGAGGGACAGGCGGAGGTGGTTGACCGAGCCTAGGTTGTATCTGAAAGAAACGATGTGTGAGTAATCTTATTTCTCTCGCGGGCCTTATGATCGTCACTTACTCCTTTGATTTCGAGCTCTGTGCGCAGAATTCTTTGACGTTGTCCACTGCTATGTCCCTATGCATCACCCAGGTGTCGCCGCTAACGCCATGACATTCATTCTTATCTGGTGCAGAAGATGAACCCTCCTCACGCCTTGACAGCCCAAGCCACAATGGATCTGGTTTCTCCGAGAACCGGGGAAGAAGGGCTTTTGGCGGTTTTGATCCAGACAGTTGGGCTATAGCCTGGTCGAATGCGTCTTTCCTATACTGCTTGAAAATTAAGTCTTTGATGTGGTTATGAAGTGGAAATTGCGGGTGAAAGACTTTGGCACGGAATCCAAGAAAGTCCCACAGCCCCTTGGCTTCCGGATCGCCGCCATTCACGAGCTGAGCTTTAGTAAAGTCGAGAGCACCAAAGATTGCATTCGTGTAGTCGGCCGTAATTGGGTACTTGGCGCTCAGATCTGCAGTGGAGAGTCCTTTGCTGACCTTATCAGCTGCCTGCTGCAGGAGCTTAGAGTTCGCGCTGCTCGGCTCGTGGTAAGGATAATGCCAAAACCACAGCTTATCGTTGTGTGGATCTGGCTCCTTGACTCCAGGCTCACAGAAGCGATGCCCATTAAGAACACCATTGCCTTGGATATCGATGAACTTGACGCCTTTATCCTTGTTGCGAGCTACTGCGTCTTGGATGGCTGCATTGAGTTTGATACTCATCTGGTTGAAATCCTTTCGAAGTTCAGTAGTCAACTTGGTGTGTTCTTTCCCATCAGGATTCGGGTTCGCAGCACGAGCGAAGGTGACAGTGTTGCAGCCTTTGTCGACCTCGTTGAAGAATTCAGCGTAGCCAGTGACGTAAAGTTTGAACTTGTCGCCAATCGTCCCGCTTCGCCCCCTTGCGATGGTCTTTTTGATGAGATGGTCAAGGTTCTTAACCAGATCTGGACTTTTGATCAGACCCCAGGTGTATTTCCTCTGCTCATCGCAGGTTCTGTAAGCTGGACCACCATAGACATGATACTCAAGAATGCAGTTGAAGAGGATACCAGGGAAATCGATATCGTCACCGCCGACAGATAGAGTAGCCATCTGCGGGTTGCCAAACTTAGGCCGGGGAGCTAAGACTATATGAGTGTTTTGACCTTTGCTGTTCGGTGACTGGGATTTCATACAGTACTCCCAATTAGGTTGGTTGTAAGTATCTTTCTCGTAAAATTGATACTTTTCGACATCGCCACAGTGAGATCCAGAACAGACAACATTGTTGAAGACGTAGTCCTTGCCTACGAAGTTTGAGTCGCCATTCAAGAGGACTGGGTAGGCTTGGTCATAACGCAAGCATCGCCGGCCATCAACATAGTTGGTAGTACCTACGCCCGCAGCGTAGGAGTCTCCTAACGCCGTCCACTCGAATTTCTTGTTTTGTCGAGTGGCAAGAAGAGTCGGCCAGGCAATGGAGGCATGGAAAACGGACAAGAAAAAAAATATCCGTCGCAACATGGTGGTGAAGCACAGAAGCGTAGGGCTATTGGCAAAAGGATAAAGGTATCAAATCAAATTGCTGTGTTGCCCATAGCAAAATGTCAGAAATTACAGTGTGAATTAGATCGGAAGAACGACATTGACCATGGAAGAACGTGCACTTTGTAGTCTTATCCCCCCAAAATTGACAGCCCTGTCTTGATGTATTCAGGTCGGGCAGGTGTAAGACGAGGCAATCCTGCGTGGGCCCAAGGACGTGTGTCAAGACACGGGCAAAGAGTGTTGGATCACAGCCCCTTTCAGACTAGCTACTGAGGTTGGAAGCATAGACACAGCCTCGTGAGGTGAAAGAAGACCGAGGGTCAACAACACGATGTCTGCCAAATAGCTTCAAAATGCCATTCCCCATATGAAACAGCTTCTCCGGCCCAACATCCTGAGTGCAGCCCCGCATAGAAATCGAGGGGCTAGAGAAACAGTAGGCCAAGGGAGAACAACACTTAGATGTTGTTGAACCGACCATGGAGGAGTTGAGATAGGAATCCAACAACTGTTGGGCGTGTATGTTGTGACACAGTAGCAACGACTGTACAGTGAAACAAAGTCGTGAGGAGGATGCGTCTAATTAAGGAAGCATCCATAATGGAAAATGTAGGAATCACGCCTGTAGTCGTAATCCAGCTAGGCCAAAAGACCTCTAGAAACTGATCGTTGGATCAGTTTCTCTACAGGCACCTATAAGCCACACTGTTCCCTACAAAGATTGAGCAGCCAGAATCCTGCTGCATTCGGAGCCCCATAGTGGATGTTAGAGAATGTGCGGCCCAAGTCTCTATAGACAAGCAGCGCAGCTCAAGAGCAATTTGATGGAATGAAAAGGATTATGAGCGCCACTTTCCTGACAATCGCTCTCATGAAATAAGGTAAGATACGGGAGATAAACCAGTTGGTTTTGGCCCCGACATATATAAAACTCCGTGCCACGTGTGATCGCTTCCGCTGGCATTGCCCCACTGCAAGGATCAACGTCCTCGTACTGTACTTACCATAGGCAACAGCAATAGCAATAATTCTGGAGAAGCTTTATACAACGTCAGCTCAAGTTGTAAACCAAGACTGAGTTCTGAGTTCTCAGTTCTCCACCTAAGCCACGCTCAGTCCAACCACCCTAAGCTTTCTGAGCTCAAGTTAACAAACACCCACTGCGTTCCCACTGCGTGAGCTCGGAAGGCTTGCTGTATCTAAAGTCATTTCTCTCGCAGCATCAAAGCAAAATCATGCATGACATTCTCTCATCCATCGCTCGCGCGTTATTTTGGAGCGTTCCGGCTCAGCAATCATTCCTTCCACACCAGCAAAAGCCCCTCGATTCCACATCGCTCGCCTTACCCAGCAAGATTCCCGGTGGTTCCCCTCTCAAGTTCTGCAATGAGTCTCGTGAGACAGACATCTTTTCGATCGAGCAGATCGAGCTCTATCCCAACCCTCTGTACATGTAAGCCGGTCACAGCTCTGTGCCCTTCTACGCCGCTAATCAAAGGTTGCCGTCAAAGTGACGACGTATTTGAGGTTCACCTCTACGGTGAGGCAAACAGTTCCCAATCGGATACGAGTTTCCTGGGCTCACGCACTCCCAGGCACTTTCCTTCAGAATATTACAAATAACGCGACGTGGACCGGTTTCGTTCGTTATGGCAACAGCACCGAAGGAGAGACTGGTACAATGGACTTTTGTAATTCAATGGACAGCATCGACCAGCCGGATCCAACTCGCAAGCAAGAATGTCCTCCGGAGGAGGGATTTGGGCTCGTCATGATGTCAGCTTGGGTGATGCCTTATTTTATCGTTCCAGTGAGTGGTGCTGAGACAAGTCCGTAAGGGGTGATATGGCGGGCTGATCTGGACAGGGAAACTATTACTTTAAGTTCGATGCGGTGACCAAGGAGGGCAACAGGATTTACTGTCTCGATGCGGAGATTTATCTCGATGAGCGGGACAAGGGGGATTGAAAAAAAATTAGGTAGGCATTGATCGATGAGAGTTGAGCACAATGAGATCTAGGACGTAAGCTCTATAATACGGAATGCTGGGATTGTATATCGAAGTTTGAGAACTATCAAAGGCTATACGGGGTTACTATGACTTTAGCCTGTCAGTGAGAAGTCAGAATCTACACTTTACTTCATGAAGGGTCTCGTAGCAGTAATGAGCCCTACAGGAGCCCGTTGAGAGCTAAAATGAACTGGTGTGATGATGATGATTCCACAACGATGATGATCATCCTCTGAAGTAGAATGTGTGTGACAGCTGTGTGATGTGTGTTGTGATTATTATTCTAATATTGTCCCGACCGAACCTTACAGCCTCAACCGCAGCTAAACATAACCCAAACGCTGAATGCGGAGGTCTTAGTGTTGGAGCTACCCCCTGCTAGCGATAAGCGCTACTATGTCACCGAGCTTCTCATCCTTGCTCCGCTTGTTTCAGAAGCTGTCACAAGCGCCAACCCTGTCGCGGCCTAAATCAAGGACGAATTGTAGGTAGAAATGACGTCAAAGCTAGGGAGTCTCAGTTCAATTGGCCCCAGTCATCTGATCTGAGGAGCGAAGGTAGAGGAGATGGATCGTCATCTTCGTCCTTCCCCCAAGTTCCTCCATCTTCAGCGTTGCATCGCTCTATAGATAGTTGCTGGTTTGAAACAGAGTACACAACTCGACAGCTTCGATTGTAAGCTACTTGCATAGAAGAAGAGCCAACAAGGGCTATATATCAAGCCACAAGCCATCTACGTCTCACGATGCGACGGCCCGCCTTGGTAGCAACCTTTCTGTTGGCGGCGTCGTCTGGACTCGCTCAGTTCGTCGCCGACCTTCCACGGTGTTGGCAGGATTGTATGCGCAACTCCGCCTACTTCAACTGCGCCGGCCTCGACATTCCATGTGAGCAATCTGCCTGTTAGTTTCGCCACTTCAGGCTTTCCTAATGATCCATTGTGACAGGTATATGCCGCCTCTCGAATGGCAACTTCCTTCCAGACATCGTAACATGCATCAAAGGCAACTGCGACAACCAGCTCGATACGAATCTCCTCCTCACCCCCCTCCAACTCGCCTGTAACCTCGCCGGCACACCCATCGCCCCCGCAGCGCTTCGCAACGCCCAAAACCCTCCGGAGTCGGAAGGCGTCTTCACCATACAGACAGACACAATTCTTGTTTCTCAGACCGTGACTACGACGGAAAATCGCGTCAGCACAACGGTCATCACCGCCCCGGCCTCAACACGCACCACGACAGTCACCCAAACTACGACAGATGATCGAGGGAATACCGTCTATGTCGTCGTGCCTGTCGCCATAGGGCTGAGCACGACAGTCTATGGCCAGCGTAATACGATTACACGTACAGTCGCTGCTGTCGAGGCGACACCGACGTCGTTCGTACCGATCAATGAGAGCGATGTCTCATCCATCAGCGAGAGCTTGGCCTCGGTAGCATCCTCTCTATCGTCTGTGGCAGCTCAAAGCGGCAGCTTGACTTTGACTTCGACGACGGTGGTCACGGCTGTGCGGACCACGGCAACCAGTACTGTTAACGTAGCTGCCAATACCGCCGTCGCCAGTACGAACGGCTCGCCTTTCAACCAGGAAAGCGCAGGGACACAGACGAAGCGCAGTGGATGGTTGGGACTGACCATCGGTCTCGTCGCAGGTGCCTTATGGTGTTGATGGGTGTTTTGGTGGCGTGCGGCATGTGTAGTACTGTGGAATGAATCATGACTTGTAGCGAAGGCCTCGTGGCTCAGATTGTATATACCCCGTCGTTGCGTTGGAGCTTGTCTTGATCTTCGTCTTGTTGCATTTTGGATATCCATACATCGACCTCACTCGTTGTACACAGACGTTGACAGTTCAAATATTGTTTACCTGCGCTGTGTTGGAAATTTAACGTTGACAGTGCTCTGTAAATTCCGCTCGAGAACCAGATACGCATCCACTAATCGTATGAAGGGATGTATAAGGTAGTCATGTGGAAGCTCCTCTAGTCGCCACGGGCCGTTTGTCAAAAACATACAGCAGCGGGTATTCGCTGGTCGTCACCGACCCAACTACTAATCCGCCGATCTGTGGCTTGTGTATGGCAGAGCGGACGGGATGCCCAATATTCCACAGTCTATGGCCGTATGTGCTTGCTTTGCATGCAAGAGAGTCTATATACCACCTCCAAAGCAACACTGATGACCATCTTCTGTAGCTCTCACCCAATGCCTCCGGCGCCGTGATCTCCTCGGACAGACATATAATAGTAAGTTAGCAGCGATGTTGCTCATTGTGCTGGGTAGGGTTACATGGTGGCTAAGTGCGGGGAGAAAGGACCGGCTTGTGCAGCGGTAACAGAAAGCTGAGCTGAGCTGAGCTGAGCTGAGCTGACGAGCCGAAGCATCAGTGCGTGTTGCGCGATACCCAGCAAATAAGCAAGATGAACCGTCGCTCTTATGACAAGGGCAAAGATCGGGAGTGCCATATCGATCTTCATCACCATCCTCATTGATCTAGCTGAAGAACTTTGATTATGGTAGAAACCCCATCTAATCTGTAACCATTTCCTCGCCAAACTCCTGATGTAACTCCTCGTCATCCAAAGTACCTACATAAGCTCTTTTCACAAACGTAAACCAGACCTTATTGATCGCTTTTCGCTTCTTGTGCTTCCGATGCTTCTTCTTTCCGCCCTTGTGCTTCTTCTTGTTCGGTCTCAAGCCGTTACTGCTCTCCCTATTGTCGATCTCTTCAACCTCCTCGTCTTCCGCCTGCTGTTCATCATGCTCGATCTCCATATGATCCCCATTACCCGGCTCGTATGCCCCAACTCTCGTCGCCACGTCCAGCAGACTTCTCATCGTAAGATCCTTGAGATTGAATATCGTTTCGTTTCGAGTATCGTACTCCAGCTCGAATTCGAAGCGTTGAGGATGACCGTGTGATGGCTTATCATCGGGCTTCTTGCCCTTGTGCTTTTTAGCTGGTCGTATCGGTCCATCTTCCCGAGAGTTTTCATCTGGAGCATCGGAATGGTTGCCAGTGTGCCGACCATTGATCCGAGTAAGGTTGGCGAAATATTGAGTATAGCCCAGCCATGTAAATGTTTGCGGAGAGTAAGCAGGTCCAGGAGGTGACGACTTGGATGGGTGATCGGGCATGTGGAAGTCGGGCTTCTTAGTCTTCCTGTGCTTCTTCTTGCTCTTCTTACTCTTTTTTTTGGTTTTGCGCTTTCGCTTATGCTCGGCTTTTGTGTCCCTTGCCTCTTCAGCAGCGCCTGCTTCACTGTAGCCTGAATCCGCGATGCCGTCTATAACTTCCAATTTCACCGTACGCGGCTCGATCTGCGTTGACAGTGGTACTGGATCATGCTCAAGACCGGTGATGTTGTAGTGGATGACACGAAGTGTTGGGAAATACTTAGGTATCACGCTCGGCGATATAAAACTCGCAATATAGCGTTCGCCCCACTGGCCACCAATCTTCTCGAGAAACTTCTTGTGCTCCCTTCGATCTTTGGATTTCTTAGACTTCCTAGATTTCCGAACGTTCTCCCTTCTGTGATCGGATGCCTCATCCATTGTGCTGCCGCTAGCGATCCATAAATCTTCGCCCGAGGGAGGGTCAGGAAGATCTGACCATAGAGCCCTTAGATCTGTCAGGTAGTCGGCAGAAGACTGAATAGTGAATTCATCATCCATGGCTGATCTAGAGCTAATTATACTCTCGGTCCCGTCCAAGATCCCTAGATCGATAGCCTCCGAGTCTTGCAGTACGAAGTGATCGAGGTTCATATGCCCGTAAAGAGACCCCACGACAACATCCCTGTACCGCCGCATCCACAAAGTATATTTCTGCCAACATGTTTCATCCCAACTCTGCTTGTTCTCTGTTCTAGCTGGCGGAACATGGCCCATCATAATAGCTTTCATCCCTCGATTCCTTAGGAAGTGCAGCTGGATGCGCAACCACTCCATTTGCTCGTAGCCCGGCTCCGACCTGTCGGCGCAACCATCCACTGCGGCATTTGAAGCAAAGAAATACATGGTGTTGAGGCTGAAGACTGCCAGACGATTGGGGATAACTTCAACGTAGAACCAGCCTCCTCTTTCGAAGCTGTGCCGTTGCTCCTCCGGGATGAATTTGTTCCAGATACTAGTGTATCTCCTCGTCATTTCGTTTGGCCCTGGCGCGAAAATGTTGTGCGGTAGGATATCGTTATTTCCAAATGTCGGAACAATAGGTATTGTAAAGTCATTAGTTGGGTCGGTGTCGTTGATGAAGTCATCCTTGCCGAATACTTCCACGAATTTGTGCACCAGCAGCTCGTTCAAGCCCAACACTTGCTCCTCTGTACGAGGGATCAGTTCGTCGTTGTCATGCCGGGCCGAGTCACCAGTCCAGATGACAAAGTCTATCGAGTCTTTCATATTCGCATCTATCCACCTGAACGTCTCATTGATCAGAGAAATAGGAGAATCGCATTCGGTTTTCTCGGCGCCTAGGGTTCCAGCTGACCCGGATCCCCGGTGACAGGCAGCTTCCTCCTCGGTATCCGAGTTGACCTTGTAGAAGGGATCCGGATGAGGGTCTACCATCAATCAAAAACAGATCTCAACAGTAGGCAAGCGGAACGGAAGTCTACCGGTAATATGGAGAAACCTCCCATACAAAGGCCGCCTTGAAGCTGAAGCCCGTTCAGAGGCTTCCCGATCTATTGAGCTGTCTGCCACGAGTGGATGCTGCTGAGGGGCAGCGGCAGCTACGGAGTATGCTGCATATGCTAGCAGCACTGCTTCGAGTTTCCGCATTGCGTAGACTGGTAAGTAGGCGTATTGACTCTATTACATCCTGGAGTGGCTAAGCTGTTAGGGTTGACTCGGGGTTGTTTTGCTGCCCTTGCGAGCTCTCCCAGAAACATCTACCCAGAACACTCGAAGTTTGAAGGTGTTGATATGACCTGAAACCACAGAAGACCATCCGTGATTCGAAACAAATTCAAGTTCACTCATCTGAAGTTGACCCCCACGAACTCAGGCGAGCAAAAGTTACGGGCACGAACCGAGAACGGGAGCCCCAAGGGTGCCCCACCCTCTTTTTTCAAGTGAAAGTGACTACGTAAGCAGCAACCAATTAAACGGGTGACACCTGAATCAACTCACTCAGTAAGTAACTGCCGTGCTCGATATGTAAGGATTACTAAAGTACGCCTCTCTATCTTGTTTAAAACACAAAATACTATATGCTGACTGAGAGATGAATTAAAATTTAATGTTGGTATTAGACAAAAACCTGTCTTAGAGTGACGTAAACATAAAGAAGAGAGAGTTACCGGTAGCTGCATCACGAATGGTTGACCGAGCGGTTGCCCCGAAAGGCTGAGAAGGACAATTGCCCTCAATACTTGAGACGAAAGGTTGAGGCGAAAGGTCTAGATGGAATCTTGAGACGCCTGATAGCCCGAATAATTGACCCTTTTAGTGATATTAGAGTTGAAGCAGCAGCAAAAGTGGTATTGCCATTCGAATAGTGCGTTTCCAAGAGCGGTGGATCAGTCCCTCCTGGCTTGGACTTGTAAAGGCAAGTGCTAATGCCGTCTGATCCTCTTCCGAGCACTTGGCCCCGGAGATGACTGATCTCCTTGGTCATCTTCCAAACGCTTCCTAGCCTTTTGAGGAGGCGACCACGGTTTTGCTGGAGGAGCTATAGCTTTGGCCGCAGCTAGAGCTGCAGCCTTAGCTATTCGCTCATTTGCCTTCATCCTCACGGACTCATGGGTGCAGTGAACCACGCAGTATCTGGAAGGACCAGTCCACGGTGTCGTAAAGTGCCGTAGCTCACGGCCCCGAATTAGTCCAATTGACCCTGATGGCCCAGGAATGCGTACACCAAGATCAGGAAGGCAGTAGTGGGCACCTAAACAAGTGGTTAGCATCAGTTTGGACTCGGATAAGTGAGCGGGACCCACCCTCGAATTTGCCCATTGGCATCATAACAGCGAAGCCTTTTTCCCAATCACTGGAGTCCACGTGCGAATCGGTCTTGACGTTGACAAGAATTGCGCGCAGGGTAAAGATTTCACCTTTAATTGTTGCGATAGCGTGTGGCGTATGCTGAAACACCTTCGCATACTCTTGGGCCATGTCTGGGTCGGCGATCTCCATAAACATTTTCGCAGCGTGGCTTAAAGGCCCCATTGCGCCCTTAAGTAGGTCAAGCCGCAGCCGCACGATATCGACCTCTGACCCGCATGTATCGTGTGTAAGGTTGACGTATCCATTAGGGTGACCTGTGGAATGCCAACTACCTATATGATAGACACCACAGGCTCCAACCGCTGGCCGAAAACGTGGGTTCTCTTTCAAGTACAGGTCGTGTCTCGGGTGTCTCTTGTCGTCTGGAGAAGGAGGTGGTTCATGGTATGCATAAGTGCAAATGTCTTGCACTATGCGAGGGAGAACATTCTCCTGGTAGATGTACTGCAGGGCCTCCGGAAAATGAAGGTAAAGGACTTGGTAGTTTTTGTCCAATGCTACATATATCGTGCCCTCCGGCACTGGCCTATATATGCCTTCATCGTATTGCGAGGCGGCATCAACGTCAGCCTGAATGTAATTCTCGGACGGGTTTTTGGGATGATGTTTTTCGACCCTACTTAGCGCAGCTTGCCAGAGCTTACTCTTTTCGGCAATATCAGCGGCCTTTTCGACCTCTGCCCACTTCTCCTCATGATGCCACAGGATCCTGAACGCATTCTCCCACTCCCAATACCAACTCCTTTTTCCGGTAACGTTCCTCGTCAGTGTGTTCTTTGCCATGAGATACTTGACAAGGCGACAAGGAGGAACTTGAATGCCCTTGCTTCTGATCTTAGCTTCAAGTAAGGCGGAAAGGTTACTATCGGAGAACGGGTTGCCGAGACGGAGGTCGATCCTATGGAAAACCTGTTGCTGGAGTGGATAACCTTCCCATTCCGAGTCGTGTATGGTAGATTCTCCATTGACATCATCAGTCGCAGTGCCTTGAGGCAGGGTCCACGCGCTGCTCCCACTCTTAACGAATTCTTCTCTGGTGGTCTTATCTCCCTGGAAAGGCAAGACCTTCTCTTCCCATTCCAGTGTCTTTGTATCAAAATGGGTCAGTGTAAGTTACATCAGGCGTGTCTTGCAAAGGGCAGAAGATTGGGGCAAACTAACCACTTCTGCCGCTTCCTTCCGATGAGATATACCACCCAAAGCTTTCGTCATCCTGGCACAAGTTCGTTATGTGCCGACTTAGTATAGCCTAGGGTATCCTTGACACTCGTAGTAACTGAGTGATATTATAAAGCTGAAAATGGCTTATACGGCTGAGTTATAGCTGCTACCGGAGCAGAGATTTTGGCAAGAATGGAGTTTGCTTTCCGCGTAGACGCGAACTCGATGTGAAATGTAGGAAAAGGAAATCTCGTGGTGAGGCGAAGGACACGTAAAGTGACCAGTTTCAGTGGAAGGTATCAACAAGAAGCTGTAAAGAGGTGGTGCGCAGAATTGAAATCGGAAGTATATTCCCAGTGAAACTTGGGGAATTGTGGAAGTGTTAAGATTGTGGTGGGTAGTGTTGATATCAACGCTCGCTTTTGGAATTGTGAATCAAGCCCTCCTGCTACCCGTGCAGCACACTGCGGCTAGTTCTAGCAACTAACTTGACGTCCAGCACCCTTCGCTTTGCATGTGAGCCCTTTCCCAACGGGGCATCAGCTATGGGTATCTGCATGAATCCATTCCGCGATATAAGGAGACTGGTACGTGGTAATATCTGGAGCGGGAGGTGACAGCTCTGCTTGACTGTCCATCACAGATTCTATGGAATATCTGGTGTTGCCTCTCTGCGAAACTCCTAGCACTTCTTGGCCTGATGCGTGGTTGCCCGGAGACGATGTCGTCATATATGGATATGTTCTTGCAGCCTATTTGGCAGCAGGAAAGCAGAAAGGTCTATAGCTAAGTACACTGCGCTGGCGAGACTTTCGCGAAGACGTTGCGAAATACGAGTGTATTGCCTGTTTAAATGAAATGCCAGAATTTCATAGAGCAATTATAGTTCTATGATTGAAAGAATACAACATCACACGCCCAGAGGCAGTATGCATAAAGGAACTCATCATGCAAGGCAGTCAGCAGACTGAATGCTTGAGGGTTTTCTTTGAAGAAGCTGAGATCCTGACCCAGAAAGAAAGACACAGGAAGGAAGGCTACTGCCATCCAAGGGAACGAGACTTTTCCGGGGTTGTGCCCAGAAATTAGGGCAGATCAAGAGCTGAGAAGAAAGATTGCATTCAGCGAGACGTCTAAGAATGACTCTGCCAGCCCAGAGCGGCACCAGCCCAGAGCAAACTGCAAACACCGACGGCGGATAGGAGCCAGGAGGGCGCAATAGCACATCCAATCCGCATACCACCGGCAGCCATCGTCGTCTCGGCCGCTGTGCGGCCTCTGATTATAACCCTAAGGAGGTCGAGAAGGACGCACCACTTCTGCAGCAGCCTGTTTGTGGTCTCGTCCAGCGTCGTTGATGTTGGAAGCCTGCACGCTAAGGTCCGGGTAGCTAACCGCTGCACATGGCTACGTGACAAGGAAGCGAACTGGTAGTCACGCGACCTGCTCGGCGGTCGTTTCTATAGCCTATTTCAGTCTCTTAGAAGCAGCATCGCAAATGCTTTGTACATTACCACCAGCTTCACTTTTCCTTGTGCGAAGTGTGCTAGCAGGTTTTACATGGCCTCTTTGCTAATTAGTTGCTTGCTCGAACTAATGCCGGCGGTAGGGATAATACAGGTTAACTATGGCCTAGGATGGATTTACATGATAGAGCATAGGCTTGCTTGACCGCTTGAGCAATGATATTCCAAAGTATCTAAGTCTCCAGTCGCTGAGCGACAGATATCAATGCTTTAAGCTCTCCAGCCAAACCACTAGACGCTTCTTGATAATTACCTTCAGCGTTCGTCAGCGCAACCATATGCATGAAACAAGAACGACCAACTTACGCCTAGTAATCGACTGGAGCCTTCCTCCACAACACAAAGATATCGCAGGCCAAGCTTTCCGAACATCTCCACTGCATATTCCATAGGTGCCTTCGCACATATTGTCAGCGGTGTTCGATCAACGAACATGGATAAGTCAGATTCGCCTTCCTCTGCATTTCCCAACAGCCTGACTCTCGGAGTCGTGCCCCAGGCAGTTGCCAAGGTATTCAGACCAAAATCTAACTCCCCTTCCGCGAGGTATCCCTGGAGCATTCCTCCTTGCACCAATACCAATCCGGCATCAAGCAGCCCACGCCGTTTGAGCTGGTCAAGCTTCTGCTCTAGTACCTTCTTCGACACAAGACCGTCCTTTGGCACGTCAACTGTGATTTCTTTCATGGTCTGCTCGGGCGGGATCAGCACTTCAACGAGTTCGTTTGCCCTTTGGACGATGCTCATCGAATGATCAAGATCGAGGAAGGGGTGGCCTAGTACAGTTTGCGCAAGATCGTATACACCTTCTCGTTCCAGTCCGTCTGCCACCCACTTGGCAACAAGAATAGCAATCATGTGCGGCACAGTGTACTCCAGCTCGCCGGTCAACTGTGAGTTCCTTGTATCAGCGTCGCAAACCAAATTGACCGGCTAGTGATACTTGCTTCAAACATAATAACGCAAAGAGAGATCGTCATTCTGGACACTCCTGCCAAGAAGGCAGCTGCTCCTACCATTGCGAAGATACCTGGGGAGATAGAAGTAATCCACTGGCCCACCAATCTGCCAAACAAACTGCCGGCATCCAGAGCAGGGATGATAATGCCGGATGGTACTTTGATGCCAAAGGTAATAATTGTCAGGAACAATTTCACTATCGTTCCATACACCAGCCAACCTATATAACCTGATCTATCATCCTGCCTTTCCATACGACATACCCATGAGGGCTCGGTGCCACGACAGTCTACCAGGAGATTCTTGATGATGACATCTCCAGGTTCCCTCGTCAACGGATTCGGATATTGTAGCAGTCCCGTGGCGAGCACGACAAGGACTACTTCTAGAAGAGGGTTATTCTTGATGATGTTGTACTTTCGAAAGCTCTTCGACCACATGAAATTGGCTTTGCAGAAAACCCCTCCAAACAAACCACCTGCAACCCCAAGAAGTACGAAGACCAAGTAGTGGATCGGCTCGTAAGAAGTGCCATAGTTGGTCTGGAAGAGGGCAAGCTTTCCTGTACCGGTCGGATTGAGTGCTTTGAGAACGACGGCAGCAAATAGCGAACACAGAAAGGCCCGCCACAGCACCTTGCGAGGAAAGTATGTACTAATTTCCTTCTAATATGAGTATATAGTGTTAATATGTTCACAGGTCGATTTACCTCATAAGCAAACAAGACGCCACCGATAGGCGCACCGAAAGCGACAGACAACCCGGATGCGCAGCCAGCGCTAAGTAGTTCTCTCATTTTCCTGCTGTTCTCACGATACTTTGGAAACTGCATGCCGACCAGGTAGGCCACACACGTGGAGATATGAACAAAAGGACCTTCTTTCCCTAGACACATGCCGGTGGCGACGGCAAAAACCGCCCCAAAGGCCTTCACAGCCAGAACCTTAAAGTCGAGAAAATCTGGAATGACGAAGCCGGACAGGATTGTCTTGATCTCTGGGATTCCCGACCCAGCAGCAAGATACATTGACTTCCCGGCTACAACATGCGGTACGTTGCCTGCTAAGTCTTGCTGCTTATCCCCATGACCTGGAGTGGCAACAGGTAGTGTGGTCTTGGTCGTGAGTGTGGCGGTACAGCTGATGATGCCGAACAACAAGGCAAAGGCGATGAAGAGAGCAAAAGCCCCCCAGTAATCGAGTGTCCAAGCCTGCCACGCCAAACAGCTTTCCTGGTTTGCGTGGGAGGTGCCTCCCGATTGGCTTTTATTGCAGCATTTGTCCTTGTTTTGGAATATGTTCGACGCGCAGTAACCCAGCTTCCAATCGCTCACGGTGGCCTCCGCAACATCAACGACAAAGGCGACACAAGCAGTGAGAATGCCTATGATAGCCGCAGCTATCCACCCTTGACACGCATCGAAGGCCGACATGAATCGATATCGTAGACCATGATAGCGAGCACCAAGAGCCCTGAGACGGAAAGAGTCTTTGACCTGGGTATGTCAGTCTTTCAGAACGCCTTTGAGGAATGTGAGCTTCGACTCCTACCAGATCATGGAGCCAGTCGATCGTGGTATAGTCATTATAAGGAAGCCGCTCGCCAATCGGTGTTTGGGAAAGGGCTTGTTCCTCTTTGCTCACTCTGGAGGATATAATGGAGTTGGCATCTTCCTCTTGCTGTACAAGGCTCAATCGTCGGTCGTATGGGATATGCAGCAGTAATCGGCTGCGCTCCGTGGCCTGCTCGGGATCATGAGACATGGCATGAGCGTCTGCCCAGTGTCGAGCCCCAAGAGTGAATTTCGGAGCTGTAACACCTGGATGAGGTGTGAGGGATATATATATTTGCCATGTTCGATATCAATTTCTACCACCCCGCCTCCTCTGTCCAGGTGGATGCTTATCGGATTTTGACTCACGTTTGTTCTGTTGGTGGAGATAAGGCTGGATCTGCACTGATAAGTCGATGCAGAGGACCCTGGACTGCTGCGTCATTCATTATCACATGTAAATTACATCCCGTTCAGTTTTGATTGGTTGGAAATTAAGTTTCCTTTCAAAGTTCGGTTCCTGGAGATCTGCCAGTGACAGGCGTAGTTGGGGACAAAAGCACGAGACCATGTGGGGAAGATTGCGTGGGCGAATTCCGTTAACCCACAACACTTTTTGGTTTCGACAACTGAAATAGAGCTCGCTGTCCCATTAGTAAAGAGCTCGGGGAACGCCAACTGGCATGATCACGTCCATGATCGCGCAATTGTGCATCAGTGTTGTCAATTCCACTTAGGTCAGTAGAAAACCGCCGTCCCCGCACCAGTGCCCAGTAACCAGCCCTAATGCTCTCCGAATATTCCCTTTCTAAACTCAGTTGCATTCAAATGACGCTGAACTCAGCATAGGTTTCAAAGCCTCCAGTTGTGTACACCACCGGTACACTTCTCCTTCCTCTCTCCTCAAGGAGCTGACCATTACCCACCATGTCTCCTTCCGCATCTCCCAATCCAACTCCTGACGAACTACGGTATATCCCGCTCTCACACAACACCGCAGACTCACAAGCCTCTGCGCTGCGACTGGTCCTGTCTCTTTTTCCAGACTGGGAGCATCTGGAGGGTCCCATTGAATATATTAGATTCAAGGATGGCATCACCAATACCGTAAGTATGCTGCTTAGGCACTCTTGCCGGTATTCTTTTCTAATTGCTAATCCCACAACCAGCTCCTAAAGATTGTGAAGAAGAGGCCCGGATATACGGAGGAACAGGTCGACAATGAAGCAGTCCTCCTGAGAGCATACGGCAGAGGGACTGAGGTTCTGATAGATAGAGACCGTACGTATGCTTGCCTAGCTCTGAAATTTCCCATACGCATGACTAACTTGGCCGCCACTCTAGGTGAGACCGCCTCGCATTCCTTGCTATCCAGAAGTAACCTGGCTCCTCCTCTTCTTGCGAGATTCCAGAACGGTCTATTATACAAGTTCATTCGAGGGCAGCCTTGCAAACCCGAAGACTTATCCCGTGACCCGATCTCGCGAGGGATCGCTCGGAGGTTAGCGCAGTGGCATGCATTGTTACCAATAGAGTCCGAGGGACCGACGGTGGAGGTAATTGGTAGGGATGAAGACGGACCGCTGTCTCTGTCCCGAGTAGAAAGGTCGGCCCTGGATTCGAAGCTCCTGGAAGCGATGAACGCGATCACACCCGGGAAGGCAACACCTAATATCTGGACGGTGATGCAGAAGTGGATATTCGCCCTGCCCTGTGACACCGAGGCCCAGAAGTCGCGGCAGGATACCTTACAGAAGGAGCTTGAGCGAACAGTCAAGGATCTAGGGAAGCTACCCGGTCTTGGCCACGATGGTGTACGAGATTCTCATATTACGGATGACTATAACTGACAAGTAAAGCATAGCTGGTTTTCAGCCACTGCGATCTTCTCAGTGGCAATGTGATAGTCCACCCTCCTCAAGCTGATAACTCTGCTGCGAACCGGCTAGAGACGGTGAGCTTCATCGACTACGAGTACGACCCTCATTTTCAAACCTACGCACATTCTGATCTAATATAGATATGCAACGCCGGCGCCTGCGGCATTTGACCTTGCCAATCATTTCAGTGAGTGGGTGGGTTTCGACTGCGACTTCAATCTCATCCCTTCGCGGGCACAGCGTAAAGCCTTTTTGGAGGAATACCTAGGCAGCTACAACCACCACCTTGGTCAGGATAGCGCAAACGAACAAGAAGTTCATGAATTGTCCGATCTCGTCGATAAGTTCAGAGGACTCCCCGGCTTCTACTGGTAAACTCCTCCCACTATCAGTTGATCTTCCCCGCTAAAGCCACACTCATAGGGGCATCTGGGCACTCATCCAAGCTACCATCTCCCAAATCGACTTCGACTATGCCGCGTACGCCGAAATCCGCCTCGGCGAATATTGGGCATGGAGGAACGAAGCCGACGGCTCACGTGAGAAAGAAGGCAGAGAAATGCCACTTCGAGAGCGAAAGTGGGCTCAGGAGAGCTAGCCTTAATGCACCTTACCTCCTTTCTGGCTATGAGAGGAAACAAAAGCGGTTGAAGTTTTTCTGGGTGGGGATGTTATATTGCGGTGTTTTAGCGATTCTAGGGTTTCAACACCCCTCACTCGCATTTGAGGATGGTTCATCGAGGCTGGTCTGTTTCGTTTCTTGCAGTGGGTTGGATTGGTGTGGCGGAAGTCGTGAACAACATCCATTTGCATTTGCTGGAGTCTCCTTGTCTTCAACGACGATACCCTCGATATGTTGACTGATCGCAGTTGGCTGGATTGATTTCTTACATTTAGAACACAGGTACCGATACCTGGGCAAGAGATCATATGCACATAAGAGATTGGAACTTTTGCTGAAGTTTCATCGAAAGAAGAACTGTACATAGATCTCTCATAAGCTTTTCTCGGCGAATTAACGAAGCAAGGTAGGTCCCTACATGTCTGCATTGCCTAGATTCAAACTATCAGTGCAACTGTCAAATTGCATTCAGGTTGCGCTTATGCTATTGTTACTCGAGTATATCCACAAATTGTCTCGGCGTTTAAGGGGATATTCGGTGATGCAGCGATCTGGGTATGGCCTTTGAGTCAGAACATGCCCGTTCTTTTTAAGTTCAATCAAGTGATCCTCTCCCACCTCTCCCACTCACAAGAAAACCAAAGCATCACCCACCTCTAGTATGTCACTGTCAAGCGCCTTCAAGATGGACTTAGACTCAGCAGAACCGCCCGGAGCAAGATTCTTTCGGAATTTGGCCTAGTGGAAAGAGAAGAAAAGACTGCAACGTGCGGCGGAAGAAGGAGACATGGGATTCTCTTGAAGGGATGAATACGAGAAGCTCGTCAAAGACCAAGGTCGCCAAGGTCGTATCGAATATGAAAGATAATTGGATGAGAAATGTGCGTTACTGGGCAAGACGAAGAAGAGCTATGCAGGGAGAACCCGCAACGATATATACCGGACGAACGATCTGCCAAGCTGTGACTGTCATAGTAGGTACCTACCTTAGGTTACTGACACCCACCCTAGCTCACTATGGGACAGACCACTATACCGTTCTTCTGCCTCAAGTGCCTTGTCGATTATGGATCGATGGATGAACCGGATATGGTCGAATTCCTGGGGCGCCGGAAACGCATACATCTTGAAGAACTAAATTTTGACCGAGGAGATAGAAGAGGTGCTAGAGAAGGGTCTGGGCTAGGAAGTCTCCCAATACCCTACGGGACATCCCTGTATGGGCGAAGGGAGACAGAGTGGTGCGACAAATACTGCTCTCAACAAGATCACCGTGTCCGGGTGGTGGCCCATACTATAAATCTTTCTTTTCTGATAACTGATTTTTTATGTGACACGCTGGCTGGACTTCCTAGCGGACCGGTAATGCGTCAAGTTCAAAAGCTCAAGAAGTGAGTGAGAAAATCTGAAGTTGAGGAAAGAGGCTGAAGGCAACAGATCGAAAAAGTAGAAACCCCTTGGAAGAACGCTAAGTTGCTGGAAGCAAGACATGCCATCGAACATCCCAACAATGCACGCTCCGCATGCCGAGAGATAACCGTGAAACACCCAAGTCTAAGACGTTCAATCATGGCAGATATTCCCCCTTTTGCGTGGAGGTCGTTACAGTCATTATTTGGAAACCACCCGATATCAGCTCCCAAGGCCAGCCCCATTGCGGCTGACAGCTAGCAACATTCCATGCGAATCCGTCAACGTCCGACGCAGCAGGCCCATTCCACCTTTCTCACCTCACCTCGCCGAGCCTGCTCTTCCTCTCCCTCCTCGTCCTCCTACCAGCATGCGCCTACCTGATCTACAGAGATTACTGCACCTTTCTCAGTCTCGGTCCTGGCGGCACTCCTCGGACCGTATCCGGCTATCTGCGCATATGCGTACTCCGCGTCTTTGCCCTCAAAAACCCATACGCTCCATGTCCGATCCCCGATTTCCTCCGCCCTCATACCGGTAATCTTTTGAACATGCCTCAGCGGGCCGGACCACGACCGCAAGTGGCCGGCATCGCTCCTC
>QQTW01000819.1_pt1 | contig 20493 bp, 20 predicted proteins | sample 1904831 | NCBI WGS metagenome assembly QQTW01 (sample SAMN09435610, study PRJNA476489) | Subsurface metagenome, whole genome shotgun sequencing project. | reverse complement strand
ATGAAGGTTTCTTTTCTTGTCATCCAAGGTAGCTGGCAAATTACATCTGTCTTGCAAAATAATGCTGGTCAAAGCTCCTCACTCGAACGTGATAATCATTGTCTGAGTCCGTCGACCATGAGTTCAATTGCCGTTCACTGCTATCGCCGTTTTCGGAGACTCCTCCGCTTTCGTCTAGTAGACAAAGAGCGCTGAGTCAGCAATCTTGGTCACATGACTCAAGGTCATATGACTTCATGGCTGACTCATATCCCGTAGTGGCGATTTCCTCCCCCCTCCGCTGCCTGTTGTGATGATTCCTCACACGACAGCCACCACCTCCAGCTTTGTCTACCAACCATCATTGCCGTCTGAGGAACTGATCATGAGGCCACACTCCCTTGCATATCTGACACTCCTGGGCACCGTCACCTCCGAAGCCACCTTGCTGTACTCAGCCTGAGATCTGATCCTGGTCTGCTCATTGCATCGTTGATTCACCTCGGCGCGTGACCTCACGCGCAAATCAATTGCTTTGTCATGGCCGACACCGACTTCGACTATCTCGCTCCCGACTTCGACGCCTCTACCCTCACCGTTCCGCGTCTGCGCGCGATCCTGGTTCAACATGATGTGGACTATCCAGCGTCAGCTAAGAAGGCGCAGCTGGTCGAGATTTTCAATCAGGCCATTGCGCCGAGATCGCGGAAAATTCTAGCCGCGCATAGTCGAACCAAACGGACTAGCAAGGGCATCACCGATGCCGACTCCAGTCAAGAGAGCAAAACCACCGAAGAGGAAGAGTCAATCAACGGCGCAACACTACAGCCGGCGGTAGACGCCCCACTTGCCAATGACAAACCCCGATCGACTCGGAGGACAGCAAGAGCAACGGAAAGCGAGTTTCCCGAAGTGCCGCCGATGCAGCCCAGAGTAAGAGGTCTGGCGGACAAAAGAGCTTCATATAAACATCCTCGGGAGTCGGACGCCGACGTCATGCCTGAGGCCGAGACCAAGCGGCCGATGGTGCGCAAGACAAGACGGAGCGAGGTCATGCCCGGGCCCGAAGAGCCGAGCTTGGAGAGACAGATTCAGCGGAAGCTTGCGGAGGACAGCGTGTTCAGCGACGATAATCCGTTTCAGAGTGGGAGCTCTCCATTGGGCGAGACGGATCGGCGGATCAGTGGCGGCCGGCGTAGGAAGAGTATGGGTCCACCTGCGCCAAAAGATAATGCTCGACGAAAAACCACGAGCAGGACCGAACAGGCCGCGGACGGGTTCTTAGTGCCAAAGGCCTCTAAGTTTGAAGTCGATGTGGCTCGTCGAGGTTCGAAATCGAAGCGAGACGAAGCGGTGATCAAGTCCGATCCAGTGGAACCAGGCGAAGAGTTCACGCCGGAGGAGCAAATGGAGCTGCTCAAAGAAGAGGAGGAGACGGGCGTGCCGGATGTCCTACCGCCTCGACGGGACAGCCGATCGTCGAACAGCGGCGCCTGGAGCAAGTCGGCCCCCTGGGTGATCCTTACCACGCTCCTGGGAGGCTATGCGGCATGGTGGCGGCAAGAGAAGGTCGAAGTGGGCTACTGTGGCATTGGGCGCACGTCGACACGCTTGTCTCATGTGCTTCCCGATTGGGCCAGTGTCCTTGAACCGACATGCGAGCCATGCCCGCAGCATGCCTACTGCTACGCCAATCTTCAAACCACCTGCGAACCTAATTTCATTCTGAAGCCACATCCGCTGTCGTTGGGTGGCCTCATACCACTGGTGCCCACCTGCGAGCCCGATGGCGAACGGGTGCGCAAGATCAAGAGCGTGGCGGATCGAGCGGTGGGGGAGTTACGTGAACGACGGGCGCAGTACGAATGTGGCGAGCTGAAAGGCGAGCATGGGCAAGCCGCTCGACCGGGCATGGACGAAGAGCAAGTAAAGACGATCGTGGGACAGAAGCGACGTAAGACGATGAGCAACGCCGAGTTTGAGGAACTGTGGACCGGGGCCATCGGAGAGGTGCTGGGACGGGACGAGGTGGTGTCCGAAGTTGACTCGTAAGTCATCTTTTTAATTGAATCCTTACATTTGCGCATCTGCGACCTCAATGTCTTCGAATCCATCATCCTCCCTCTACCACACCCCGCTTCGATTCTGACGAAACTAACCAGGCCGCAATCTCCCACGTTAGAGCCACCGGCAGCCGCATCCTCTCCTCCACCTCGCTTGCCCGTCTTCCCCTCGCCTGCGCCCTCCGACGATCGGTCCGCCTCGCGTTGGCACGACATCGAGTCGAGCTTGGCGCTCTAGTGGCGATCGTCGTGGCGGTGTTGTTGGCGCGCAACTACATTCTTTCCTTGCGGCAGATGAAGGCTCAGGTTCCGGAACTGGTCCGGCTGACGCTGGATCGTCTGGCGACGCAAGCAGCATTACACGCCCAGAACGAACTGGCCGTACCCGAACCCTGGATCTCCTCCAGTCAGTTGCGAGATGACGTGCTGCGTGACGAGTTCTCGGCTCGACGACGCAAGGAGCTGTGGCAGCGGGTGCAGGATGTGGTGGAGATGAATGCCAACGTCCGGGCCAGCGTGCGCGAGAATCGTTTGGGCGAGGTCAGTCGCGTCTGGGAATGGATCGGGAGCGTGGGTGCTCTCGAAGATGGTCCGTCTGGTGGTCGGCGTCAGAGTGGACGCTTTAGCCTCGGGTCTGTGGCACCGGAGAGCAGCCCGACGCCGCCTGCATTTTCATCGGAGATTAATCGACCGCTTACTGCCCGACATTGGGACGAAGGAAGGCCAGTCTATTAATGATGGAGGAACGAAGAAGCATGCCCTTCAGCTCTTTCTTTACGTTCTTCTATTAAGCGGGACTATGAGCAGTCATCTTCTTGCAGGATGCCTTTATGAGTGTTCCACCGCTTTTCAAATCGGCCATCTCGTTCTCGTTCCATTATTTGTTCTAATGACATCGTTGTCTCTAATGCGCTATATACCATTTTGTTGACCTCCAAAAAAACTGCCCGGGCTATATCACTCTAGAAATGATATCGTGGTATGCCAAGAGCAGCAGCGCCTTGGTGGCTGTCCGTCCGGCAACGGAAAGAGCTGATGATGGTCTAGTGACCAATATACTTGTTCGAGAGTCTTCATATTTCATCAGGATTCGGGTGGCGCCTTAACGAAACAGTAGAACTATGAAGGCTCCATTAATGGCAGTTTCCCTGTGAGCAACACTTCTCAGCATGTTCCTGACGTGGAAGACAGGGTTTCGTAGGATCCCAGTTGACAAAACTCGACTAGCTCTGAGCTTCTGCTCGAATTGGAGGGGTGATGGGTTCAAAATCCCTGATAAATGAGTCGACCACATCTTACGTAGTCTTTGATGGTTGGTTTACATCAATAGAAAAAGCCAAAAACAGCAAAAAGCTCAGAACTCATCGGGATTTGAACCCCGATAAGCTCCTACGAAAACCCTTCTCTCTCCTGCGTCAGGAGAGTCTGTGGAATTTTGCTCGCAGCGGGTTGAACCATTTAACCAGTTAAGGGCGCCGACTGAAATTGGTGCACAAGGAAGTGTAATATATACTATGGACCACTCCACTGATTCCCCCGCGCTGAGCAAGGACTTTCACATGCTGGGGTCAAAGTTTCGTCGACCGTCCTGAATAATCGTGCAGCTCGGTACAAATTAGCGCCGGGATCGGCAGCCGTTGGATCCGAGCGCCGAGCCGCGCTAATCCAAATCAGGTAGTCTGTTGCTGTACCAGCCACCTCCACCCAGCCTCCGCCTCGTCATCGCGACGTTGCCCCACCAATGGGCCGTTCTATATCCCCAGCCTTCTGATCATCGAATCCACTCAGGAGACAACATTGGTGTTGGAATAGCGTCGCAAGCAATTCATCATCTCATCTTGGGTGAAATTTTTTTCATCTTCAAACAGGAGACGTCCAACAAACAGGACACACGTCAGCAGCGTGGCTGGGGAATAGACCAGACGGAAGTTTGCGTCTGTCGGCCAGTGCCTAATAAATCGTGCGGGTCAGTGCATATTGCTGCTACTTTGCTCTTGAACATTCACTCATCACAGACATCCCTGATCATACTTTTTTGGAGACCCCGGTCGTGAGTCGTTGTCGCCGCCGACTAATCGACGACTCATCAACACTCAAATCGGTCGTCGTTATCGTCGAATACTCGACGACTAATCACTACTCGCCGAGAGAATCTTCCCGGCGCGATCACATCGCCGCGACGGCGATCGAGCCCAGGGGGAGATATCTCCCCCTCTCCCTCCTCCTCTTCCTCTTCTCCTCTCGACTCACTCACTCACCACTCTCACACACATCCTCCACCTCCAACTCCACCATGCATCTTCCCACTACTTTCAACATGCGAACCATGTTGACCCTGATCATCTGCTCCTCTCTCTGGACCATCATCTCCGCGCAGACATTCTCCAGCTGCAACCCGCTCACCTCCGGTAAGTGATTGAAAATTCACACTCAGTCAACAAACTTCAATTACTGACATCAGTCACTACCAGGCGGCTGCCCTCCGAATCCCGCGCTGGGCAAATCCCTCTCCGTCGACCTGACCAAAGGCGCTCCCAGCGAGTTCGAAGGCCGAGGAAATCCAACCTACGACAGCAGTGGCGCATCCCTCACGGTTGCCAAGTCCGGTGACGCCCCACAGCTGACGAGCAAGTTCTACATCATGTTCGGCAAGCTCGAGGTGACGCTCAAAGCCGCATCGGGGGCGGGCATCGTCAGCTCTGTCGTTCTTCAGTCGGACGCGCTCGACGAGATTGACTGGGAATGGCTCGGTGCGAATCCCGGCGAAGTGCAGAGCAACTATTTCGGCAAGGGTCAGACCACCTCGTACAATCGCGGCGCCTGGCATCCGGATCCAAACAGTCAGACGGCATTCAAGACGTACACCATCGACTGGACAGCCGATCAGATCGTGTGGCAGATTGACGGGACGACCATTCGTGCGCTCCAGCCGCAGCAAGCGTCGGGTCAATATCCGTCAACACCGATGCAAGTCAAGATCGGCTCGTGGAGTGGTGGTGATACAGCTCTCAATGAGCCCGGGACTGTTGGTGAGTTCATTACACTTCTGCCCCACTATCCTACTTTCAACTAGACGCTAACTTGCATCTCCCTTGACAGAATGGGCTCGTGGACCGACCGACTATACCAAAGGCCCCTTCACGATGCAAGTCAAATCTATCATCGTGACCGATTACTCGACGGGTACACAATACCGCTACTCCGGTACGGATGGGACCTGGCAATCAGTCGAAGCCGTCGGGGGAAAAGTCAATCCTGGCGCATCAGGCGTGATGGAAAATGCCCCCGTCGTGACCACCGCACCAGGCATGCCCGCTCCCTTCCAAGGCACGCATCGCTCCTCGGGTGCCTCTTTCGGACCCAACGGATGGGTGTCCACCCCGACCACTATGGCCACTAGCACCCTCGCCGCTTCCGCTTTGCCAGGCCTACCGAGTGGGTGGACGGTGACCAGCTCAGGCAAGGTACTTCCCCCGAGTCTCGCCCCTTCACGTGAGCCCCCCCGATAATTCCCCTTTCCCGTCGGTCCTACATCTTCAAAACACATATATTACGTTCCTGGGCTAAATGAAGCGAAATGGAATAGTCGACCGACCAACCCCCATCTTCATCGCCGCCGTCTCCGGCTTCGCCTGCTGGGCCGCCTCCAGCAGCTGGTGGAGGTAATGGTGCGTGGACGACGGCATGGGACGAACGTGGTTTCGCAACTATCGTACCCGCTGCTGTGACGCCTGCTCCTGGAGGTAGTCCTCCTCCACGACGTTACGACGACCGAGGCTTTCTCATCCCTGATGGTGGTGCCGGCTCGACGCCGACCACCGACGGGGCGGCAGCCGCTCAGGCTACGTCCGGGGGAGTCGTGCTAAGAGCTACTTCCAAGGCTGCTGCGCCCGCTACGGGCATGCATGGAGGTGGTAGTGGGCAGCAGCTGGGTGGACTCCTGGTGGGTCTGCTGGGCGGCATTCTGCTGCTCTGATGACCAAGAATGAATGGATGAAGAAGTAGTGATGAGGGGAGTGCATGAGAGGTAATAGTAAGCAGAAGAGCGAGCAAGCGAAAAGTGAATTTGAAAAAAATTCGTTCATCATTTGATGGCTTGATGAAAAAGTGACGATGATGGGGGATGAGATGAGGTGCTGCTTTGCTTGACTTGACTTGACTTGACCTGTGCTTGTGTTCGTGCCTGCCTATGTCTGTGCTTCTGCTCGCATGCTGCCTTTTTCTTGGTGTATGACGGCGATGAACGGATGAAATACTGGACTCTTGGATTTCGACAGTTTGAATGGCTTCTTCAGGAAGAGTTTAATAGGGATAGAGATGGACTTTAATGAAAGCGACATGGCTCTTGTAACGACAGACAATTCAGGTGTCTTCTTCTACCAACTGGCTTCCGGATTGCCCTCCTGCTTTTGTTCATCACTGGATGAATTTTCATCCATTCAACGAGTGTTCAAATGCCTATCAGTTAGTAAATGACCGTCGACCCGGAGAGTTAATTTGACACCGTGAACTCTTCCAAGTGATTCTGGATCTCATCCTCACGTCCAAGAGCGCATATCTTCGTCAGGACCACCAGGTCAAACTCACGTTCAAAACCTTCTCCAATGAAATACTGTAAGGTAAGAGGTTATGTACGCGATGACCGTTGTTAAGATCGTCCCCAATCCCATCATGGTCTCAAATGATATATGCGTACCACATAGATACGCCGAGATGAATCATCTTTGCGGCGGCGGCCGTCAGTTGTCGAAGTAACAAGGTCGTTTCGAAGCCCAAGATGTCTAGCTATCGCCAGCTATTGGACGGTCCGAAGAGCCATGATCATCGTCTCATGTTCGGCCGTCAGCTGGTCACTGACGTTTGCGGGATTTGTATTCTAATTGATAGCGTCTGGTTCATGACTATATCAACCTAGAACCAAAAGCTACGGAAGAGCTATGCGCTTCCTCGACGAACTGGTTTGGTACACGTAACTTCTCGATACTCCAACTTCGAACATGGACGAACCTGCGGTGGAACATTTAAAGGATGGAGCATGTAATCTTCAATAAACAAATTGCTCTAATTGTTAGATGCTGAGTTTCCCCATGAACCGTTGTCCTCTCAAGTCCATCCATCGGGATGAGTGTTATAATCCAACGAGGTTTGTGTGCAGGTTGGACGATCGTTGATCTTGGATCGCCGGACTCGGATGCAAAGGATCTCTTTGTGTGACGGGACCATCAAGTACTTCTTCCTCCGCCATGATTGTGCGTAGGAAGAAGTCACGCGCCGGTTCTCTCTCCCGTGAGCGGTTCCGGTTACTAATCAGATCTTACATAATCTGAGCCGCCCCTCCAACCTCGGCTGATCGCGGCATCGCAAGACCGAACGACATCCCTGTACGAGTAGCCTCTTTCCCCTCTTCTGTACCCTTGGAAGCACATTAAAGTGGATAGCTACATACACCATGTCTCACTCTTGCTCAGCTGTCCAGCTTCTGCCCGTGCTTGTCATTTTGCATCTTCCAGAGCTGGGCCGACTTCATCGACGTCCTCCTTGACGATACCCGGCCATATCGAATCATATAATCCATCATGTTACAAGAGATATATACGCGGACCTCGGGCAGTAGCCTCCTAGCCATTGCCGTAGCACTCCTGGGAGTGATTCTGGTTTCGAAATGGATCCGGGAAGACCACAAGATCAATGCGCTAGGAGGCCGGGCGCCAGTCGTGCGCACCTACCTTCCACTGGGTAACATTGTCTGTGTTCTTTTGTGTTGATATAAATATCCATGATCACGATATGTCTTGGACGCAGATACTAACCCACATGGCAGGCATCGATGCAGTTTACTGGCTCCTCAAAAATGCAAGCCGTTACAACGACGTCGCCGCCTGGCGGACCTGGTTCGAACAATTGAACTCGCGCACGGTGGAGGTCAACCTCGGTGGCGAGCGAACCATCCTCACGGACGATCCGGAGATCATGAAAGCTGTGTTGGCGACGCAGTTCTCGGATTTCGGGAAAGGCCAGAACTTCCATGACGATTGGCATGAGTTTTTGGGCGATTCCATCTTTACAACCGACGGGGAAGCCTGGCATCAGAGTCGACAACTGATCCGACCGCAATTCGTCAAGGATCGGGTCTCGGATCTGCACACTTTTGAACACCATTCGAAGATCTTGCTGTCGAAGATGGCGGGTGACGAGGATGGACAGGCGGTGGACGTCGGAGACTTGATGTTTCGCTATACGTTAGATGTCGTGACGGAACATCTGCTCGGTAGCAGCGTCAACAGTCTGGAGAATCCAAGGGTAGGTGGCGGGTATTGCTGGTGGACGGATCGATGATTTTGCTCATCCTCGTGTTCAGGTGGACTTTGCCCACGCCTTTGCCGAGGTGCAGCGAATCCAGGGCATCTATGGTCGCGCGGGGTATGTATTTTTGCCCTCCAAGATGCAAAGCATGTAATTGACCATGGATAGCATGGTCGGGCGCTTCTTCCCGCGTGGCACCTTTAGAAAGCATCTCCGGGTGTTGAACGAGTTCATCGAGCCTTTTATTGAAAACACGCTGCGACTGTCTCCCGAGGAACTCGAAAAGAAGACCAAATCCGACAGCGGCTATACGTTCTTGCATGCGCTCGCCGGGTTCACTCGCGACCGGAAGATGCTCCGAGACCAGCTTTGTGCGGTGTTCATCGCCGGCCGAGTGAGTCTATGCCCACCGTCCACAATCTCACGATACCCATATTCTCATACTCATTTTCCTCCCAGGATACCACCGCAGGCACGTTGAGCTGGGTCTTCTACGAGCTCGCCCGTCAACCTTCCGTCGTCCGCCAGCTGCGACAAGAGATTGGTGACACGCTCGGCTTCGACCGAGTCCCCACCTATGACGATCTCAAATCGATGAAATATCTCCGATGGGTCATGGATGAAACCCTCCGTTTGTACCCCGCCATTCCGATCAATATCCGCTCCGCTTTGCGCGATACGAGTCTCCCCCGGGGCGGTGGTCCGGACGGGTCTCGACCCGTGGGCGTGCCCAAAGACACGCCGATCGCGTACTTTCCGTTGAGTATGCAGCGGAGGCCGGATCTGTATCCGCCACCGTCTGATACGTTTGCGCCGATTGTCGAGTTTTCTCCGGAGCGGTGGCAACATTGGACTCCGAAATCGTGGCAATACATTCCCTTCAATGGTGGGCCGAGGATCTGTGTCGGGCAGCAGTTCGCGTTGACGGAGATGGCGTATACGATTGTGAGGATCCTGCAGACGTTTGAGAGGATCGAACCGAGGTCGGAGGAAGTGAAAGAGGGGACGATGCCGATGAAGTCGGAGATTGTGCTTTCGCCGGCAAAAGAGGTGATGGTGGCGTTTTATCGACCGGTAGAGGAGAAGGCGTAGTTAGTGGTGCTTGCTACTACTCGCATTTCATCTTCTGATTCTTGTGTTACTCGTCTCTACTATCATCGTTCGCTCTTCCTTACATCCGCTCTTGTCAGGCGAAACTAAATTGTCTCGATTTCTAATATGTATGAATGTATCGGATTCACTTTACCATCATCGTGATAGAAATGAATAGATGGATGAAAAAGCTCATCGAAGTAGCCTCCATCTATCCAACTCACAACATGAAGGAGACTCCACACGATGATGCGCAGATCGGGATCGGGATCGAATCCAATCAAACTCATCTTCAGAAAGACCTGAAGTTCCCCAGTGGTGACAAAGACGAATAGAAAATGATATTATAGACGTCATTTCGATCCAGCGAGAGAGCACCCAACTTCATAGAAGGGACAGGACAGCAAAGTTGATCTACTTACCTCTATCAGGAAAAGGGACCCGTCAGAGTGACCAAATAAAGTGGAACAGCTTACTAGTATCGGGATGTTTTAGATTCGCTTACTGTATGTAGCAGTTTTCATCAACCTGAAGACCAGAGCAGAGCAGAGGAAAGGAATAGAAAGTCAGCTTCATCATCCTCACGACAAAGGGCAGGGAATTCCATCAATCGCTTGACAACCAAAGCTATTTTCATCGTTGTCCTTACGAAATCAAGGGTCGAAATCAAGGGTATCTTCTTCATCATCCTCATGATGACCAAAGGCAGCTTTATGACTTTGACGACGGCGGAGCCATCTTCATCATCCTTACCGTACAATGAAAAGGTTCCTCAAATATCATTACACCGACCGAAGTCGAGGAGAACCGACGACTGGTTATGAACCCCGTCTCCTCGTCCACGGGTGGGTGGCATGCTATGCTATGTCCAAGCTATTCGATTTCATTCATTTCAGATCATGATAATCACCCACGCGAAAGGATGAACTTTCGCCTACCCCCTAGTAAAAATTGTCTCGAGTAGTTAACGAACCAGCAGCCATTCATCCGTTCAGTGAGAGTTGCGCTGTAGGCATTCTCATACTGTACATGGGATCGATGATCTAACCTTCATTCTCTCCTCCTCCACTACAGAGAGAAGTAGGTAGGTAGGTAAGTAAGTACAATATATAGATCGAATCGAATCGAATGTTCGTCGTCAAAGCTAGCTTCTGTCAGAGGATACAGGAAATGAAATAGCCATCAGACCTCAAAAGCAGACAGTCGTCCAATTCAGCCAAAACAATATAACTTCTTGAAATGTTTCTTTTATTCTTTAAAAAAGGACGACGTAGCTCCGAAACCTATCATGTTTCCCCAATCGAATCGCCAAGCCGAACACTTCCTACCTAGAACGGAACGGAACAGGAGTAAGAACAGGAATACTGTAATGTGAACTCAATAAGTACAAGACTCGATTCCAGCCTGGGTGCAGAACCCCATGATGACCACTTCGGCATTGACTCCTCTGCTTACCATCCTATAACGGAATTCTGATAAGCGGGTTGCTGCGTCGATGAATTTCTCTCGTCCTCCCTTTTCTCTCCACTTCCCTCCTGGGAATAACTTCTCCTCTTGCCTTCCTTTGACGTCGTGTCTTGTCCCTTCTTCTTCTTCTTCTTCTTCTTCGACTTCATCACTGGCATCCTCGACACCACCACTCCATAGAACCTCCGCTGCAGCACTCGCCCGAGGCCATAGTTTGCCATCAAGGTTGACGGGATCAGTGAGTTCGCTCCAGAGATGGACTTCTCCTCCGAGAACTCGGTCGTGGTATGTTGACGGAATGGAACGGAGGGGGTCGTAGGTATAGATCCATGGCCAGGATTTGTAGGGTGAGCAGTAATCTTGGAAGGGGTATCGATTGGGTTTAGGTTGGTGTTCTGAGTGGAGATTGTGATGATGAGCATTGGGTTCGTTTGTGGTCGGAATGTCGATGAGTTGTTGCTGGTGCTGTTGCTGTTGCTGTTGCTGGTGATTGTGACGGTGATGGTGATGACCGTATTGGTGCCGCTCCTCCTTCTGCTTCCATTGCTCATGGCGCAAGCTGTGTTGATACCGATGGGAACGACGACTGGACTGAGATGCCGGACGAGGCATCAACCACGTCCCATGTCCACAATCCAAATACCAATGTCGATAATCCCCCGCAATCACCTTATATCCTCTCTCCACCACCTCCTTAACTGCATCTGCACTACGCCACGTCTGCACCACCACATCTTTTCCCAGTTCCAGATCCCAATCGAGCAGCATCTCTTCCCACACCACCGGTACCAACCCATGCTTTCGAACCCGATCATGGACTTTATCCAGAAAGGATTGCAGCAGCGGCCGAATCACCTCCGGACCGTTGCTCCGGACAGTGTCATCCAGCAGATGCGCATCGAGATTGATTTCATCCCCGCCTGTATGAAACATGGTTGCTCCACCGCCCTTCAACCGGGGGAGGAGATCGTCGAGGAGTTTTCCCACGAAGGAATGCACGGCTGAGGAATTCAGTTTTAATTGGCCCGAGGGAGGCTCAGCGGCGTAGGTCTCCCAATTTGGCTGGATGTTGAAAGCCGTGATCAATTCCGGGAAAGCGTGGCCGATGGAGGAGGTATGTCCGGGCATGTCCACCTCGAGGATCACCTCGATGCCACGCAGGGCGGCGTGTCGCTGAATTTGTTGAATGTTCTGGGAACTGTATGATAATCCTTTCCGGAAAGCGCCTTGGTGGGCTAGTTCGGGTATTGAGGGGATCTCTAGCGGCCAGGACTGCGAGTCGGTGATATGCAGATGGAGAACATTGAGTTTGTTCCAGCTCATGATCTCGATCGTGCGGAGGATGTCCGGGAGGGGATACCAGTTCCGGGCTACGTCGAGGTTTAGACCCCGATGGTGGAAGCGGGGACGGTCGTGGGTGATGAGGGGAGCGAGATTGGTATAGACGTGCTGTGGATGGTCTGAATGCGTGTAGAAGAGCTGCGTGAGGGTCTCCATGGCACGTACGACGCCGATGGGAGATGAGACGGTGATGTCGATCTTGCCATCGTCGTACATTTGAAGAGTATAGGATTCATCTTGAGAGTTGAGTGGTAAGACGGAGTCCGGCGAGTCGAATGGTCCATGGATGTCAATAGAGGTGATGTATACTTTGCTCTCGTTCAGTGAGGGCTCAAAATCGGAGTTGCGTTCATGAAGCATCCATGGCACGAATCTGTCTTTGAATATAATTGCACGAGCCCGCTCAATAGCGTCATGGATGATCTCCCCAGAGGTTGGCTGAGTGTTTGAGTTCCTTTTGGAGAATACGCTGGAGATGCTACTCAGCCTCTTGTGATAGTCATGGTGACTTCTCACACGGATGACAAGATAAATGGAAATGCTCAGCAGTAACCGCCGATGGTCATCGTCGTCATTACCATGAGGATCAAAACTCTTCTTCATTACCATTGCAATGAAAGTTGAGGTAATCATCATTGCCATTGTGATGAATTAAGAGATTCTCCATTGTAAGGACAACGATGACCATTGACAGTCACTGCTGGCACCTCCATTTTATTCTATCACCTGCGTGAATCTTCATTGGATACTCACTGTCGACTGTAGTCCAGGACGGTCTGAATGGAAGATCTTGTGGAGGGATTATATTGAATTTTGACATCCTTTGAGAGCCAAAGGACGGTGCTGCCATGCTCCAAGGATTCCGGTTTGGGCCAAATAGCTAGGACGGCTGGGAAGGCGAGCACCAACAGGAATGCTCGCATGATGAAAGAAACATTGGACTTGCACGATGTTTTGCAAGTTCATCAAATTCACAAGTTAGACATTGACTATAAAATCTGACCACTCCATTGAGACAGATAATTTATCCAGTGAAACAAGGAATCAATCCAGTGAGCAAAGAGTGATAAATAATTAAGTCAAGGGATTCAACGCCCACGTCGGTAGTTACAAAGATGAACTTGACATTGGTAATGCAGATCAACTTGAGCGATGGTCGTGTGCTTCTCTCGCCTTCGACGTTCAACCCAGACGGCTGAATAATCAACCGCGCTGTGGATTATGTAAGCACTGGTCCTCACTTCAAACACACTCATCTTTGTAGGACTAACCGGACGTCCATCACACAATCAACGCGTCTTCCCATTCAAAGGAGTCGCCGTTGCAAACAGTAATATCCAACTATCACTCTCCTTTACCTTGTCCTCTCACTACGCTTGCTTTGTATCTCACAATACCACTTCGAATAATACCACCTCCATCATGGCGGTGGAGATCACGCTCAACACGCCACTGGCCGATGCTCTCAACGCCGTCATTCAACCCAAGCTGGTCGATGTGGGATGGAGTACAGGCGGGGTGGACGACTCAGCGCTCTCGGAGTACATCATCTTGATGCTGGTCAATGGCAAGACGCAAGATCAGATTGCCGCCGAGCTGTCTGGAGATCTCCTTAACTTGGGTCCGGACGATCCAGGCGCGATCGACTTCTCGCGATGGTTATTCGAGCAGGTCGATCAGCTCGACAAGCAGTTCAATGGCGGTCAAATACAATCGGGGGTTGCTGTGGCGGATGAGGGGGAGGCCGAAAATCAAGCACAACCACCATTAGACACTCAGTTGCAAAATCATGCTCCTACTGCTCAAGATGCGGAGATGGAGGATGTGCGCGAAGGCCGACCGCAGGGTCAAATGTATGTTGTCGTCCCTGCTGGCATATATGTGGAAGCGCTTAGCTAACGGGTATCTACTGTACAGCCCCACTGGCCCTAAATCAATGCGAAACGACAGCCGCAACAAGCGTCTCTTCGGTCAAATGACCAAAGCCTTGGACCGATCGGGCGAAGCAGGCATCCACCGAGTGCGGGCGCATCAGGGCACGGAAAGAATCAATGGTCACTCGCGTGACCCTCCTAAAGGTCCTCGAATGAACGCCAACCGAGGTCCGCGTCTCGTCACCAATCGACCAATGGGCGGCGGCATGCCTCCGAACGGAATGGCCAGCTCCGCGCCGGCCGCGGCGTTGATGGGGATGAGCCCGCAACAGCAGATGCAACTCTTTGCCATGTACGAGGAACAAGCGCGAATGATGTCGCAGATCTTGTCTCCCCAGCAACAACAGCAGATGTTCATGGGACCCGGCTTTAACCCGGCCATGGGAGGGATAGGTGGACCAGGCACGATGGGGCCAGGACCAGGACCGGGTCCTTCTCCACAATTTGCAGCGTCAGGGCGCTCACTCTTTGAGCGTATCGAACATCCACCGCATCCGCACCAACAACAACAACACCGAAATGGTGCTCCAGGCAGAAGACCATCTGGCAACATGCCGTCTCCTCATCCGACTGGTCCGAGTCCCAATCAAGCAACGGCTGGAAATCCTCCGAATAACGAACTCTCTTCGTCCATGGAGGTGGTCCCTTCGCAAGAGCCGACTGACGACAACCCCGCCACGACCATCTGCCGCTTCAATCTTACATGCACCAAGGAGGACTGCGCATACGCGCATCAATCCCCGGCAGCGCCAGCGGGAACGACCATCGACGTGACGGACGAATGTTCCTTCGGAGCAGCGTGCAAGAACCGCAAATGCGTCGCTCGTCATCCCTCGCCGGCCAAGAAGAGTCACCACCAATCGGAGCAAGACTGCAAGTTCTTCCCGCACTGCACCAATCCGACCTGTCCCTTCCGCCATCCGACGATGCCATTATGTCGGAACGGAGCCGACTGCACCCGACCCGGCTGTCGATTTACGCACGTCAAAGCTGCGTGCAAGTACAATCCGTGTCTCAATCCGGCTTGTCCGTACAAGCACGTCGACGGCCAGAAACGGGGCGCGTTTGATGATAAGGTCTGGGTGGCCGAGGGAGCGAACGAGAAGCCGCATGTCAGTGAGAGGAAGTTTGTCAGTGAGACGGGTGGAGAGGAGGAGTTGATCATTCCGGCGAGTAGTCCTCCGCCGACTTCGCAGGCGGAGGCGGCGATGGCGGGGTGATCTTGTAAGGAAGGGATTATGGTATTTTTTTCGCGACTAATCTGTATTTAACGAGGGTGGCAAGTATGTTTAGGGGAATAATGTGTCGTTATCTGTTTGGTATGACGGAGTGTAGCATGGGCTTTTTTGCATGGATGATGAAATGGCTGGCGTCATGGCTTGTGTATGTGGATCAGATGTTTGTAGCCAGTCGAATATCAATGGACCTCCGGTCAACAGTTGGAGAATTGTTCTTAACGTCTAGTTAAGCCCAGCTTCATTACTGGGTCCTCTTATTCGTCACATCGCTGTTCTGCACGGAGGCATGAATATCCATTGCCAAGTTTAAGCTATGTAGCCTCCTTATACCTCTGCTTATACCTGGATACGTCGAAACTTCTCTACGTTCCCATTATATTCCCATCTCTAAAGCTCGATGGATGAAACAAGTAGTTGATTTCATTTCTTGCTCCTAGATACTAGGTGATGGGAAACCAATGGACCTGATATCTGGTGGCCTGTTGACCGGATCTCAGAAACCTCATCAATCTTTACAGTCCTCCTAACATCATCACTGGGAACTTCTCAGGAACTTGGTTGATCAAGCAACCACTGCAAATACCTGATACACAGAGCTTAGTATATTCTCCCCCTTTAATCGATCTAGAGTTCTCTCGAGGAGGGACAGTGAAATCTTGGTCTTGATTGGAGTAAGTTCTTCGCTTTAAATCCATTCTTCCATATCTGACTTCACCAATGGTTGATGCAGGCCGTGACGCTGTGGACTTCGCAATCCGTTTCGGAACACATATTTATTATCATGATCTTGACGCCCTTGACTATTAGCCTCGATTAGTACGGTACCGTTAGCTTTCAGTGTTGCATGATTGGTCTGTAACCTTCGATGATGGTTAGTACCCAGTCTAACCCACATGCAATTCAGTTCGACGCCAACACGTCCGATCTTCAACTCGAGCCATGCGCCTTGAATCATTTCGGGGACTGAAGTCATGCCAACTCGGTCCTCGCCGGCCATTCTCGGAAGATATACATCCAGTGGAATACATCAGATTAAGATCCTGCCCTTACAGTCCAAACGGGCTCTCGCCACTGCTCCCGGATCGAACTCCGTCGCCGTTGTGGGAGGCGGCATCACCGGCCTCGTAGCCGCGTACCGACTGCTGGGAGAATCACAATGGAATGGCAACATCACGCTCTATGAGAAATCAGATCGGTTAGGCGGCTGGCTCAACACCAAGGCTGTCAACGTCGGAGATGGCACCGTCGTCTTCGAACAGGGTCCACGGGCTTTACGGACCAAAGGGGTCTCCGCTCAAGTAACAAAATATCTGGTACGTATGTCAAAAGCCGTTCTCGTCCTCTCCATTTATTGAAGCATTAACTAAATTTCGTTCGAATTCAGATCCGGCATCTAGGCATCGAGAACCAAGTTCTCGCCACGCCCAAGGATGCTCCAGCGGCGCGGAACCGCTATATCTACGGACCGGACCATCTCGTGCGGATGCCCGGGCCTGGAGACTCCCCTCTGTCCATGATTTCTCTAATGTTACAAGAGCCGATCTTCAAGGGAGCTTTACGCGGGGTACTCGGCGAATACCTCACACCTGTTCGACCGGCTGAGCTCGAAGACGAGTCCGTGGGATCATTTATCTCACGTCGCTTCAATTCGTCCGTGGCAGATAATTTGGTCTCGGCTTTCATCCATGGCATCTACGCAGGAGATATCTACCAGCTCAGCATCAAAAGCCTATTCCCCCAGTTTTGGGACGCGGAGCTTCGTTACGACAGCTTGGCCGAGTCGTTTTTCAAACCTGGACCGAAGAATCGGATAATGCGTGAAACGGACATTCGTACCTTGGAACACCTCGAGGAAATGGGACACATGACGAAGTCGGATCGGTACGAACACGCGGTGCAGTTCACTTTTCGTCACGGTCTAAGCACCCTTGCGAAAGCGTTGGAGGACAACCTCCGACAATCCCAGCGTGTCCAGATCAAGACGGGGACCGAGATCAGGAGTATCTCGCTTGATCAAACTCGAGGGGAGATGAATGTATGTGTCGCTTTCACGATATGTAGCTGTATATTATCTGATGTCCCAGAAGGTCGTCTCGTCGGCTGGCTCGAGCGGCTTCTCCCACGTCATCAGCACCCTCTCCGGCAAGGCATGTGCCAAGGTCCTTCGACCGACCATTCCACAGTTGGCGGCCATCCCTTCCGTCAACGTCATGGTCGTCAATCTCTATTTCGATAACCCCTATCTCCTTCCGGTCCGGGGATTCGGATATCTGATTCCCCGGTCCGTTCCTCTACCGTTAAACCCCGAACGGGCCCTGGGGGTAGTCTTCGACTCGGACGCCGTCAGCGGTCTGGACAGCATGCCCGGCACGAAAGTGACGGTCATGCTAGGCGGACACTGGTGGGACGACTGGTCGACGTATCCGGACGAAGAAGAGGGAGAGTTCATGGCCCGGTCTGTGCTCCTTCGACATCTCGGCATTGGAGACGAACCCCGGATGGTGAACGTCAGCTTTCAACAGGATGCTATCCCGCAGTATGTCGTCGGACATCACGCCCGGATGGCCACCGCGCGACAGCTACTGCTCCATCACTTTCAAGGCCAACTCCGCGTCGCGGGAAACTCGTATAATGGCGTCAGCGTACACGATTGCGTTCGGGCCGGATTAGCCGTGGGAGGGAATGTAATCAACAGCATCCTCGGCGAATCGGCCCATGAAACGGGCTTGGAGATGTTTCTGGGGTCAGAGGAATGGGCCCCGGTACCGAGGGATCGCTGGCCGCAAGTGTAATGTTATGAGGGGGGTCTGTTGCTCCTCCGTAGCAGTACATGCTGTGAGGGTTGGGCAACGGGTGCATCAGCTGCCCGCAACTCTCCCTCCTCCGGTGGGAGATTGATCACTGAAGACGGCCACGGTGAGCCTAGTGGGGCGATATATGGCGCACATCTTCGTCTACCCAGAAGCCCCTCGGAGTAGGGGCAGGTACGCCGCTTACCAAGCCCGCTGAAGGAGTTCATCTCACCACGACACGCCACCATGTCAGGTTTCGGGGGAGTGGAACGTGTTTTCACCAGCCCTGACGAGTCCGTCTTGATCACACGCAGATCACCACGCACGCAACATTCGACCAACTTTACCACTTAGACCGATATCTTCTTCAATCCAATTGTAGATATTCTCTTCAACCCATCTTGGGCTTCCCATCCCCATCAAATCCGAGCTGCTCAAGCTGCTGCACGAGCTGATCGATTGTCCCCACCTTCTCTCGCTGCTCTGGCGGCAGCGTCTGTCCTCCATCCAGCTTCTCCTTGAGGTCTCTCGCCTGTCTTAACTTCTTCTGAATCTTCCTCGCCTGCTTCTCGGGCGTGGTCGCTTCGACACTATTGTTCTCCTCTTCCAACTGCTGCTTATTCCTCGACGCGAATCTCTGCCAACCCACCACCGCATCCACCACATGGCCATTAGTAGCCCCATTTTGTCCGACTCTTTCCTTCTCCTGCTTTTCCTCCTTCGCCTCGGTTTCTTCAGCGTTGTTTACATGCGATTCCACTTCTGCGTCCTCATTTGCATTCCCATCTTCATTTCCATCGGCGGTCATCCCCGTTCCAGCCTTCGCTTTCTTCCTCGCCTCCCGACGTTTGGCATTCTTATTGCTCGCTTTGCTACCACTCATCCCACCTGCATCCCTCCCCTTCCCATCACCGTCATTCAGGGTTGCCGCACCGGGTACACCACCACCCCCTCGCGTGCGCCACGCCTGCGCCGTACGATTCTTGTAGGTCTCGATATCCTCGGGCGGTCGATAACCCGGACGGATCTTGATCTCTTTACGTCGCGAACCATCGGGGCGCTCCGAGGAGGGGATCTGGCGCTCGCCGGTGGAGAGGGTGACGATGCCGGCTTTGCTGGTGGAATCGGTATCGGAGGAGCTGGGTGGCATGTTTGGCGATTTGTTGTGTTGGAGTAAGCCCAGGCGAGCCCGTTGGGATCTCGATGTAATGTAAGGGAGTAAAGTGAAGTGATGTAGAATGCTCGACTGTCCTTAGGAGAGGGTGGTGACTTGCATGAGCGATGTCATGTTCGAAGATATGCTTATATGAATGAGAAGAATGAATTAAGGGATTATTGGATACCTTGTTGTATAAAATGAAGGGGGATGTGATGTGTTGATGTTGGACGCAGAGCTGAAGTCGCCGGGAGGAGACTTGGAGTTGAGGCTGGAAAGTTCCCTCGTGTTTTGCGCTGCGCTTGAGAAATATTCCGAGATTTTTATCAACTCCTAATCGTCGACGACGTGTAGAAGCAGTTGGAAGAGAGAACAATTTGAGGAATCACCAATTCGCCGGTTTCAATATCTGGAGCCTCGGTCGGAATATTGAATCAGTTGAAGAGCTCAGAGGCGCACAATGGCCGGGGTGAGTTTTCGCGGGCTCTAGAAAGGAGATGATGGTCTGACGAGTGATGCAATATAGATTGCGAGAGGCATCTACAAGCAAGTCCTCCCCTCAATAAATGTTACAATGCCAGAAGGCATGTTCCTAACATATTCTCTTCAGTTCCATCTTTCGAAACAACATCACCTTCCTGGGTGCGGTGTTTCTGGGAAGCTTCGCCTTTGAGCTGTGAGTTCCATTCTGCTGTCATGGACCCATGCCTGTATTAATTTCGTGATCATACACTGACGTATTGTTACGATAGTGGCTTTGATACTATGACGGACAAGATCTGGGACTCCATCAATCGAGGGGTTAGTATTAAATTCATCTGGTAATGAAGTCAGATGGAGGATACTGATATTCGAGTCAGCGGCAATGGAAGGATATTCGACATCGATATATTGAGGATGCCTGAGGATGGTGTAGTTGAGGCGGAGTGTGGTTGAGGTGAAGTACCGGGTTCTCTCGGCTCGACGAGCAGCAGCAGGCAGACGCCTCCAGTGTCACCACCACCACCACCAGCCATCGACAACAGATTCTTCACCCACAAACAATCTGTAGATAATAGAGGTGGAGTGAAACCCTTGAAGTCCTAAGCATCACAATAATAGCCTCCGCTGTTTACATTGAATAGTCTT
>QQTW01000818.1_pt1 | contig 20505 bp, 19 predicted proteins | sample 1904831 | NCBI WGS metagenome assembly QQTW01 (sample SAMN09435610, study PRJNA476489) | Subsurface metagenome, whole genome shotgun sequencing project. | reverse complement strand
GCAGATGAATGGTATACAAAATATTAGGAAATCTCATTATATTTGATATACACATACAGGCTGATGTCAGGGGGGACGGAAACTTGTGTCACCCCACTGTAGCCTCCTTCCGAGGGCTGATGAGATAGAAGAGAGCGAGCGAGCAGGAGAGAATATAGAGGGTTTAGAAACAGCTAGACCCTGACTACAACGAGTGTGAGGCAGCTATTGGCTATGCCATAGATGGTGGACGACGCAACGAGTCGCAACGAAAGGGCTGCCACGTCCTAGCCTGGCGGAAGCTAGCGGAGAGCTAGCCAGCGACGACGCACGAACAAGGCCTTCAGTACTTACACGGGTGAACAAAAATCCGGAGGAACCCAGCAATAACCGGCACCTGCCACAACCTATTAAATCCGCTGATACTACTGCTTCCAACGCCCTGGCTCTTGCTGTGATAATTTAACAGATGAGCAAATGATTACTGTGACATGTGACTCTTCTGCTCGTCGCATACAGTGTATCAGTGAGCTTGAGCAGCGGATTACTGCTGAGGTCCTCCATTTTTCTTCATCCGCGTGATACTGTAAGTAGGCGCCCGGCTCATCCATCGATTGCAGGATAGATCAAGAAGCGCCTTTCGAAGGAACTTCGCCATGTGAACTACGCGCCGTCGGGAGGAGCTCCATCGTTGGGCCATCCGTCCATTATCCGTCGCGCGACCATTTTTCCGTACCAGTGGCACATCCACACTCCTTCCCCGTCACGTCACACCACCGCATTGAATCGACCTCGTCCATCGATGGGCTCATTCATCACCTACGATGCATCCTTGACGCGATGCCCTTCTACCCTATAATCTCATCCTCGGATATATCCTAGAGATTCCTTGGATACCATCCCAGACAATTCCTAGGATCTCATCCTAGGAATATCTTCTCTACGGACATTCATCCTACGAATCACTCATCGAATGCATCTTCCCCACCTCCATCTCTCCCTCTCCCTCACTCTCTCCCTTCCCAATTTCCTCTACCGAACATTCTACGTCCTCATCTTCCTCGTCCTGACTGGCCTTCTCCTGATCACCCCCGCGGACCTCATCCGCCAAGCGCGTCAGACGCGGCGACTCTACGACGTGGTCGCCACCGGCGGAATATGTTTCTTGACCCTCGTGGGCGGGACCTGTCTTTTTGCTTCGAGGTGGTACACGAACCGCTCCGTCCTAGGACGGATACCGAGGGGATGGATACCCGTTGAAAGAAGCGATGTAGGCAGACGAGTGGAGGGGTTAGTGAAGACGGGCTTGAAGAGGAGTGAGGGGGTGAGAAGGAGGGGGAGACCAAGGGATGTGAGACTCGATGGGGTTGATGGTAGTGGCGGGGCGGTGATGCAGGGGAAGAAGAAGATGATGGGGTTGTGGAGCTGGAGACGAAGACGATGGAGAGATAGGGAAGAAGGGGATGCGAGAGAAGAGGAGATGATGATGGTGGTCGAGGTGGACTGGGAAGAAATACAACGCAATTGGAACACGATTGAACATCGAGGCTGGTCGGGGTCGACGACGAGGGATTATCCGGATCTGCATTACGGGACGGTCGTGGTTGAATTGTTGAATATCTTGGAGGCGAAAGCTGTTGCGCTGGCTTCTTCTTCGGAGAAGGAGGCGAGAGATGATGGTGGTGGTGATGGTGTTGCTACGACGAGGGAGATGGTACCGGCTGGCCCGGCAGACAATCCAGAGCCTGGTTCGATGCCACCTACCACAGACCCAAGAGTGGTGGAGGTCCTGCAACGGCCTGCCGCGATGGGGATGAGAGATTGCCTCGCTCGACTGGTGGAGTTGGGGGTGATACTCCCTCAGTCGAGTCCCGTGGGGGAGTTTCTGGCAAGATATGAATATGCGAGGTTCGCTGAGAGGGATCTGTCGGAGGAGGAGTTTCGGAAGTTGATGGGTTTGTTTGCAGAGATATTGCAAGGGATGCGGAGGATCGACAAGGATGTGTTGCTGGCGGTGTTAGAGGAGGGGGGTCTACTGGAAGATGGAGAGGAAGAACAAGACAATGATGATGATGATGATCGATATCAACAGAGGGACGACCAACGCAGTCACTTGTCCGCTCCATCAGAAGTTATCCCTCGGTCATCGTCAGTGTCTATTACATCCTCGGCTTCTACGACTCGGCGGCATCCTCGCAAGAAAATCCATCCATCAAACAAGAATGGTGGATCTGCCATTCCTCGAACCCCCTCATCCATCTCGCTGTCTATCTATTCGCATCGTTCTGGTGTGCTGGTCCACCCGGAGGACGAAGGAGACCAGGCGTCTTCGTTGAGGAGATTATCTTCGCGGAGGAGATCATCCTCTTCGTTATCGGGGTATGCTTCATCGGTGATTGTTCATCGACCGCCAGCGCCACCACCCGCTGCTTAGCACAATCCACATATCAATCGGACGATATGACGAGCTCCTATTTATCAGTTATAATATATACCCTCCTAATCCTCCTACCTCTATCTGATATCATCTGTTTATATACGAACAGATGCTATATACAAATTCACAGAACTACCAGCTAGCGAGTCCTTTCGAGCGATCAAATCCCCCCCTCAGTTGCCGTTGAGGATTTACGACCTTCCCCTTCAACACCGTTTGTTTCACGATGCCCTCGCAATCCTCGGGTCGTACTCTGGCCAACCAAATCGCCTGCTGCGCTTCTTTTCGATACACAATGACGTTGGCAGCGTATTTGTGTCCGCCAACATGGCTGATGAAATAGATCCCCACGCCGCCTGGTCGATGATCATCGTCGAGATCACGTTGGAGACCAAGTGGGCGGAGATGACGCTCGAATTCTTTGCGCAGTAAAGGCGCGGATTGCCCGCATCGGGCGTCGCGTGTGGTTTGCGAGCAGAGGAGGATAATGTAAGCGTGTGGACAGGGGCGGGAGGATAACTTTGATGGTGTTATGGGGATGTCTGGTAATGCTGCTGGTGTTGGATCTACTGTTGAAGATGACGCCTCGGGTGCAGTACCCGAACTAGACACGCCATTTGGGGAAGAAGAAGGCGTGGCTTCATTCTTTGGCTTGTCCCTATTCATCTCTGCATCGCTAGAAGATGACTGCAAGGACGTCGTGCTATTCATCGGACCAGCATCCACAAATCGTCGCACAAGCTCCTCGACATCATCCGGCGTGACTTTCTCGACGAATGTAAACGACGGTAATACCAACACCGTCGTCGGTCGATTATGCTCATTTTCTGCACTATCATATTCTTTCGGCGGGAGCATATTCGAAGCCGAAATCATCATTCGCTATCCCTCATGTATCAGCAACATATCAACAACACCACTCTTTTTTTTTTTAAATAAATGAAACACTAACACCACTCTTTGGTCTCGCATCACGATTACTTCCCAACGCAGTCATCACGCTTCCCCGTTCCATCGTCGTGACATCCCTCGCCCAATCGGACTTGCCTGTCGCGACCAAGACGTGGGTGGTCCAGGGTTTGATGTTTCCGTATAATTCATCATCTTCGTTGATTTTGAAGTTGCGAGGATAGTGGATCGTACAGCTGGCGCAGTCTTCGAGACAATTGGGGCCATCGAGGACAGGAGAGACGCGAGGGAAGAGCGTGTCGACGGTGGCTGCGTTGGTGCTAAGCGATTTCGTGGCCGAGGGTGCATTGTTGATGGTGGATCTGAGGAACGTGGTGGTTTTGTCGAGGAGGGATCGGAGGGACATGATGGGATGGAAAGAAGGCAATACGGTAGCTGGCTTATCTGATGCAGGAGGGAAAGATCTAATCTTATCTGATTTCGATGTTGGGAACGGACATTGACGCGCGTTCCGTTACGCGGGTCCAACAAGCTTCTTATACATTGCTATGTAAGAACGTTTCACACTGACTTGACTCCCTTGATTTCTAAGCTGGTTGAACATGCCCCAATCCCATCCTCGAGTCATTTTTTTGACTGGTGCCCCCAACTGTGCGACGCTCGATTGGACCGAGAGCGGCCTTCTTTCTTCTACCTCTACAGATCTCTCACCGTCTGTCCCCAAACCTTCCAAGTGGCAGTCCGCATGGCGAAGTGTACCTCTTCAACCGGAGCATCTCCCCACAGGATTCTCTCAGGGAGTTCCCTGGCTCGGTGCTTCTTTCTCGGATGCACAGCATCCCAACCCCAGTGGTTACATCCCAGGCCCAGATAACAGCATCGGTACAGATGCGCAGACATCGTTTCTCACCTCCTCGGATTTGTCAATCTCATGTGTCTTACCGATCCCAAAACCGGACAGTCATGCCGGTACAACACAGCCTCAAAACGAGTCATTCAGCAGCCTCAGCGATGATGCCATTTCCCATTTCTACGAGCATTCATTGGCGATTCATCAGGATATTGCATCTTCGCAGATTGTCATCCCAGAAGAAACATCCATTGTGCATTCCACGGAAGACGACGAAGAGTCCAAGGATAGATCAATTGAAGAACAAGAAGAAGAAGGAGAGACCTCATTGTTGGCCACAACAACGACAACGACGACGGACGAATCAGTTATCTCAAATGATGCTACTCCCGTACCCGTTCGAAGAATAGAGATCCGAGGACAAATCACGCCCATCAAAGACATTCCCAATGCGGGGTATTTACATTCCATCACGCCGCAGACCATGACCGTCACTGTCATCGTCGGCATCATCAGCATCGGAATCCCACGTGTAGTCCGCACCCGAAGGACCGGAAACGAAATGAGTATCGTTGAGTTGCTGGTCGGAGATGAGACGAGGGCTGGATTCGGGATTAATCTGTGGTTACCTCATCCGACCTCAACGCACCGCCAGGTATCAAAGACTAGAGATAGGATACCAGACCTTGCTACTGTTTTGGAAGATCTCAGACCCCAGGATATAGTGTTGGCGGAAAATGTCGCGCTGTCGACTTACCAGGGGAGAGTTTATGGACAGAGTCTAAGGAAGGGTTTCACGAGATTGCATTTGTTGCATAGGGTGAGACTGACGCCGGAGGAACAGAGAAGAAAGAGGAGGCGTGGAGGTGGTGGGGAGAGGGGAGTATATTCATCCTCGGAACTGGATCGAGCGGGGGATGAGGATAGACATGCTGTCAAGATTAGAGATGTACGGGACTGGCTTTTGAGATTTGTGGGAGCTGCTGCTGTGGGAAATGCAGGGCGTCATACGCATTCTGTGCACAATGGAGGTGGGGTGGGAAGAAGGAAGGAAGAAGAAGTATTGCCTGCGGATACGCCATAGCGCGGGGCGTGATATGAACTTGATATAAAAGGACGCCTGAGCGTCTTCATTAGAACGTACCAGGCGTCACTATTGAAGTGGTACGCTCGAGGCTGTCCAAAGTTCATTGAATGATGCTTTCGATAGTCTTATTTTTTTCGACTTAAGCGTGGCTCTCTCCATCCACGAAAGAAAGCTTCATCAGGGCTGCGATGAGGACGAAGATGAGATAACCATCTGACGAACGTTATTGGCTGCCGTCCAGACTGGGGCCTACTCAGGCTCTTCAAATACCTTGGATCTACAGCTATGACGATGATCGAAATAATGAAAAGTTTGGAATTTGATGGGGGTTCGACCGCCAACCTTCGTCACACTCGTGACGAAGGTTGGAGAAAGTTACGACATTTGAAGTAAATAGCCCAATGTACCTCACAATATGCCGGGAAATTAGATGCTATATCAAAAGTCGTGCTCAAGAACCGGCGTGACAGACGGGATGAAAACAAATGGCCTGCAGATGTTCGACGAATTGTGGCCCAGGGAATTGCGACGGGGTTGAATATTTGTCGAACGTCGGGAGTCTCGATTCCGTGGCGGTGGAAGGGAAGGGATGGGACAAAGGTGCGGACGTTCGACGAAAAAATGGTCATGGTCCGGTCACAAATTCGTCGACCGTCCGACCTTTGATCGTGAGTAGAGCCTTTCATCACGGTTGCGATAGACAAGTGACGATGTTCGACGAAACTGTGGCTCTCACACCGAACCTTCGTCACCAGTGTGACGAAGGACGGAGAAAGTTACGACATTTGATATAAATTCACGATCTCCTCCAACATTTGCTGGAGATGTAGTATTTATATCAAAAGTTGCGTCGAAGCAACCTTCGTCGGAGATGGGATGAAACCAGAGAGACTCGGATGTTCGACGAATCTGTGACCACCATATTGTGTTCCATACCAGGCTGAAAATTTGTTGAACGACGTCGGGTGTCTCCAGTCCGATGCGGGTTGTCACGGACAGACAAAGGTGCCGACGTTCGATGAAAAAGTGACCATGGTCACAGTTTCATCGACCATCCGATCCTCGGTCAGTCGAGCGAGCCTTCCCTCATCATGGTGGCGACAGGCGAAGAACGACGTTCGACGAAATTGTGGGCTTCACTCTCATTCTTCGTCGCAAGTGTGACGAAGGTTGCAGCGAGTTGCTACATTTGATGACAACCGGAGAAATCACTATTACTTTGCAGAGATTCTGGACAGTGTCAGAAATCGCGTTTGAGAGCGCCTTCACCGTGCTGCGGTGGAGGGACGATGTTCGATGAAATTATGACCACACACTGACATCCCCATTTATTTACAGCTTTCAGCATCACGTCCACGGCCAACGGCATCTGATACCCACAATCAATCTCTACATTCATCTCAGATCATCTCCAACTTTGATATGTTTGTTCCCTAACATGCCATATCGAAGTCCATTCTCATCCCATGTCCCTCCCCATCAGCGATCTCAAGCGACGAGAAGCCAACAAACAAATCTTACGTAAGATGAGATTCGAATTCGAAACCCAACTGGCGTTCATCCTCGGAGTGGATTTTCGTTTCAAAAACCCAATTCCTCGTACGATTAATGATTGGTCGAGCTTTTTTCCTGGCGGTCACCTGCCATGCTTTCCAAGGACCCGAACCCCGAATCCGCGAATGGCCGAGAGCCGAGAAGGACAGAGACAGGCACAGGGACAAGGGTCCAGATCGTCAAATTCCCGAGGCCGAGGCCAATCCCGAGTCCAAGCTCCTTCCTTGCTGCTGTTGGTTACTTCAGAGAGATACAAGACACCGTTTCCACATCGTGGATATATATGCTTCCCACAGAGTAATCTGCCCGTCGACGGATAGAACACACTTGTTTGAGATTATTATCATCAGCAAGAAGCCCACACACAGTTACTTCGTTGAACCCTTTGCATCCTCGCCATCATGAAGGGTACATTTACCGTCAGTCCTGAATACCGTGAATGTTATACTGATATCAATCCGTAGCTCTCATTCTCGTTGGCGGGTTCGGAACTCGTCTTCGGCCTCTGGTGCGTGCCGCACATCTATACTGTTGTTCACTGGCATGCATCAGATGAACTGACATTTCACAGACGCTCACGCTTCCCAAACCGCTCGTCGAGTTTGCCAATCGACCCATGATCCTGCATCAGGTCGAGAGTCTAGCGGCAGCTGGTGTGACGGACATTGTGCTGGCCGTCAACTACCGTCCGGACATCATGGTGGCCGCACTAAAGAAGGTACGGAAGTCACAAACCCGTACCCCGGTCTCCCCATTTCATCGCTAAGATATGGACATCATCAGTACGAAGAAGAATACAACGTCAAGATTGAGTTCTCCGTTGAATCCGAACCCCTGGGGACGGCGGGTCCTCTCAAACTGGCTGAAAAGATCCTCGGCAAAGACGATAGTCCCTTTTTCGTTCTCAACTCGGACGTCATTTGCGAATATCCCTTCCAGCAACTCGCCGACTTCCACCGCTCGCACGGCAACGAGGGAACGATCGTGGTGACCAAAGTCGAAGAGCCCTCGAAGTATGGCGTCGTGGTGCACAAGCCTAACCACCCGAGTCGAATTGACCGTTTCGTTGAAAAACCCGTCGAATTCGTCGGCAACCGCATCAACGCCGGCATCTACATCCTGAACCCGTCCGTGCTGGAGCGCATCGAGCTCCGACCGACGTCCATCGAACAGGAGACTTTCCCAGCCATCTGTAAAGACGGACAACTCCACTCGTTCGATCTCGAGGGGTTTTGGATGGACGTCGGACAACCCAAAGACTTTCTCAGTGGGACGTGTCTCTATCTCAGCTCGCTCTCGAAACGGGGATCCAAGAACCTCGCTCCTTCATCGGAACCGTACGTCCACGGTGGAAACGTGCTCATCGATCCCTCGGCGAAGATTGGCAAGAACTGCCGAATTGGTCCAAACGTCACCATCGGTCCGAATGTCGTCGTCGGTGATGGCGTGAGACTGCAGCGATGTGTGCTGCTGGCGGGAAGTAAAGTCAAGGATCACGCGTGGATCAAATCGACGATCGTGGGATGGAATAGCTCGGTAGGACGTTGGGCGAGATTGGAAAACGTGTCGGTGCTCGGTGATGACGTGACGATCGGGGATGAGGTCTATGTGAATGGCGGGTCGATTTTGCCTCATAAATCGATTAAGCAGAATGTTGATTGTAAGTTCTGTTTTGGTTTTAATTTACCCCTCTGTTGTTCATATGCCAGTCGGCATAGAGTACATACATGGAGCAGAGACAACTGACAAGGTGGAATAATCAGCTCCCGCGATCATCATGTGATGTGATCGATACATATCGAACATCAGCCATTTACACTTGCAATCTTTTGCAGCCAATTGCTTCTTTCAAATCCTGTGGCCGAACATTGCACGAGCTCCGATCTCTCGACACGCAAATGAAGATCTTGCATGGCACGCACACAGTGAATAAGTTGAAGCATCGTCTTCGAATGTCGTCCATGATATACGGGGTGTATATCAAAAAAGCTCAGCTCCTTCAACCTTTCTTCAAATGTTTGCGAAGCTTCAATTATTGAAACTCCGTGGTGGGTATATAATTCATAATTCAAGACCTAAGTTACTTACCTTTGTCAACTCGGTATAAGTCAACCCCGGCTGCTGGGTCCCATATGCTTATTGGTACCCTATGTATCTTCGCTCGTCGATCTTGCAATTTTCGTCACCACGTACATACATTCACTGGGGACAAGGTTGCTTTGCTTTGCTTTTCTTTGATATGCTGAGCAACAAAACACTCATCATGAAGAGTGTTGGTCGACGACTGGCTGGCTCGAAGAGCCATCCGTATTGTTTTATATTTGCTTCTCGGGCTTCCTAGGCCTCTACCCTTGCGTATATGTGTGCTATATTCCGCTACGGGAACAAGGTAGGTAGGAAGGTATGGCGCAGTCGGCTAGCTTTCGCTGACTCTGCGTACTCTACGAAGGAAGGTACTAGAACAGATGATAAAAAAACCGCTAAGTTCGGGTCCAACCAGCTTCCAAGCGACGCCATTCCACTCGAATGAGATCTCTAGCTGTTCATTGTTCATGAAAGAAGTTCAAGTAAGGCTTGCTTACGGAACGTTGATGATGACAGACGGCACTGCTGTCTCTCTTTCTCGTCTGGCCACCTCTTCCGGGACGAAGACGATGAAGGAATAACCGGACAATCAAAGTTCGATGATGGAAGACGTTGATACTCCATCCACCCAGCGTACTCTATCGCATCGAACCAGTACGAGTAACTAGTGATACCCCAGCAGTCAATAGGGCAGCAGTCCGACATGGTAATGGAGAGGGACCTGCCACAGTTATCGGAAGAGTCGGCGAAAGGGAGATCCATACCTAGGGGACTGGGCTACTTCAATCACGCATATTGACCGTATGTCTACTTGGATGGTCTGGGTTTTGTTGGCTTCACAAAGTGAGAGTTTGTGAAGCTCTTGAAACGATTCTATTGAAGATTACGAGGTAGAGGTACTCTTGATAGCTCTACTTAGTTGGTCCATGTACGCTGACTCAGACGGGGAGGGAAAGGAAGATAAGAGAACGCTAGTAGCACCAACGAAGGGGGGGACGAATGGGGAAATGAGGAGGTTCATTCGCAACTATCTCTCACTGGTGAGGAATGTACAAGGTTGGTACTCTTGCACCGACTCTTCGATTCAGAATTCGGACTCGCAATGCAGTCTTGTCCATACCTTAATCTAACTATTAACCTTCTCTCCTTCCTTTCTTCCGAGCACTAGATACTATCGCCGAGAGTATCAGGTGGCAATTCGACCAGCACAGCCAGCTTCAACGTATCATCCATCCACTCTGCCTCTCGAACGTTCCCAACCGCCTCCCAATATGAGTGGTCGTCGTGAATGATCGGTGGACTTCCCGGGAGACGGGCACGGATGGTGAAGTTCACCAAGTCATCGCTACCAGTGGTGGCGGTTCCCGCGGAGCGCGAGTACCGCTGTCGCTTTGCCGTGGTTCGCTGGTGATATTGTCGGATATGCCAGACCAGGTCGTCGTATGTGGGACACATATATGTCGTCGTGACGTTCCGTGGGAAGAGACGTGAGCCGAAGTTTCCAGGCTTTCGTCGAGGCTCGCTGTCGCTGCTGCTGGGGATGGTAGGAACGGCGGCCGCCGAGGAGAACAGGGTGATATGAAGCGAGATGGGCCAAGCTTGCAACCAAGCCGGCGGCATTGGAAGTTCCGAATCGCTGTCCGGCTCCCGCTTGACCTCATCATCAAAGTCGGAGAGCGTGGTCGCCCTCCCTCGGAGCGGTAGCTCGGTCATCACGGTGCCTTGCGTGCCTGAGGACGGTCCCGCAGCTCCATCTCCGTTGGACGGGTTGTCGTCCATCGCTGCTGACGACTCACCTGTGAAGTCATGTTTAGTTATAATGGGTCTAACATCCAACCTTGGGCATGCGGTGGTACTTACCAGTCTCTTCATACATGTCTTCATCTCTGGCCTGTAGGGCGGTGAACCCATCCACCCCTCCGCTCCCCTGGCGACGGCGGTGCAGGTGCACCACGTTCCGCAGGACTTTGATGATGAGGTCGAGAAGACTGGAAGAAGAAGATGGTTCATGATCAGTGATGTGCCAGCCATCGACATAGGGGAATTGAGAGAAAAGACAAAACTCACCGCGTTCGGTCCGCCGGCCAGATCAATGTTGGTACAGGTCGATCAGCCGATCGACGAGCTCGAGTCCCAAAGAACACCTCTCCTGCCCCGCCTTCTTCGAGAAACTCCAGCGCGCATCGCTCCATGGCGTCGCGGATGGCCGCGCGCCGCTCTTCCGCCCCAGGGCCCGAGATCGCCCGACGCCCGACACACTCATTCGCCCGACGACTGTTCTGGGCCGTCATCCAGGCTAATGCCGTCTCCCGCAGCCGGGCCCACTGCGAAGGGTGCAGATGCAGGTGCTGCCGCACCTCCTCCACCGACATGCTATCCGTTCCCAGGGTCCGAAGCTCCGTGTCTGCCTCGACGACCTCGGCCATGGGGCCGGGCTCCGTGTAGTTCACGGTGCTCCGTCGTCGGAGCTGGCGCGACATATCGATGATGTCCAACTCTTCGAAAAGCAGCTAGGTTGAGGTAGGTCAGTGATGAGTTGTCAGTCCGATCGAGGAGTCAGGAGAGAAGTCGAAGAGTGAGAGGAAAGATTATCAAGGAACAGATGCAGACGTCTATGAGTGGGACGAGAGACTATCAAGGAATAGGAGTAGAAGTCGGGGAGCAAGAAGAGAAGTGGTCAGGTAACAGGTGTGGGAGCGGGATTGAAAATAATGGAGGAGTCGCAAGTGAATACTCACCAGCAACTCGTGCATGAATCGATCTCTGTCCTGAACATGGTCGGCCATCGTGACGTGTATTCTGGAAGTTTCTGGTAGGGCTCGCTGACTCGGCGGTGATATTTTCGATGCCGATACCGGTCGATATCGTGCGTGCGTGTGGTGGATTTGTAGAGTTCCAGGTCGAGAGACCAGCGCGGAAGAGTCGCTTTATACACACCAGGGTGCGGCTTCCGCCTACCCTTGTGAATCACACCGTGTCCTGCTCCACATCACACAGAGCGGGAATCGCAGTTCCTTGCTAGGCGACCTCCGGCATCTTCTGTTGCTGTGAAAACATTCGTTCACGGGCAAATACCTCGTCCACACATATGCCTAGTTAACATGGTGGCAACCACCGTGAGACTGTCCTTCCTTCCATGGAAACAGAACATGATCTGCAGCGATCAAACAGAGGAATTACGTCCTCTGGATAGACTAATCCGGTCTCTAGAGCGAAGTCTAGGTGATCCTCCCTCGTTCAACTTCAATCCATCAAGACGGGATCTTGATGTCTTGATATTTCTATTTTTTTTCAAGATGGAAACCAGCCATTCGCGGTCGTTGGAGAGATTTGCGGTACCTTTGGACGAACAGTATCACCTTGGCCCCACTGGACGTTCCAAGGCCAAGAAAAGTCAATAATCCCAGATCGATACGGCCCGATCTCGCCCAGAGACCTCCTACAAATGGCCGGCGAACTAGTGGAGAAAATACAAGGAAAATAGACTAGATTTCTAGTCTGGGAATGGCCGAGGCTCCGAGGATCACGGTTGATATTCAGGATGACTTTGAATTTGCGAAGGCAAGACTCGAAATTGAAGGACCGAGGGAGCGTTCGAGCCTCGGCCTCTGGTAGGTCACCAGGCTCTCGTTCGATTTCTCGCCCGGTACTACTGCTTGTCCCGGGCATGGGCGAAAAAGAGTCCAACTTGGATAGAGACCAAGTTGGTTGAATAGAAAGAACCCCACCCGTCCGGTTCGATGACGAAGCCTGCTTCGAGAGCGCCAAAGACCATACTGCAAGAGATCACCCGTCCGATGTCAATGACGGAGGAAATGAGTGTTGGACAACCATGGACGTAAAAGCTCCGTCTCCACTTGACTATTCCCGGATCGCAAGCATTCCTCGGTGGAGAGAGAGAGATCAAAGCTGATCAAGTTCGAGCCGCTATTACTGGAGTATCTGTTAGGACAGATATGAGCATGTCAAGCAAATGAAAGATGCTGGTACTACCGATATCTGGTGACTTTGACGAGAACAGACCTCGTCTTCCAACTCAGCGATTGCGCGATATCTCCGGTACAATATGATTGCTCCAGCCCTGCTCAGAATCCGCGGATGACAGGCTTCCCTGGCATGTCAAAATCCTGGGGTCGTACACAGTCCGGAATTTTTCTTTGGTCGGGGCTTGGCGTCTCCTTGTGTAACCCACTGCCCTGCGTCGATCATCTCCCCGGACAGGAAGAATGACAAGTTCAGCCTTCACTTGCCGGCCATCTACATTGGTGAGTGTAGAGTAACGGGTCGTTGAGAGTCATCGGACGAAGGTCCGAACTCGCCGGAAAGAGCCTCTGAAAGGCCACCAGATCTCAACGTTGCACGGGCTATGCTGCAACGGCAAGAATTGGCCGACCGATATATGTCCGTGCGGGACGTACATATGCAGGCCCAGTCTTCCGGGGACAAAGATCAGATGATGGTCCATGATAGGTCCAGTTTGATGTGGGGGGAAGCATAGGTGGCTGTTCGCTTGGACCGACTTGCATTTTAGGGCGCTGCGAACGTTGAGAAGACCGTTGCAAGATGCGGCCCGGGGATGTCAGAGAATTGTTCCATCTGCCTTCCGTTCTCTTTGAGTAAAGTCCCGATGGGGCTGGGCAGGGTGGGCGGATGGTGCGCCTGGCGCGGAGGTTCTCAGAATGCGCCCACTGATCCGATCGATGAAGTGGATCGAATACATTCCTCTCCCTCTAGAGGCTTTGGAGGCTCAGGCCAGCCCCCACACACCTTCTTGGGATCGGGCCTAGAGGATGGGCCTCCCCAAAGAAGACGGTCCTTGCAGCAGTGATTGCAATGAGGGGGTTGTCCGATGCTGGAAGCTCCAAGCGCCAGACCCGACGGGTTGCGATCCGAGGACATTCCGATGCATACCTTGTCTCTAGGCGCGACGCGTCAACTAAGATCGAGCAGAATGGGAGGAGAACATAGAGAGTGGGGAAGGCCCTGCCTTACCCGCTCGACATATAACTGGTTGAGGATGTCCGTCCAGTTTCTGTATCCCGTGTCTCGTGGACCTTTCAATCGTCCAACAGGATCATTCTCTGGGTATCGCTTCGAATATGAACAGAATGCTCCAAGGTCCATCAGCGAATACAGAGGAAACGATGGAAACGCCGGCAGTGGCCAACTACAAGGTATGCTAACTCGGAACCACTGACATACCTTGATATCAGCCACCGTGTTAACTCTTGCCAGATCCAGATAGCATTACTAGAGGCCCATAACCAATCCCGGTTGGAGCAGGCTCGGACGGCGCCAGATATCTTATCTAGCGACATCGATCTTCCGATGCCACCTCCTCCGGAAGATTGGACGCTCTTGCCGGAGTCGGGCACGATCAGTAACCTCATGGCCACTGAGCCGGACATGTCCGACGGGTTATCGGATATGTTGTTCAGTTCCCATATCAACAACTGCACCGAGTTTCTCTGGGGAGGAGCAGCCAATCCAACCTTTAATCTGGACCAAGGCTCCTGGCTCCCCACGCATGGGCTCCCGTCAGCGATCTTCGTGCCTGGAGAAGGAGGCAACAAGGAGGCTTTCCAGTTTGGGTCGCCAATGTCACCGACCTCCATCCTGCCGACATCCTGCTCCAGTCCACTCATGGACTGGGCATTGCAGGGGTTCCAACAAGCCTCGGAAAAGCCTGACGCGGCGTTGGCGGCGACAAACGCTCTCCGGATTACCTATCGGTCGCGAACCGAAGTCTCCGTCGACGTTGTAGGCCAGATGGATGCCCCTCCGACTGCTTTTCGACCCCAATACCAGCGTCAAACACCCACGGGCGACCGCCCGGGCCTGCTGATCTCAGAACCCAGCACGCCCGAGTCTATGGGGCCATCCACCCCATCTTCGATGAACAGCATGCACAGTTGCGGCGGCTCCTTCGTGGTCGTGGGTGAAGAGGATGAGCTTCCAACGGCGGCAAGCTCGTGCCCTAACCTCGTCTTTGAGAACCGACAGTCTTCTTCCACCAAAAAGGGTCGTCGTCAGTCGGTCCCCATGGGGCTCTCATCCTCCCGCGTGAGGGTCAGTGACAAGCGCGTCGAAGAGATGGTATCCCATGGTCGCCTCAAGACCCACAAATCCCCTTCGGGTCAGTTCAAATGTCGTCACTGCCCAAACCGGAATCAGCGGTTCGAGCACCTCAAGCGGCACGAGGATACGCATCTTCCCGACCACGAGCGGAAATGGTGGGGATGCCCGTTTGGCTGCGAAGGGGCGATGAACCGAAAAGATAATATGAAGGAGCACATCCGGAGGAGGAACTGCCCCAAGGCGGGTGATCTCAAGAAACGGGCCGGCGATCTCGGCCTGGACTGGATCCAGCTGTGTAAATCCGAGAAGGGACGAAAAGAGATTACTCAGGCTCTCGGGATGAAGCCTGACGCGCTGGAACCGGTGTATCCGGTTGGTCCTCCGGCTCCCAAGAAGACCAAGGGTGGCAAGCGTTGATTTGTTGATTTTGATCTGGTTTGGAGGTAACTTGTCTGCATCTCAAGCAGGAGGCTTTTTGATGAGCATCATGATGCCGGCATGATATCCTAGGGCGGCTGCTTTTGTATTTCTTTGCCACGGGGGAAACCAGATTGTTTTTAGCCAGGGAGGGCACAATTGACGTTGGCACTGCCAGGGAGGATCGTTGTCTTGTTCGCTTTCGAACGTCTTTCTCATATCTCATTCTTTCTGATATCTCATATTTCCGTCTACTCCTACCTACAAACCAGCAACAAGGGATATTTCTTGCAGGAGTGGCCGATGTCCCGGAGGGTGTTGATGTTCACAGTCCGGCTCGAGAGGCTGCCTGACGTCTGACGTTAAACTGCTTTAGGATCTCCGTTGAACTCCAAACGCCGGGGCCGCATAGAATGTCTTGCGCGCCAGCCGGTTTCTGCCCTACCAGTATAACTTTGCTGTGCCACCCCCTGGTGCGGCGAAGTAGCTGTCACCTTTGACTGAACGAACTCCTCAAGCCATTGTTGTTTTTCTTTCCAAAGGCCAGCACGAAGATACTCCTGACTTTCGACATAGCTCTACGAAGATGTGCAAGCGCACTGGTCAATGAAGTCATCTTTGTTCATCTCGCTTGGGAGAACACAAGGATGTCTATACATCGGAGCGAACACGATGCAGAGCCACCTTCGGGTTGAAAACGTAGGGATATAAAAATGCAATGGCCAGCGGCATCCCAAACACTTCGGACGACACCAGTGGCCCATTACTGAAGGACATGGATCATGTACCTACCGGAGGGGTCTCCGGGTTCACCGCAGACCTGCCTGAGCGAGAGAACTACCGTCTGTATAAACGCCGCTGGATCGGCCTGGTACAACTTGCCTTGTTGAACATTATCGTCAGCTGGGATGTCAGTTTGCCTCTTGTTCTCATGTGCTCCAAGGCGTTTGCTAAGTACCAAATAGTGGTTGTCTTTCTCTCCTGTGTCTGGAACATCGGCAACCTATTTCCGTGTCAGTGAGACAGCTATCAACTGGCTCAGCACATCCTTTCTGTTCGCGTTTTGTGCTTGTAGTCCGTGAGTTCTTTATTACTATCTCATAATCTGTCTTACTACAACCCCGAGTGACATAATGAATGGATGTGCTCAGCGGTAACTGCCAATACAGTAACCATCATCACCACCATTGCGAAGACGGTTAAAGCAATCTTCATCGCAAGGGTGGTGAGATGGGCTGTGAGGCTGTATCATCATCGTCAGTGTGATGAAAGTTAAACATTCCCTTTCATCGAAAGGACGCTGATGATTACTGCTCAGCGATGGCGGTTACTGTCAAGCACAGTCATTCAATATCTCCACCGCTTGATACTGTATCTGGAGCATGAGCTAAACTCCCATCATTAGAGCTGCATTATGGGCTTTGAACAAGCGTGGCCCCAAGCAAGCCATCGTCATTGCAAGCATCCTCTTATTAATGGGAAATTGGATTCGATATGCGGGAGCACGAGCGTCCAGTGGCCATTATGGAGTGGTCATGTTCGGACAGATCTTAACCGGTCTAGCACAGCCATTTGTGCTGGCCGCACCGACAAGGTATAGCGACCTGTGGTTCACTGCGAGTGGGCGAGTAGGCGCCACAGCTCTGGCATCTTTGGCGAACCCGTTCGGAGGCGCGGTAAGTGTCCCTCATGCTGTAGTGGTGATATGAAAAAGCTGATGCAGATATATAGCTTGGCCAACTGATCAATCCAATGTGGGCGTCGGAGGCTAAGCACATTCCCACTATGGTGCTCTATGTTTCCATCATTGTATGTACTTCATTGCTTTATCCCTGCAGCATCAGTTGATTTCATTTCAGGCCACCGTGTGCTGCATACCAAGCTTCTTCATCCCCGCCGCACCTCCAACTCCGCCATGCCCTTCGGCCGCCGAAAAGAAGATTCCACTGAAAGCCGCAGTTGGATATCTCGTCAAATCCGTCGAGGTGTGGTTGCTGCTGATCCCGGTAAGTTCATATCTCTAGCAACGTATAGCTTATCCGGGCATATTCTAACTAAACCCTGTCAGTTTGCTGTATACGTTGGCTTCTTCAATGCCTTCTCTTCACTCATCAACCAGATCCTCTACCCCTACGGCTTCTCCGAGGTCCAGGCAGGCATCTGCGGCGCGTTGCTGATCGTAGTTGGTCTGGTCACGTCCGGCATCGTCTCGCCGGTCCTGGGCCGTCATCCCCGTCTACAGCTGATGGCGCTCAAACTTGAGGTGCCCTTACTTGCGGTGGCCCTGTTTGCATTCATCTGGGCCCCGCAAACGCGCAGCGTCGCTGCCCCTTACGTTCTGGCGAGCATCATCGGCGCCAGCGCATTCAGTCTCATGCCTCTGGCCCTGGAGATGCTCGCGGATGTGACTCACCCCGTCAGTCCGGAGATCACCAGCGTCGTGAGTTGGTTCGGCGGATCGCTACTTGGGGCTTTATTCATTCTCATCATGGACGCTTTGAAGGACGGTCGTGACGCCAAACCACCCTATCGGATGCGACGGGCATTGATCTTTGAGGGCGTTGTTGCCGTGGCGGTCGTCCCTCTACCGCTCTGTTTGGGACTGTTCGGTCGACGCTTGACGTCGAAACGCCTAGAGACGGATACCCGAGTCGCGCAAGACAGAATAGCGCTTACTCACTGACAACGCTGAATGCATAATTAGTTCCGTCCTGGGGCTCTTCTATAGCTACCATCGGGCTTCAAACATCCCATTGATTATCTCCAACCACGTTTGAACCCCTAAACTCGGCTTCCGAATAATGGAGGTAGTATGTAATTGGGATATGATCCACCCAAGATATTTACACCGAGTACTTCAGGGTAACAAGCAGGGAGGAGAGAAAAAGACGAACCACCTTGTGCAACGCTCGCACATATGGATGTTATACAGTTGCGAAAGCATTGAAATAACGGCATGATTGAGCCTCTCGCGAAGCAATGCATGAGGAAAGGGAATTGTCTGTTGAGGCTTCGCAACGACAAGGAATGTCTTCGGCAAAACATACATCTATTTCAGCTGGGCAAAGAGCTTCGGAGCGGCGCATTGCGCGGCACAATGCGTGAGGTGGAAGACTGGCCAGTTATTGATTAGTAACTCGAATCTTATCTTTACAAATGGAGCACAACATCACGCAGACGAAGTAGGACTTACACTCCTCAACACAATCCTCTTTCGGTCCCTTGTACTTTTCCGGATGCTCTTCTCGATCCATGACGCGCTCGACACATTCATCGTAGTGGTGCTTATGCGGGGCGCATGTCGTCGAAGCCATGCATTCTAAATATCCAAAGAATAATAAATCAGCTTCATTCACGCCAACACTTGTTATATAGTTGACATTGACATCCCAGAGGAAGCATCGTGCGTTGCACAAGCGCGGACAAACACATACCGGCTTCGAGCTTCGGTTTTATATCTTCTGGCTCCTCTTCCTCCTCTTCCTCTTCCTCGGCCGCTTCAGCTTCTTCAGCATCTCCTCCGCCATCGCCACTATCACCCTCCTCTGCCCCATCTACACTCGCATCATCGCCCCCTTCGGATTCTCCTTCTCCATCACCGCCTTCCTTTGCTTCCTCGGAGTGATCCTCCTCGCTGTTCTGTTCTTCGTGCTCTTCTGGAGGTGCTTCTGCGTACGCATCAGCGAAGCTGAACGCCGAGGAAATATCGAGAAACATGTCGAGCAGCCCCATGTTGGGCATTCGCACGCTGAAGTAAGGGAGAGAAAGAGTAAAGACCGATGTTGCGAGGAGTGTCTGAGCAACGCGATGTTTCGGGAGTGAGCTTCAGGGAGGTACTCCGTACACGAGGTGGCTGAGTCAGCATAAAAATCGCAGATCACATGGGCATTCTCAAGGCAACTGATGTCGACATCACTATGGGAGTCAAGAGCGACGACAACCCTTTCAGACCAGACAGATCTATGAAGCCTGCGAAGCAAATATGTCTGTCAAGTATGTCTACCTGCTTTATACATCATCTGAAACGCAAACTGAGAAAGTTTCGTTCTAGCTGGGTGATGCTCTCGGACAGCGAGGGCTTTATTCGATTACCTGGAGAGCGCATACTGTACTCGTCACCTCCAAGGACGGCCATATCTCTACAAAGCTCCAACTCCTCTTCCGGCGCACCGCCTATATCGCTCAGCAGCAATGCCGGTCGTGTATACTTAACGAACCAAAGGGTGTGTCTCAAACCTCGATGGTCCTGATCACGTGGCTGATCTGGTGCTTGCTGGAGATTGTCTACCTACCGGCGTCACCTGTTCCCGCGCTCCAGTCTTTCTCGGCACCTATCCTCAATCTGCACGATACTCATGTATCAGCACCTTTCTTTGGCCCTAATACCTGGAGAGCCGCTGTTCAGCCCGTACCAGGCGGTGGTTTATCATCGGCCCAGTCAGTGATAGAATTAAAGATGATCTTCAAGGACGGCGGTGCTTTCGATTTTCACTCCAACTACGAAAGGATCAAAGAGCGGTTACGGCAAGCGGTGGACGTCGCTCGAGAGAGCGGACAAATCGTTGGTGATGGGCCCGCTACGGGTCGAGGTGGCGGAGGCTTGTCCGGCATCAACATGGCGGCGATCGACCTGGAACAACTACCCGCGTATGAAGAGGCCCGAAACGCTCCAGTTCCCAGCTTGGTTCCTCCATTGGTATCGTTGTCAGATGAAGAAGGGCCACCACAGCAAGGACAGCAAGCTTCGGCCAGCTTAGAGAATACCTCGGAGGGTGCAGTTAGCCCGGTGGAACCTCCTCTACCTGGGAACTCTGCACCATCGGAACCGCCACCTGGTTATGAGGAGGTACAAAGAGCGAGCGTTGCAACGGCACTGGAAAACCGGCTAGGTTGATGGTTGTCTGAGCGTACTTACTGGTATGATCACAATATGATGTTAGTATGAGATTATGCATTTATGGATTAAGAATACTCAAAATCGCCAGTATATTGTTCAGATACTACTGGCCGACCCAATGCATGCGGTCAGGCGTATCAATCAGTTACGCCTATGGTTCAACTACGAGCTTTTTAACCTGCAATAACTTTGATATACGCTATTGGAGCTGG